>Ga0209123_1003475_pt1 | contig 11739 bp, 10 predicted proteins | sample BarGraIncu00431A_FD_184500 | JGI IMG/M metagenome (GOLD analysis project Ga0209123, IMG submission 184500) | Arctic peat soil microbial communities from Barrow, Alaska, USA - Barrow Graham LP Incubations 004-31A (SPAdes) (version 2) | ecosystem: Environmental > Terrestrial > Soil > Wetlands >...
TCATATACACTTGAAAGGTAATGTAGTAAATTTTTTAGATGTCCATTGCTCAATTATAATCTCTCTTTTCAATATGTCATTATAGGAATATAGTATAAGCAAATTGGTAATGTTTTGCAATTAAATTCCCATAAATACTCGGACTTTGCCTCTTTGGATTATTATGGTTGAAAGTGTTGATTTTGTTAGGCTCGAGCGGTGATTAAAAAAAGGCAAGCTAAACTTCTGTTGACATATTGGTATTATAGGATTATATTATATCTAATATAATTGTTGCTCTTACTATAACTATATAAATTAAATCGGCTGATCAGAAAACTGAAGGCTAAATTCCCTTTTTGGGGGAGTTTAGCCTTTTTTATTTTTTTAAGTAAAATTGTAAGGAGCCTATTACAAATCTTGTAGAAAGTTACTCGTATGATAACTACATAAGTGAGAGTGATTGTGATTAGTACAATTCTGGATGTTGCTTTATTAGCAGGTGTTTCACGGATGACAGTTTCACGCTACATTAACGGGAATGGGTACACAAGCGAGGCCGTCCGGCAAAGAATTAAAGAAGCAATAATAAAACTTAATTTTCGCCCCAACCGAATTGCACAAAGTTTGACTACCGGCTTAACGAAAAATATCGCATTGATTTTAAGTGATATTTCTAATCCGTTATATACCTTAATTATTAAAGGTGTGGAGAAGTTTGCTTTTGAAAAAGGATATAATTTAATCATTTGCAACACCGATTATTCTGCGGCAAGAGAAAAAGAATATGTTCATACTCTAGTTGATAAGTTGGTAGATGGTATTATTGTTGCACCGAGCTGTATGGGGATTGAGCATTTTCAAGAGGCTCAGGAACGAGGAATACCCTTGGTCTTTATCGCTCGGAAAGTGGAAGGCATTACAGCAGATTATGTGGCTTTTGATGATGTTGATGGTAGTTATGAATTAGTGCAACATTTAATTGAGTTGGGGCATACCCGTATTGGTGTAATTTGCCGGGATGTGGATATGTTGAATGGCCGTATTTTAGGCTATAAGCAGGCAATGGCACAAGCTGGGATTGCTTACGCTCCACAACTGATTACTTCTTGTACCGTTGTTGATGAGGAAAAGGGGTATGAGTGCGCTGAAAAATTACTGAGTGCACAACAGCCGCCGACAGCTATCTTTGCGACGGTTAATATCTTAGCTGGAGGAACATTACTCTATTGCCGAAAACACCAGATACAAGTTCCACAGCAACTTGCCATAACGTCTTTTGATTCTTTTGCTGAAGTAGATTGCTTGATTCACCCACAACTTACTTGTAATATTATTCCTGCTTTCGCATTAGGGCAAAAGGCAGCTGAGATTTTGCTACAGCGTGTGAGGAGCAATGCTGATCATAGCTCATTTACTGAAATAACATTAAAAGGACAGCTCCTGATTCGTGAATCGACCATTGGCTAACTATTTTTTTTAGAGCTTATGTTACCGGTAACATAAGCTCTTGGCGAAGAGTGTGTTGTAAGACGAAATAGACAAGTTGCTATTAAGAAAAAGTCGGAAAGGAGAAAAGGATGATAACGTTAGCTCAAAAAGTAAAAGAAACCTATACTTATTTACATAACATTCCTGAACTTGGTTTTCAAGAAAGGCAAACATCAGCGTATTTGGCTGATAAACTGGAACGAAGTGGTTATGTTGTACAGAAAAATGTTGGGATTACGGGTATTATTGCTATCTTAGACAGTGGTTTCCCAGGTCCAACAGTGGGGTTTAGGGCAGATATGGATGCCTTGGGGCATGAACAAGATGGACAAGTTGTTCCCATTCACTCGTGTGGGCATGATGCCCATTCGGCTATTGTCCTTACGATGGCGCAAGAAATAGCCCGTCGAGGCATTGTAAAAGGAAAAGTGAAAATTATTTTTCAGCCAGCCGAAGAATTAATGATTGGTGCAAAAAAAATGATCGCGACAGGATTGCTGAATGATCTAGATATTTTATTTGGTATTCACCTTCGCCCCATACATGATGCTGTGGCAGGTCAAGCTGTTCCCGCATTATATACGGGCGCTAGTACAAAAATTGAGGTGGATATTCAAGGATTGACGGCCCACGCTGCACGCCCTCACTTGGGAATCAATGCCGCCGATGCTGTTGCGGCGATTATTAATGGGGTGCATGGGATTGTTATGGATACTACCGTGTCATCTTCCATAAAAGTGACAAAAATACGCGCCGGAGGAGCAGCGCTCAACGCTATTCCTGATCATGCTGAGCTGGTTTTCGATGTGCGAGCACAGCAAAATGATGTGATGAAGACTCTCCTCAATAAAGCTGAAAAGACCATTGAATTTGGCGCATTAACGGTGGGAGCTACAGTGAAGATAAGGATTCAAAGTGGGGTCCCAGCTGCGGAGTTAGATGAAAAATGGATTAACTTGGCGCAGAAAGCCATTTTGGCCACTGTAGGGGCAAAGGGGCTTTTGCCACCGCAATATACGCCTGGTGGAGAAGACTTCCATTTTTTTAAACAAGAGATACCTGGATTGGAAGTTGGATTTATTGGCTTGGGGGCTGATGTGACTCCTGGGTTACATCATCCAGGGATGACAATCAATCAGGATAGTTTGGCTGATGGTGTTCAGATACTACTGTTTATTGTTGATCAGATTATTGAACTAAAAGGCTGATGGGAGCGTACCAGTAATAAAACTTAGCGGTGAGCGGTCATCGTATTCGATTAGGCAAGAGAGGTGTAAAACATGATAAAACAAAGCTATTCATGGGGAATTGTAGTAGCACAAATTGTTGCCTTGGTGGTTCTTCTTGGAGTCAGTGAATATTTAGTAGGACGGGGTTATATCAAAGATCTTTATCTAGCGGCACCTTCCCAGGTAATAAAAGAGTTACTGGGGTTATTACATCAGGGTGCTTTTTTCAAGCATTTATCCGCGACATTAATTGAATTTGTTCTGGGATACTCTGCCGCCATTATTTTAGGAATTAGTCTGGGGCTCTTTATGATTTTAACGCCCAAGGCAGAGCATTTTTGTAGCCCATTTCTATCGGCCCTAATGGCCATACCCAAGGTGACGATTATTCCGTTGATGACGTTATGGTTAGGGATCGGTTTAACAAATAAAATGGTTATTGTGTTCATATTCAGCTTTTTCCCCATTATTTTTAGTACCATTACAGGGATCAAGCAGACGGCTGAAAACCATCTAAAAGTGGCACATGTCTTTGGCGCCTCCCATGCACAAATTATTCGTAAGGTGATTTTGCCGTCGGCCATGCCTACTATTTTTGCTGGAATGCGGCTGGCGGCAGCATCCGGTTTAGTTGGGGCATTATTTGGGGAAATGCTGGCTTCCAAGGAAGGATTGGGCAATATTTTAGTCAAGGCAACGCAATTGTTTGATACAGCCCAGGTCTTTGCCATTATTTTTATCGTGACGATTATTTCCGTTCTCATGATCGCTTTAATTGACCTACTTGAAAAAAAAGTATTTTTGAAATGGAAAGCATCGTAAAAAAATAGTTAGGAGATGGAGTAAATGTATAGAAACAAAAGTAATCGATGGTGGAGTATTTTCCTTCTTGTGGGAAGTTTGCTTGGGAGTATCTTGTTTGCCGGTTGCTCGAGTCAGCCAAAAGCCGATCAAACCAATAGTACGACACAAACGCAGCTTACGAAAATTAGATATTCTGTATTTCCGGGAATGAATGGGATGGCGATACGGATGGGCGTAGAAAAAGGCTTTTTTGCTGCAGAGGGGTTGGATGTTGAACTGATTGAGATGAAAGATCAGGTTTCAGGATTAACCAGCGGCGATTTGGACTTTGCTGATATGCCAACGACCAATGCTATTATTGGAGCAGGCCGGGGAGCACCTCTCAAGATGATCGCTTCCATGTATCGAACTAAGGGGCCCTTCTATCTGATTGCCAAATCTGATATTAAAAGTATTGCCGATTTGAAAGGCAAAAAGATTGGCATTAGCCTATTTGGCTCGGGATTAGAAGTATATGCGAGGATGATATTGGAGAAAAATGGCATTAATCCAGAGGATGTTACTTTTATTGCTAACGGGTCCCACAGCCAAGCCTATGCCAGTTTGCAAGCGGGACAAGTTGATGCGACCATGATTCATGAACCCTTTGCCTCATTGGTGGAAAAAACCGGTGAAGGACGATTGCTTGCCAAAGGATGGGATTATCTGCCGACCTTTCATACTGGTGTGATAGCCAGTCGAATTGACTTTATTGATCAGCATCCCGACCTAGTGGAAAAAACCCTGCGTGCTTATTTTAAATCTCAGGATTACGCCAAAAGCCACCAAGATGAATTCTTGAAATATGTATTAAGTAAAACAAAAGTTGAGCGAGACGTCTTACAGGCTGCTCTACAACGTGAAGAAGTCTTGTGGGAAAATAAACCTGAAATTGATATGTCGGCCCTCAATGATACTCAAAATATCCAAGTCCAAGTCGGTTTTCAGGATAAAAGCTATGATTTAAAGAACATGGTGGATCTACGGTTTATACCGAAAAAAGATCAATAAGTGAGGCATCGTGATGGCGAATTTTGAAATTAATCAGGTGACGAAAGTTTATTCTGGTACGTCACAAACAAAAACATTAGAAAACATTAATTTAACGATTAGTGATGGAGAATTTTTGTGCCTGCTAGGTCCGAGCGGTTGCGGCAAGAGTACTTTATTAGAAATATTGGCAGGTTTGCAACAACCAACAAGCGGCACAATTTATTTAGATAATGAACCACTGAAAACTCCAAATAAAAAATTGGGATTCGTTTTTCAAGACGCTTCGTTATATCCATGGCGTACTATTTTTGAAAATGTTGGCTTGGGGTTGGAAATTCAGGGTATTAATTCTTCAGAAAGAAATGAACGGGTACAGAAATACCTAGAAATGGTAGGCTTAAGTGGTTTTGAAAACAAATATCCCCATCAATTGTCTGGAGGCATGCGCCAGCGGGCTGGAATTGCCAGAGCGCTGGCTAACAACCCAGAAGTTATTTTGATGGATGAGCCCTTTGGGGCTGTGGATTATCTAACTCGCATACAGTTGCAAAATGATTTGCTCGCTATATGGAAAAAAGAGAAAAAAACAATTATTTTTGTAACACATGATATTGCTGAAGCTGTTCTTTTAGGAGATCGCGTGGTTCTGCTGACTGCTCGACCAGGGAAAATCAAAAAGATATTTACGATACCCAAGGAGCGACCTCGCCGTAGAGAAGATTTAGAACTATTGAAAATCCAAAATGAAATTTATGCAGCAATTTATGAGGTGAAGACCGAAGCTGATATGGAATATAATATCTAAGCATAGACAGGGGGTCCGGTTGCCAAATTTACCCCAGTTAATAAGAAGAAAGCTTAGGTTATATGTTACCGGTAACATATAATCTAGTCCTTTATCAGGTTGCTAACAACAGATTGTTTGGGCATCAGCGGATTTTTTAGATGATAAGAGTAATAAGGGGTTGCGGACAGTATATGACAGAAGAAAAGCAATTTACACAAAAGGAAGTTGGGGATATTGTTGATAAGATGGCGCGCACGTTGGCACTGTTATACCACTTTATGAGCAGTGAGGTGGTTGCTGAGTTTGGCGCTAAAGGTGAAGAAGCCGTGCGGCGGGCTATCCATCAATATGGTGATGCGCGGGGTAAGAAAATTCGTGAAGAAGTTATTGCACAAGGTTTACCCTTAACGGTGGAGAACCTTTCTAAATTTTACGATTTGCCATTACCAATGGCGTGGGTTTCAGAGAAGATTCGTGTGGAAGAAAACTGCTTGGAAAAGAAAGTCACGTATTGTCCCTTTGCTGAAGAATGGAATGAAATGGGTGGCCAAAAATTAGGGCTTATTTATTGTGAGCAGGATCTTTGCATGCGCAAAGCGTATAATCCTAAATTTGAATTACTGCAGTTCACGAATCTATTAAAGGGGGATGCCCATTGCCATACCCTTGTACAAGGGGAAGAACAGGATAAATAATCATGGGAGGGGACACTATGTTTAATGTAAGAAAAGCTGATATCTTAGTTATCGGCGGTGGCGGTGCCGGGATTAAGGCTGCTATTGTAGCGGCTGAGAATGGTAAAAAGGTCATCTTGCTTAGTAAAGGACCATTATCAAGAACAGGCATTACACCAGTGGCCGGTGAAGGAATTGAAGGTGCTGTCAATCCGGGCGACTCGGTTGCCATGCATTTTAGCGATACTGTTAAAGCCGGACGAGGCCTTGCAGATGAAGATCTAGTATGGGCACTTGCAGAAGACTCAATTGATAGAATTCATGAACTAGAAGAGTATGGAACAAAATTCAAGAAAAAAGAGGATGGAACCTTTGCTACATCCGTACGGCCGGGACAAAGTCATTCCCGAAACCTATTTATTAAGGGTGGTGGCTGGGGAATGGCCGCTAGCTTATATAAGAAATTGGCGAAACTTCCTAATATTCAGATCGTAGACAGCGCCGTCGTTACACGGTTTTTAGTCAAGGACGATCAGGTAATCGGTGCAGTTTATTTAAACGTGAATGATGGCAAGATTGAGGCAATTCAGTCAAAGGCTACCATATTGGCAAGCGGTGGCTATGAAGAATTGTGGCCTTTTACAGATACTCCACCAGATACCACAGGAGAAACACTGGCGATGGTTTATCAAATCGGAGGGCAGTTAGTAGATTTGGAAATGGTCTTGTACTATCCTGGTGTCGTTGTATATCCTCCTGCTGCCAGAGGGTGGCTGGTACAATATGAGTATATTTTAAATCCTGACATTTTAGATGGTCGGGTGGTGAATGGTCAGGGAGAAGAATTCATTAAGGGTTTTCCTGCTCGTGACGAGTTTATCGGGGCGATTCAAAGGGAAGTGAAAAATGGTACTGCCAGTCCACATGGCGGCTTTTTCGTTGATTTAAGTCAATCACGTTACTCTCACGAAATTCTGACAGAAAAGATGCTGAACTGGTTGCACCAATACAGTAATTTGAGAAATGTGGGAATTGATCTTCGTACAGATAAATTAGAAATGGCGCCTGCCGCACATTATTGTCTAGGCGGCATTAGAATTGATGATCATGGACAAACCAATAAGAAAGGCCTGTTTGCCGCTGGTGAGATTACAGGGAATGTACATGGTGCTAATCGCATTTCAGGTAATGCCTTGTCTGAGACCCAGGTGTTTGGCAAAAGAGCAGCGATGAGTGCTTGCCAGTATGCTGATGAAACTGACTTCGTTACAGTTCATTTTGACCAGCAATTGATTGATGAATATGAGCAAATTAGTTGTTGGCAGCAACTAAAAGAAATGGGGATTCGTCCCAGTGCGCTGAAAAAGGAACTGCAGAAGGTTATGGATCAATATGTGGGGTTAGAACGGAATGAAACTAGATTGCAGGCAGGGTTGGTGCTAATTAAAAAGTTGCGGGATAAAGTGGCTAACTTGACCGTTGTTTCACAAAACAGTTATTGTTATGAGCTCCGCGAAGCATACGAGGTTCGGGGGATGATCGATTTAGCCCAGCTCGTTATTTTATCGGCGCTACGGCGTAAAGAAACCCGTGGACATCATTTCCGCACAGATTATTTGCAGACAGAAAAGACGCCTTACCATACTTCAATTTGTTTGAGTCAAGGCGAACATAATATTGTTTTGTTACCTGTAACAAAACGTTGATTGGGAGGATATAAAATGAATATTCGTTTAAAGGTATTTCGGTTTGATCCTGATGTTGATACGATTCCTTATTATTCCACGTATACTTTTCCATGGACGGAAGGCATTACCTTGTTAATGGCGGTCAAAAAGATTTACGAAACGCTAGACCCTACGTTAGGGTTTCGTAATTATTTTTGTGGCAGGGGTTTGTGCACCAGTTGTTTGATGACCGTCGACAGTGTGGTGAAAAAATCTTGCCATGTAGTTTTAGAGCCGGAACGAGAGTATTTGGTAGAACCGGTAAAAAATTATCCTATTATTCGTGATCTGGTTGTGGATTTTGGTATAAAACGCCTTGATCCTGAGACCGACAAAGTCTATGATATTAAATGTGGGGCATGGATATAAGTTCAAAAGATGTAGTACAAATAGCCCTTTCTAAAATGGTTACATTTTAAAAAGGGCTTGTTTTTTTGTAGTTGGATTTTTATTGAATCATGTTGGAGGTCGTATTATGAATTATGATCCGCTCTATCATCCCTATCCATCACGACGTAGTCTAGTGTATGGAACGCGTGGCATGGTCGCCACTTCTCAGCCCTTGGCCGCCCAAGCGGGACTTGATATGCTGAAAAAGGGTGGCAATGCTGTTGATGCTGCCATTGCTACAGCGGCTTGTTTGACTGTGGTTGAGCCATCGGGCAATGGTATCGGCAGTGACACATTTGCCATTGTACACATTAATGGACAAATGCACGGGTTGAATTCCAGCGGAGTCGCGCCTCAAGCTATGACCATCGAGGCTTTGAAAAAGTTAGGGCACGACAAAGTACCGCTGTATGGTATTATGCCCATCACCGTACCGGGTGCACCGGCGGCATGGGTAGAACTTTCCCGGCGTTTTGGCAAATTGCCTTTCTCACAATTACTAGAACCGGCGATTGACTATGCGGAAAGAGGTTTTGCCGTTTCTCCGGTTATTAGCAAACTGTGGAAGGGAGCTTTTCATCTTTACCGGTCTCAGAATAACCCGGCGTTAGCACACTGGTTTGAGACGTTTGCTCCGGATGGCAAGCCCGTAGCTGCAGGAGAAATCTGGCGTTCGCCTGGACATGGAGCGACACTGCGCTCCATTGCCGAAACGGAAGGCCGATCTTTTTATGGCGGAGTGATCGCCGAAAAAATTGAAGCCTTTGCTAAACCGCATGGCGGCTTTATTACGGCTGCCGACTTAGCGGCCTTCAAACCGGAGTGGGTTCAGCCATTGAAGGTCGATTATCGTGGTTGTGAAGTGTGGGAACTGCCGCCCAATGGTCAAGGAATTGTAGCACTTATGGCACTTAATATTCTTAAAGGTTTTGATTTCTCCGGCGGACTGAGCGTCCGTAACTATCACCGTCAGATTGAGGCAATCAAACTTGCATTTGCGGATGGCCTAGAGCATATTACTGACCCGCGGATGATGAAAGTTCGCCCCGAAGAACTACTATCCGCGGCATATGCCGACGAAAGTAGGAAACAAATCAGGGAGACGGCCCAAATGGCCAAGCCGTGGCGACCTCATGATGGAGGAACGGTATATGTTGCAACGGCCGATGGCGAGGGCAACATGGTATCATTAATTCAAAGTAATTTTCATGGTTTTGGCTCCGGTGTTGTCATTCCAGGAACAGGTATCAGCCTTCAAAACCGTGGAGCAACCTTTTCCATGGATCCCCAGCACATTAATTGTTTGGCTCCGGGAAAACGAACGTATCACACGATTATTCCTGGATTCCTTACGAAAAATGGTCAACCTGTTGGGCCTTTTGGTATTATGGGCGGTTATATCCAACCACAGGCTCATGTGCAAGTGATAATGAATGCTCTTGATTATGAACTCAATCCGCAAGCAACTTTGGATGCACCACGGTGGCAGTGGATTGAAGGTAATAAAATTGAAGTTGAATATTCATTTCCCGAGCATATGGCGGAAGCGTTAATTCGTCGTGGACATCAGGTAGTTCGTAGTACTGTGGGCGCGACGACTTACGGACGGGGTCAGATTATCTGGCGTAATGACCAAGGCGTATTAGTGGGGGCAACCGAGCCTAGGACAGATGGGACGGTTGCTGTCTGGTGAAATTTAAAAGGCAATTACACAATGAAAGATTACCCTCCTCCGTGCACTGGAGGGTAATCTTTTAAACCTAGTTACACAAAATTTTCTTCGCCCTCATATTTCCACTTGGCAATAAATGATTTTTATGAAGAGCCGTGTGCGGGAAAACTGCAAGCACGGTTCTGTGAGGGTTAGCAGTAGCACATTGGTGCTATGGAAGCTTCCTACTCGAACGAAACCATTATTACGTGTATTAGTCCTTACGATCACAACACATGTGGAGTCCGTGGCACTGATAGAGCGAGAATAGCCAGTATTGGCGGGCTCTCGTGGGTTTTCGCTAATTTTAAAAGTGTGTCTATATGTTTACATAGACCACATTTTTAAGGGCGAACACCTGTAGGGGGTCGGAATTGCTATACAAATACACGAAATCATATACAAATACACGGAATTCTAGGGATATTCGTGTAAATGTATATGATTTGATATGAAAACAGCATATTAGATATATTTTGCAATCGGCACTGTATCAATTGCCGAGTTGTTTTTTTCCATACAAAATATGACAGACACCTTAGTCCATCTTAAAAGTACAAAATGAAAATAGTATATCTTTAACGAACCTTAACCCGCTTTATCTTTAGGAATTGCTGAACTTACTTGTACTTTTTCCAGAGTCTGCAAATGAGATGATTCAGCGACAGTATAACCAAGCTTCTTTAAATAATTTACTGCCAGTTGTTCTCTACTTACAGGACGTCTTTGTTCTAAATAATCTTTCCCTAGTTCACGATAAGGTTCTCCTTTGACCAAAATATAATATACAATGATCAATATTTTATGTGCAATTGCTATTGCAGCTTTTTTCTTTCCACCTTTTCCTGCTAATTTCCAAAACTTCGCTCCCAGAAAGGTTCGTGTTCTTTGGGCAGCCCATGCTGCCTCTAAAAGTGCACCCCGAATCCATTTATCTCCTTTAGATGTCTTGGAGGACTTTTTTTTACCAGCGCTTTCATTGTTCCCCGGACTCACCCCAGACCAAGAAGAAAGATGAGCGGGAGATGGAAATACGGACATATTTACACCGATCTCTGCAATGATAATAGACGCTGTCTTTGGACCTACACCAGGTATAGTGTGAAGCAACATTGCTTCTTTTTGATACGGCAGAAGATGGTTCGTAATTTGCTCCTCTAGTTGGGTAATTTGCTTTTCTAAATACAACAAATGTTCATACGAAAAACGAATCATTTCTCGTTTATGCTTTGTTACTTGTCCATTCAGCGCATCCACTAATTCAGGAATTTTCTTGCGTAATTTACCTTTTGCTAATTCCGCCAAGGCTTTGGGTTCAATTACTTCACCGTCCATTAGAGCTATCAGCATATTTCTCCCCGATACCCAAACACATCTGACATGTAAGTAGAAATCTTAATATTTACAGATTCTAACTGTTTCAGTATACGATTACGTTCACCTGTAGTTTCTCCGATCAACTTGCTGCGATACCGTGTAAGGTCTCGCAGTTCTTGCATATAGGGTGGAGCAATGAAACTTTTAGAAATCATTCCACAACGATGTAATTCAGCAATCCATTCCGCATCTTTTTTATCCGTTTTTCGCCCTGGCTTATTTTTAATATCAGCGGCATTTCCCAATGTAACCTCGCAGGTATCAAAAAGGATATTATATATTGGTTTCCAATAAACTCCAGTACTTTCCATTGCGACATCTTTGCAATCATTCTCTATTAGCCAATCCCTTAGTGCTAGTAATCCTGTTGTAACTGTGGAAAATTCTCGACTTTGCTTTTTTGCTTTTAGACTTAAAGCTCCTTTTAACAAGCAGGCTGTTACTTGAGCTTGATGAACATCTAAACCACAACAACATTCACGCATCGCATCCATTTTCCACCCTCCATTTCATTGAAGATACTGGCAGAATACAACTA
>Ga0209123_1003476_pt1 | contig 11739 bp, 9 predicted proteins | sample BarGraIncu00431A_FD_184500 | JGI IMG/M metagenome (GOLD analysis project Ga0209123, IMG submission 184500) | Arctic peat soil microbial communities from Barrow, Alaska, USA - Barrow Graham LP Incubations 004-31A (SPAdes) (version 2) | ecosystem: Environmental > Terrestrial > Soil > Wetlands >...
GGCAAATTTTATAAAGTTAATATTCCTAAGGTGGAAGCTGTAAACCCAGTAGGATCAGGAGATTCATATGTGGCAGGTGTTGCTGTTGCAATTCAAAGAGGATATAAAATAGAAGATACATTGAAATTCGCAGCTGCATGTGGTACTGCAAATGCATTAGAAAAAGAGACTGGATTTGTAACTAAAGAAACAGTAAATGATTTATTTGAAAAAATAATAATTGAAGAGCTTTAGAAACTAATAAGAATGAGAGGATGTTCCTTATGATTTATTCTTTAGAAAATTCAACAATTAAAATTACAGCTAGCACTCATGGCGCAGAATTACATTCAATAACTGGAAAAAAAGAAGGGACAGAGTATCTTTGGAATGGAGACCCAAAATATTGGAAATACCATTCTCCAATTTTATTTCCCATAATCGGAAAATTAGTAGGATCAAAATATAGGATTGATGAAAATTCATATGAGATGCAACCTCATGGGTTAGGTAGGATATCAGATTTTAAGTTTATATCACAAACTAATGATTCAATTACTTTCGAGCTAAAGTTTTCTGAAGATACTATGAAAAGCTATCCATATAAATTTTCTTTACTTATTAATTATACAATTGAAGAAAATGTTGTTAAAGTTACTTACAATGTTATAAATTTAGATAACAAGGATATATCATTTTCAATAGGTGCGCATCCTGCATTTATGTGTCCAATTAAGCAAAATGAAAAATTAGAAGATTCTTACCTTGAATTTAATAAAAAAGAAACAAGTTCAATTATGGAAATAACAAAAGATACATATATTTCACGTAATAGAAAAGCATTTTTAAAGGATAGTGATATCCTGCCACTTTCAAAAGATGCATTTAAAGAGGGCGTTTTGGTATTTGATGACTTGAAATCTGATAGAATAACTATAAAATCAAAGAAGCATAAAAAGTCATTGTCTGTAGAATTTAATGGATTTCCTTACATGGGAATATGGGCACCAGAAGGAGGAGCACCTTTCTTATGTATAGAGCCTTGGTTTGGGCATGCAGATTACGAGGATTTTACTGGTGAATTTAAGGAGAAAGAGGGCTCAATATTATTACCTATTGGTGAAGAATTTAAATGTAGCTATAAGATTTCTATTATAGAATGATGAATATGATTCAATGCATGAAGTAACCAATAAACGGATTTGCTATGCATCATCCATTATTATATAAGTAAGTAAAGACATATCTGAACAATACAAATGTTTTACATTCTTAAAAATAGGGTATAATATGTATAAGATGATTTGGTGAGAGGATATCACCAAGTAAAACTAAAAAAATTCCATAGGTAACGTTTTGGTGAGAGGGTATCACCAAGTAAAATAAAAAAAATCCCAATAGATGAAAAGGATGTCTTGTAGGCATCCTTTTTTCTGTTAGCAAGGCAAAATTGCAGTCTGCCAAAGTCTTCACATCGCTAGCAATGCTTAGCGGTGGTAGAAAAAATAGAAGATACGGATTATTATTTTTTAACAGTGGAATGTTTGAAAAAGATTTATCAAGCAAGTGAATATGAAGAGTTTGTAGAGGAGGAGATTTATATGTCATCTGCATTATATAAAGAGCCTTATGAAAAAGGCAGAGAAGAAGGGTTGCAAGAAGGTGAAACAAAAACTCTTGCGAGGATCACAATAAAATTTTTAATTAAAAAATTCGGTATTATACCAGATGATTTGAAGGAGAGTATACAAAAATCAGATGCGACAACATTAGAAATTATCATCGATAATATTTTAGAATATGAAAGTTTAGATGAGATAAAAAAATATATTCACTAGGAATAGTAATAGTGGATTTAATCCTATTAATAGGGTTAAAATCCATTTTATGTTTTTAATTATGAAGATATATGTTATGCAAAAATAAAATTGGTAGCACAATCTACATTCATTATTAAAAAAACCGACAAGACTCATAAAATCTTATCGGCCCAATTATCACCTGTGGTGCGATTATTATTTGTTTTACAACTTGAATTTTTGAACCATAACATTTAGTTTCTCTGCGAGTATTGCTTGATCTTGGGAAGCTTTTGATATTTCTTGAATTGCCATAACTGATTCATTAACACTTGCGAGTATTTCCTCAGAGCTAGCAACTGACTGCTCAGCAGTAGCTGATACATTCTCTATTGCTTTATTAATTTCAGATACAGTTTCATTTACTATAGTCATTGAGGCTCCAATATCCGAGGATAGATTATTAAAGACAGTAGCATCATCACCATATTGTTTACTTGTATCTACAAATAATTCATAATCAGGTTTAACTGTATTTACTATAAAGCTCATTATATCCTGAGTATTGTTAGAAAGATTTTGAAATGCTTTTTCAACGTCCGAGGTTACTTTTTGAATCTTTTTAACTGTATTTGCTGACGCTTCAGCTAATTTCCTAACTTCATCAGCAACCACTGCAAACCCTTTACCTTGTTCTCCCGCTCTTGCTGCTTCAATAGCTGCATTAAGTGCAAGAAGATTTGTCTGACTTGCTATATTACCTATTTCATCTGCCATTATTTTAACTTCACTTACAACTTCGCCTTCTTTGATTGCCTTTAATATATTTTCTTGCTTCTCCAAATATATCTTTTCTGTTGTACTAAGGTTATTTTCAGCAGCTTTTCTAACTCCAGTTGCTTTTACTTCTATACCTTTTGCAATCTCAGTCCCTTTATTTGTACGTCCCGTAACATCAGCCACATTCGTTGCAATACTTTCTGTAGTTGCATTTACTTCCTGAGTTGTAGCACTTAACTGTTCTGCGCCAAGTGATACTTGCTTTACTGATTCATTAACAAGATCCATTTTTGCTGATATTTCCTGCGTTGTAGCAGAGAGTTCCTCACTTGTTGCACTAATATCAGTAGCACTTTCTGATATTTCTTTAATTAACGTTTTTAAATTTGTTATTGCTTTGTTTATTGCTTTTGCTAAACTTCCAATTTCACTCTTATTATCAATATCAACATTTTTTGATAAGTCATTTTCCGAAAGTGCTTCAGCTACAGTTACAACCTTCTTTATCTGTTTTGAAATTCCAATAGCAATTATTAAACCGAGTGTAATAGCAACAACTAATCCTAAAACAATTATTACTATAATTTGCACAGTTGCATTACTATATGATGATTGACTATTATCATAATCAACTTTTGCCATATCTGTAGTTAATTTCAGCTCTTTGTCTAGAGCTGTAAACATAATAGTTCTAATTTTAGAAACACCTAAGAAAAGTTTATTCGCTTGAGAATAATTACCTTCATTAACTTGTTTAATTACTGCATCTCTATTCGTACGATAATCTGTAAGTAACTTTTCAAATGCAGCGAATTGTTGCCTATCTAAATCAGTTGTAATTGTGGTCTTGTATTTTACAATTAGTGCATCATTTTTTATTTTTATACTAGCCATATCATCTTGGTAACTTTGTAAATTACTTTTGTTTTCAGGATTAAGAATTAATAACATGTCTGCTCTAACTTGTAGCAAATTGGCTTTAATATTATCAACAGCATTCACACCTACCAAATCCATATTATAAATATTATTAATATTTTTATTCACACTTTTCATGCTATTAATCCCAACAATTCCAACAACACCTATAAACAATGCTACTAGGACAAATCCTGATACTAGTTTTTGAACCATTTTTAAATTATTGAACCACTTCATAATGTTTCCTCCTCAAATAAAATATACCCCAAAAATTCACCACTATAATACATATACATTATATGAATATATTTTAATAGTGTGGCTATATTTTTACAAAAGGATTGTAACCTTACTCTATTTGATATAAAAGGAGCACTTTTTTATACACTTTTACAATAGATAATTAACAAAGTTATAAAAAAATCAAAAAAAACCAACCTGTTTACACAGATCGGATGGGTTGTATTGCTTCATATGGTTTCAGTTTAAATTATCAATTAAAGTTATTTTGGATTGGATACTGAATTTCTTTCTACTAAATTTATTGGAAGAGAAATATCAATATATGGTTCCTTCGGATGATTAATTCTGTAATCTAAAAGTTCTGTAGCTTTATTACCAAACATTGAAAAATCGGTATAAATCGAAGTAATGGGTGGTGTTGCAAGCAATGTTAAATCGGTATTGTCAAAACAAATTATTGATATATCATCGGGTATCTTAAAACCAATTGAATTATAATAAAGGGTTAAAAGAAATCCAAGCCCTGAATTTGCACAAAACCATGCTGTAGGATGTTTTTTTAAACTACTAAGTTTTTCAAAAACCTTGTCTTTTTCTTCTGTTATTTTTGTGATTGTAAAGTGGGGGTCTAATTTTATATCATTTTTTCTTAGAGCACGTTGATACCCCTCCCATCGTTCTTCATAACTTGGAGAAAAATCTATATCTCCTATGAATCCAATGCTGCTATGATTATGCTTTATAAGATAGTCTACTGCAGTATAACCACCATCTTTATTTTTAGCTACAACACAATCACAATTAACATTTGGAGAATGATAATCTACTATTACTGTTGGAATTTTATAAGATAATAATTTATTTATGTATTCATCAGTCAAGTGCGACAAAATTATAATGCCATCTACAGAGTGGGTTGATACGGTTTTAGGTATAACTAAAGAATTTAGAGAATTATCATCTATAGAATGCACATATAAATTAATATCAGATTCTTTTAGTTTGTTTTCTATGCTTAAATAAATCTCACCAAAAAATTCTTTCATAGAGAGGGCAAAACATGAAGCAATTAAAGCATAATGCTTCACGTTAGTATCTTTAGTTTTATTTTCCTTGTAGTTGTAGCCTATTTCGATTGCTTCATTAATCACAAGTTGCCTTGTGGAATCACTTATGCCTGATTTCCCTGAAAGGGCACGAGACACGGAGTTTTTAGAAATATTAAGTTTATTTGCAATGTCCTGCATGACTGTTTTTTTCATATTTACCTCTTAAATTATAATTTATTTTAATGAGTCTATAACGTCTTTAATTTCGAATTGTGCATATGCAATAGAATTATCAGATACACCATAATACATACTAATAATACCATTATTAACAATTATACCACAAGAGAAAACAACATTACCGAAGAATCCTTTTGTTTCATATTCCATCGTAGGTAAAAGAATAGGCTTATTACTTCTTGATATTATTTTTGAAGGATCGAATAAATCTAAAAGCACAGCGCCCATACAATATCTTTCATCTTCATCTACCCCATGGTAAAACTCAAGCCATCCAAATTCAGTTTTTATAGGAGGTGAGCCTGCACCTATCTTTTTACAGTCCCATTTGTTATCTCTTGTTTCAATAAGTACTTTATGATTTCCCCAATGCAAAAGATCAGGAGACTCTGAAATCCATATCTCAGGATTACCTATACTTGAAGAAATGGGTCTATTAAATGCATAATATTTATTATTAATTTTTTCAGGAAAAAGAGCAACATCTTTATTTTCTGTTGCAAATATTATACCTAAATCTTTTACTTTTTTAAAGTCATCAGTTTGAGAAAGCATGACAACAATTCCAAATTTAGAAACAGCGCTATAAGCAATGTAATAAGAATTATTTATTTTTGTGACTCTTGGATCTTCTATCCCAAATGATTCATATTCATTACTAGGAAATATGAATGGTTCTTCATCAGTTTTAAAATGTTTTCCGTCTACACTCCTTGCTAGCCTTAAATGAGAGATTGATGTCAAATATTCAAAAGCAGAATTGCTACCTTTTCTATGGATAGATCTTGAATCGCTAAAATCATAATTTTCATCGTTTAAATTAATCGTTTTTATTTTTAAATTTAGATCTTTATCTAAAAAAGGAACTTTGATAGTTTTACTATCATTGTTTATAGGACGCTCAGCGACTCTAATAATAAGAATAGTTTCACCATTGAAGCTTGTTACTCCTGCATTAAAGGCACCTATAACCTCAAAATCTTTTCTTGATGGTTTGACATTTTCGGGAGTTATTATGGGGTTTTCTATATATCTGCTAATATTCATTACAAACTTCCTTTCTTACAATTTTCCATAAAATCAATAAATGGATTGTCTATTTCTATAAGTTGTGACTCTGCATCACTTACACCTGCGTATAGACACGCTTTTTTATCATTAAATATCATACCACCACTAAATATAACGTCATATAAGTCTGGTCTTTTACTTTCACCTGGCAAGAAATCGGTTCTTCGTGCTAATATTTTAGCATCTATATATTTATATGTTTTGGTATTAAAAATAAATGACATAGAGTAATAGTGACGATTTTCATCTTCATCAAAACAGGCTATGTGACCGAGAACACCAACATAATCTTCAAATAAAGGATATATTGCATTAGCCCCTCCCCATTCAGATTCATCAAATAGGTCGTCAAGAAGAGTCGCATTATTTATGATTTCAATACTTAAATGGTCAAGTGTAGCTACTTTTGTAAAACCTATTTTTCCACGTCCACCCTTAATACCTTGAGGTCTTGAGAAAATACCTATTTCACCACTACTCAGTTCAACTAGTCTTAAGTCTTTCATATTATCCGGGCCTATAAAAAACGATTTCAAATTAAATATATCTTTTCCCTTATACATTACTGTTCGCCATGAATATATATTACCAGTAGAATTATCTTTAAAAGTTTGTACACCTCCAATAATAAGTTCACCCTTAATTTTCGTGAAGAAAGGATCTTGGAGATTAAAAATGGGTGAATTGATTACATGACACCAAATATTATCATATTTTTGAAAAAACATAACCTGGGAAAGTTCACTGTTTCTATCTTCAACTCTTCCTGCTATTGTTTCAATACCATTATCAATAAAAGGAGCAGTAATGTTATATATATCTTTAAGGGATACACCTTTAAAATTAAGTTTTTTTGGAAACTTTTCATAGTTTAGTTCTCTGTAATTTTTAAGAAGATCTTTACAAAACAAAGTCATTATTATAACACCTCGAATTCTCTGATTTTACCCATTGTCCCATGAATAATAATTTAAGTCAATATAATAACGTTACAAAATTAAAAAATAATTGTAAATAATTATAGAAATGTAATGGTGAATAAAATAATTTATATAAGGAGACATAGATTAATAGACAGTTATAAGAAAAAATTACAAATGTGAATTGACATTACAAATAATATACACTATACTTTAATCATTCAATGAAAACGAATACTACTTAACATTATTAAATTTTGTAATGTTGCGATAAGTGAAATATAATGTTGAAAATATTAGAAATTATTTAATTTAGAACTAATTTTTTAGGGGAAGAAAAAAAATTTTTTACACCTGGAAATTAGATGTATTAGAACTTCCAATTGATTTAATAAAAAATAGGGGGGTAACATTAATGAACAAGTTTTTAAAACGTGTTTCTGTATTAACCTTGGCAGTAACGATTGGAGCATCTTTAACCGGATGTGGAGGTCAAAAATCAGCTAGTGGAGATAATAATAAGGTGGTTGTTAATTTTTGGACAGCTCCACAGAAAGTACAATATAATTATTGGGTTAAAAAAGCTGCAGATTTTAATGCCACAAATACCAAAACAAATGGTAAAATTATAGAGATGAAGGTACAACAAATGCCTGAATCACCTTCTTCTGAAGCGGGCCTACAGAATTCTATAGCTACAGATACCGTACCTGCTATATCCGAAAACGTATCCAGAGGATTTGCTGCTACTCTTGCAAAATCAGATGCAATATATCCATTAGAACAAGAACAATGGTTTAAGGATGTTGTTTCATCAAGAAAAATGGATAAATCAATACAGGGATGGAAGATTAATAATCAACAATATGTTTTACCACTATACGTAAATCCAATGATGTTTGAATGGAATATGGTTGCTTTAAGGGCACTTGGATTTAAAACTCCACCTAAAACAATAAATGATTTAAAGGAAGTAATAGATAAGTTCAGAATAAATAAAGATACTAAAATGAAACAATTAGGTGTAACTAGTGGTTTCTACAGACCTACATTATTGCGTCCTGATCAATGGTTTGATAGATGGTTTGATTTTCAGATGGAATATGAAGCCTTATCAGGAGGAAAATCATGGGTTAATGGTGATACTTTAGCGCTTAATAAAACTACTGCTAATGAAGTATTTAAGCTTTTCGGAATGTTTGGTAATACACTACAAACAGCAGATTTGTCAAATATATGGCAAACAGCAAAACCTTCAATATTGGCTACTATTAATGCACCATGGGATATTCAATCTATGAGAGCCGCCAATAAAAAATATGGTTTAAATGGAGATTATATTTATGGACAACCAATAGTTAAAAAAGTATCAGATATACCATATTCTTTTGGAGATACCAAAGGGCTTGTATTATATAAGCATAAGAATGTAACAGCTGATCAACATCAGGGTGCAGTAGAATTTGTTAAGTGGATATATAATAGTAAAAATAGCTCAAAGACAGATTTAGATTGGTTAAATGCAACCACAATGCTTCCTGTAAGAGGTGATTTAACAACTAACCAATATTTTAAAACATACTTTGATAAAAATTCTGAATTAAAAGATTTAGCAAAATATGTACCTTATACAATACCATGTATGGCCAATGATAAGATGAACCAGATCCAGACAGCGCTAACTCAAGCGGGTATGGAACCATATATCCAAGGTACTAGTAAGTTAAACACAACATTAGCACCAGATGCAACTCCATATGTGGATGCAGCATTTAAAGCAATGAAAGAACAAGGTGGATTAAAATAATATAAACCTTATAAAAAGAGGGGGGCAATTACCTCTCTTTTTTATAAATAAGAGGAGGAATATATATGAAAAAAGAAGCAGTCAGAAATAGGACTAACTATAGAAATAATATAATTGGTTGGATATTTAGTACTCCATATTTGCTATATTCTCTTATATTTTTTTTGATACCTTTAGTATGGGCATTTTGGATATCAACTACTGACTGGAATCTTATGTCTTCTAGTAAAAAATTTGTAGGATTAAATAACTTTAAAAAAATGCTTTCTGATGAAAGAATACAGGCGGCATTCTTTAATTCTCTTAAATATTTAATTTTCATAGTAATTCTTACTGTTATTATTTCTCTAGCTATTGGATTACTATTACATAATTTACCCGATAAACTCAAGGGAATATTGGCCGTACTATTTTTTATCCCATATTTAACATCAGGAGTAGCAACTTCAGTAATTGTAAAATATTTCTTTAGCTACAATTCAGTTTTCAATCAATTTCTAAGGCAGCATTTTTCATTGGATATTAAGTGGCTTCAAGATCCAAAGTGGGCTTTTGGAATAATGATAGGAATTGTTATATGGAAGATGTCGGGGTATTATGCCTTGTTTATGTTATCGGCTATAGAATCTATTTCTGACGAAGTGAATGATGCATGTAAAGTGGATGGTTCAACTGGTTTTAATAAATTATTTCATGTAATCATACCAATGATCATGCCTACACTTACAACTGTAGTCATACTGGGTTCAGGATTAGCCTTTGGAATATTTACAGAACCATATTTGTTAACCGGAGGCGGACCAGCACTAGCAACAACAACTTGGCAATTGGAGATATTTAATACATCTTTTGTGCAATTTCAATCAGGTTATGGAGCTGCAATAGCAATAGTCAGTGCAATACAGATATTTATTACTATACGAATAATTACATTCTTTATGAATGGTTTAAATAAAAAATATGGATGGTGATTTGTATGAATAGTAAAAAGATTAGTTTAAAATCAGTTTTAGTTATAGCAACAACGTTAATATTATTAGCTATATCACTTTTCCCATACTATTACATGTTAATTCAATCATTTGTGCCTTGGGACAAAGTAGACCAAACTATAGTTTCTAATAAATTTTCATTGGTAAGTTATAAGTATCTTTTGAATAGTGGTGGAGGTGCGAATCCATATATGTGGATAAGGGCACTAGCTAATTCTTTGATTGTTTCGATACCTACTGCTGTAATATCTGTGGCGGTTGGATTGTTAGTGGGTTACGCTATTTCTAAGCTTAAATTCAAGGGAAAAGGATTTATATATAATACACTATTAATTCAAATGTTCTTTCCAGTAATAATATTATTAGTTCCAAGATACCTAATTGCAAAATCTTTTGCTAACTCTTATACAGGAATGATACTGCCACTTTGCATATCCATATGGGGTATTTTCATGTATGTAAATTTCTTTGTTACTATACCAAATGATGTTTTTGAGGCAGCAAAAATTGATGGAGCTAGCGAACTTCAATTAATTTATAAAATTGCTTTACCATTATGTAAATCAGTTACAGTAATTGTATTTTTATCTACATTTATGACAAGATGGTCAGAATTAATGTGGGATATGCTTATTTCACCAAATATAAATATGCAAACACTCAATGTAATAATTTCAACTCAATTTAATTCTATGGGTAATTTACCGGGGCCAATGTATGCAGCGTCTGTACTGCTTACTACACCTATAGTTATTATGTTCTTATGTTTCTCAAAGTACTTTAAGGAAGGTATAAGCTTTATGTTGAAATAAAACATTTAGTAGGAGATATAAAAAATTGTAAAAGAAATATAAAAATTTCATTATCAAAGCCTAGTTTTATGCATAGAATAATAATATGAAAATAAAACCAATTAATAATATGAATGCTTATGTTCTACAATTTACAGTGTTAAAACTCAATGATTGAAGAAGGCATTACTTAGTTCGTATTTAATCTCTTCACTTGTTGTGGGGAGAATTTTTTATTTTAAGGGGGTACTTTGCAGCACAGACATGACAGAATGTTTTAAGTATGAATAAGTTTTAAGAAGTTGATATTTAATATTATTGACAAAGGATATGTCTAGATGTACAGTATAAATGCAAATGGATTGTAACAATGTTTTTTAAGGAGTGATTAAGATTTTTAGAGCATAGTAATCAATTGAAAAGAGGTATAGAAATTGAAAAAAGGTTCTAAGGTTATACTTATAATAAGTTTATTAATTATTGGTTTTGCAGTTGTAGGAATTAAAGTAATGCAGAAACCCATAAATGTATTTAATCCACAAGTACCAAAGGCTATTAGTGTGAAAACTAAAACAAAAATTCATCCAACTTTTGTTAACCCTGAATTATCACCTTCCACAAATGCTATAATATATCTTTTATTACAGAAAGAACGAATTTCAAAGGGTGAAGTAATTGGTACCAATGGAAAAGGAGTAGTTGCTATAAGATTTGATGATTACCAAAATATATTTGGTGAAAAAATCTTTCCTTTGATAGTTGCAAGGGGTCTACCTTGTAGTATGTCTTTAATTTCTCGTTTTAGTACTGCACAACCCTGGGGAAGGAAAACAACTTGGAATGAAGTAAGAAATTGGAATAAAAATGGCGTTGAAATATGGAGTCATGGTACTAACCATGATAATTATACTATAAAAAGATTTGGAGATTTATATGATGAAGTCGTAAATTCCAAGAAAGAAATAGAAGCACAAAATATAAAAGTCGTTGGTTTCGCGCTTCCAGGAGTTGCTCCTGGTAAAGGTCAAGGACCATTATATAATGGACTCACAAAACCAAGTGATTACAACAGTACGGCAGGAAAATTATTAATGCAAACTTATGCAATAACTGAGGCTTATGCATATCCATCACCAACAAGAATTTT
>Ga0209123_1003478_pt1 | contig 11730 bp, 4 predicted proteins | sample BarGraIncu00431A_FD_184500 | JGI IMG/M metagenome (GOLD analysis project Ga0209123, IMG submission 184500) | Arctic peat soil microbial communities from Barrow, Alaska, USA - Barrow Graham LP Incubations 004-31A (SPAdes) (version 2) | ecosystem: Environmental > Terrestrial > Soil > Wetlands >...
CCGGGAGCCTATATAGGCACGGCAATAGCCGGAAGTGAAAAGGTGAGTAAGCGTTTAATAGTTCGATAGAAAAAAAGTGAAAAGCAATAAAAAAAACATATTGATTTGGTTACTTACGTGGGCAGTTTTGTTCCTGGTAATCATCTATTCACCTATCGGAAGTCCTGAATTGTATAGACCAGCTAATTATGCGGTTTATAATCAGGGTGTAAACTTTAACGGTGGCATTGCCAATGCCCCTACCGGCCATAGTTACCAACAATACGAAGAACCCGATTTGGCCATACCTACCTATACCCCTGCACCTAAAACATATACTGTAAACTCATCGGCAGGTACATCAGGAACCACCGGTCAAACCAGCTACAGCGTTTTAGCACCGGCAAATAATCGTACTGCTACAACTCAAAGTAGTGGTGGAGCCGCTAGTGGTGGTGGTTTTAGCTTTATCGGTTCACGCAACCAAAGTGCAATGGGAACCTCCACGCCCCAAACGGTTAACATTAGTTCTTTAAGCACCGATTTGGCTGTTGTCCAGGATCCTACCACGCGTCAACTTGCCACCAATGATGTGTTAGGCGGCGGAACTGACCCGGGAGGTGACCCTACAGGACCACCCATTCCGGTTGGTGATGGTTTTTGGGTATTGTTGTTGATGGCCGGAGGATATGCTTTGAAAGTACGAATTAAATAAAATACAAATTACACGAATTAAGGGAAATACTAATTACACTAATTAAGGAAATTACTAATTACACTAATTAAGGAAATTACTAATTACACTAATTAAAACGAATTACACGAATTAAGTGCCTTCGGCGTAGTGCTGAACAATAATTGCGCAGGCGCAAAAACCCTTCCGCACAGTGCATAGCCATAATTGCGCACGACCAAAAACCCTTCCGCACCCTGCAGAGTCATAATTGCGCACGACCAAAAGTGTCTCCGCACACTGCGGAACGCTAATTGCGCACGACCAAAAGTAAATTACGCAGCGTGCGGTGTGAAAAATAGTGCATTTTTGAGGGTCTTTTCGTTGTAAATCCCTCTTTTCACTTTGCATTTGGCAATCAGCAGGCTCATCATTCCCAATTTTCGGGTGCAAAAGTACAAAATCAGTCCAAAAAGTACCAAAAATAGTGCGCATTTAGCGTTCCGCACACTGCTGAAGTCATATTGGTCGTGCGCAATTAAGGCTCTGCAGCCGATGTTGAGAAAAATTGCGCATGCGCAAAAGTACTTTCAGCAGAATGCTGAATTTTGTTTTGCGTAATTTGCGTTCTATCTCTATTGTGATTTGTCCACTTTATATACCACACCCGATAATCATATTACTTTAAATGAGTATCCGCTTGAGTACCCAATTCTTTGTCCCGTAGGGACTAAATGTGAATAACCTTGTACGAAGTGCGGGGGGAAAGTACACTTCTACAACCACAACCCCGCAGGGGTTGAATATGATAGCTTTAATATTCAACCCTTTCAGGGTTGTTGCCTATGTTTATTATTTTCAGGTAATGTGATAATGCTGGTATATTTTTGTTTATTCTTTACCCACTGAAGAACCGTGTTATCACGCCTCCTATACAACTCTTTTAATATATTGATTTTTAACCACTATTTTATCCAACAAATAAGGTTAGAGTATGAGGTGGTTCAATTTCCACTAAGGGAAGTCGTCTTGACTTTTATAATATCGCTTCTTGCTGAGCATTTATCATTGTTTTAATCGGGTTTTGCGAGTTCCGACTCGCATTAATATCTAAATACCGCGAGTTGGAACTCGCGTGACCCGAATTAATATCATATTTTGAAAAGTCAAGACGGCTTCAGGTTGACAAATCAAAGATATGGTTTTATATCTTTAAAGACCTTATCTCTTTTATCTTCGAAACCTTAGTAGAAAATAGCCGATAATGTCTTTAACCTTATTCGCTTATTAAAAATTAAAATGAGTATCCGCTTTAATACCTAATTCTTTGTCCCGAAGGGACTAAATGTGAATAACCCTGTACGAAGTGCGGGGGAAAAGTGCATTTCTACAACCCCAACCCCGCAGGGGTTGAATATGATAGCTTTAATATTCAACCCTTTCGGGGTTGTTGCCTATGTTTATTATTTGCCGTGTGTTTCACACACGGTTATTCAAATTTAACCCCTATTCGGGGTTTTAGATATTAAAGCGGATACTCATTAAAATTAAACTGTAAACAGGCAAATCATTAAGATAATGTGATAATACTGGTATATTTTTGTCTATTCTTTACCCACTGAAAACATTGTAGAACCAATATTCTTCAACTTGACCGAAGCAGATATATTGAACTCACGGAATATTTAAGATATCTTAGTTGCTTTTGTCCTCTCCCAACTTTCAGGGGAGGATTATGTTCGTTGCATCCGTCCTCTCCCAAACTTTTGGGATGATTATGTTCGCTGCATCAGTCCTCTCCCAAACTTTTGAGAGGATTATGTTCGTTGCATCAGTCCTTTCCCAAACTTTTGGGAGGATTATGTTGGTGCAAATATCTTCTCACAAGAGCCGAAAAGAAGATTATTTGTAGTATTTGTAGCAATAATTACAAATAAAAATAAAAAATGCTACATATAAAAGAATTATTACTACTTTTGTACAGTATTATATTCATTACTTTATTCAAAAACTTTGTATTTTACATAAAGAGTAGCTGAATACTTATCTATTAGATCATTAAAATTTACAATTATGATAAGAATAATTATTGCCGACCACCATCAAATAATTCGGGAGGGATTAAAGATGATTTTGAAAAATGAATCAGATTTTAAAGTTGTTGCCGAAGCACAAAACGCGATTGAATTGCTTCAAAAAATCCCGAACTATGCCTGTGATATATTGTTGGTGGATATGGATATGCCTCAGAGGAAGGGAACTGAGTTAATCAGCGAACTTAAAATGAGAAACCCGGAACTACCTATTCTGGCTTTAAGCATTCAACCGGAAGATAAACTGGCATTAAGTATTTTAAAAGCTGGAGCATCAGGCTATTTATGCAAGGATTCGGCCTTCGATGATTTGGTGATAGCTATACGGAAGATATATACACATGGCAGATACCTGAGCGAAACACTCACCGATCATTTGGCTTTTGATTTTATGCCTGTTAATAACACTAAACCCCACGAACAACTCTCAAATCGTGAACTTGAAACTATGTATTTACTTGTTTCAGGTAAAAGAGTAAAAGATATAGCCGAAGAATTAGAATTGAGCGTAAGTACAATATTTACCTACCGTGGACGTATATTTGATAAATTGGAAATTAAAAATAATGTGGAGCTTATGCATTATGCCATTAATAATGAACTTATTGAATTAGTAGGTAGTAGGTAGTCGATAGTTGGTAGTTTATAGTCTGTAGTTGGTAGAAAAGCTTGTTGTCAGAATTTTTTTTTAAAAAAAATAGACCAGTAGTTTAAGATTGAATGTTAGGAGTTTGTGCTGATGTATGCTGTTTTGATTTAACGAAAAAAAATATTTAGTAAATATTCCAATCTGCACCATTTATTGACAAATTAATACTATTTTTGTGTGAGATTTTGAATACATCTGTGAAAATGTATCAATTTTTAATTTTAAAATTGTATTTATGGTTCGATAATTTGGTAACATTCATAGGTTCAAGGGTGCTACTTCTGGTATTGGCTGTGGAAAATTTATACCGCAGAATCTTTTTAAATTGAAATTACCGGTTCTCTATTATGCAAATTGCTTATGAAGCATTTCAAATGAATTTAAAACCTGCAACAAGTACTGAACTTGGCAGAAAATAATAGCTTTTTAGTATTTCAACTAACTTAACCGAATCCCCAAAATGTTAGTTTTTATTATAAGGGTATATGGGCATTTATAAATATTCACCCACCGGTTTAATGATAGTGTAAATATTATTATTTATGAATACAAGTTTAGTATTTAAATCAATCAAAACGACAAAGAACTTCTTTGCCGTTATTTTTATGTTTTTGATGGTGGGGGTGGGGAGTGTGAGTGGAACTAATTATACTTGGACTGGGACTACAAGTACTGCATGGGCAACAACAAGTAACTGGAGTCCTGTAGGCAATCCTGGCTCGGCAGTAGGTGATGTTGTAATTATACCAACCGGTTCAAGAGCACCTCTTCTGACTGTAGCACCCACAAATGCTCTTGCATCGTTGACATTCACTACCACAAATACATTGACAATTACTACAGTGACACTTGCTGTTATCGGAGCTGTGGCAAATAGTACATCGGCAAGTACAGGAACAGTTACCGGAACCGGAACACTAAATTGTGGATCAATATCAATAGGAAACGGTGCTATTTTGACTTTTGGTACAATAACATTGAATGTTTCAGGTACTACCACAATTGGAGGCGGAACCAGCGGGACGCTAAATATTACGTCTACCACAGGAACCAAGACCTTTACGGGTGCTATAACTGTAAATGCAGGAGCAACGTGGAATAATTCTGTAAATGAGGCTGTTACTTTTCGTGGTGGAATTACCAATTCCGGTACATTTACGGCAGGAACAGGTGTACATACTTTTAACACCAATGCACAAGCACTTACAGGAATATTTACAATTCCAAGCGTAACTGTTACCGGAGTAATATTAACAAATAACAATACGCTCATAGTTGGAACTGCACTTGCAGGAACCGGAACATTGGCAAACAATGGAACATTAAATATTGGAGGTGCTTGTTCAATCGGATCTACTTCGGGCGGTTTAAGCAACTCCGGAACAGTGGCCATCACTAGTGCAGGTAATATCACTACCCTTCTTGCAGGTTTTACCAATACGGGTAGCATTAATCTCAATGGATCGGGCACAATTGCCGGTATTACTAACAATGCAGCCGGGATTGTTAATCTAACGAGTTCAGGTACAATTACGAGTTTTAATAACGCTACTGCTACAAGCACGCTTAATATCAGTGATCTCACCGTACCTGCATTTACAACGCTTACTGCAACTTTTGTCGGAAATACTGTCAATTATACTGGTGCTGGTGCTCAGACTGTGAAAGCCACAACGTATTCTAATTTAACACTCTCTGGTTCGGGTACAAAAACTACTACAGGAACCACTGTTACCGGTATACTTTCCATCGAAGGAACTGCTACTCCTTCAGCTACTGTTCCATCTTGGTCGGGTACTGCATACACACTACAATATAAAACTACCGATGCACATATAGCAGGGGCTGAATGGTTTAATCCCTTTGTTGGATCTGGCGGAATAATTATTGCCAACACAGCTGGTTCAATAACCATGAATTCAGATGAAGTATTTAATACATCCGTACCTCTTACCATTAACAATGGTGCAAAATTGGCAACAAATAACTTTGGATTGACTTTTGGTGGAAATTTTGTTAATAACGGTGGTACATTTACTGCGGGTAGCTCAGATATTCTTATTAACAGTACTGCGGTAACACAAAATATAGCCGGATTTACAACAACTGGCTCTGTTTCTATGACAAAAACAACGGGTACTGCAACATTTCAAAGTAATGTGAATGCCGGTACACTGACTATAAATGGAGCCGGCGGTACTTTGAATCTTGGAGGTGGTTCTTCACATACTTTTATTGGAGCTAATCTTATTGTTAATGCAGGAACGCTTACTTTAGGTGCCACTGAAGCCTTATCAAATACTTCGAATATAGCACTTGGTGGTGGTACTTTCAAAACCGGTGCATCTGCCGGTTATACAGAAACACTTGGAACTTTAATTCTTGGGGCTGGTTCAACCATTTCATTGGGTACAGGTTCACATTCACTCAGTTTCGATGCAAGTAATTTCGAAAGTTGGACCAGTGGTGCTATACTTACCATTACAGGTTGGATCGGAGGCTATAATGGAACTTCGGGTACTGCTGGTAAAGTATTTATTGGTACAAACAGCAATGGTTTAACAGCATCTCAATTGAGTCAAACTATTTTTTACAATGGAGCCAATTATTATACTGCTACCATGCTTTCAACCGGTGAAGTTGTTCCAACAAGTACAATAGTTAATTTAAGTTTAAGCTATACTAGTCCCAATTCTTTTTTTCAAAATGTTGCAATTACGCCATTAACTCCAACTATAAATTTTACACCAACATCTTATTCTGTTCTTCCTGCTTTGCCTGCCGGTTTAACTTTAAATACTTCAACCGGTATAATTAGTGGTACTCCAACAACCATAACTTCAGGTACATATACAGTTACTGCTACTGCCCCTAATGTGGCTAACAATAAAAATTTTCCCGTAATTATTGGTATTATTACCGGACAAAGTCGTTATTCAGTTGCAAATGGTAACTGGAACTCAACTTCTACATGGGCCCAAACTTCAAATGGAATGGCTGGAGCGAGTGTTCCCGTTGCAGGAGATGCTGTATTTATTGAACGAGGTTTAAACGTGACTGTAACTACTCCTGCTTCAGCTGCATCGATTACTTTTACTATTACAACAGCCACATCATTGTCTATTAATTCTGGTATCACGGTAAACGTTTCAGGAGCAATAACGATACCAAGACCAGGTAGTGGCTTTAATCAAATTATTGTTGGTGCCGGAATTCTAAATGCTGGTAGCATCGCTTTTACAAGTGGTGGTAGTATTAATAGACACCAGATTACAATTTCCACTGGAACTGTAACAGTTGCAGGAAATGTCACTACAGATAATGCGGGAATAAGTGCCACAATAACTTTTACTGATGCAGGAACTCTAATACTTGGAGGTTCACTTTTGGCTACTCCTTTAAATGGAGGTACGTTAACAACAATTGCCGGAAGTACAGTGGTATATAATGCAGCAGGAGCACAGATAGTTGAACCTTTCACCTATAGTAATCTAACCCTTTCAGGTAGCGGAGCAAAAACAACAACAACGGGCGTTACAGTTAATGGCATTCTTTCAATGGAAGGAACCGCAACTTCTTCTGCTCTACCAACTTATGGAGCTAATGCCACTCTACAATACAAAGGAACTGCAGCGCAAACTACGGGTTTAGAATTTCCTGGGTCCTTCACTTATTCCGGCGGTGTAATTATTAATAATGCAAATGGTGTTACATTGAATGGAGCTAAAATTATTGGTATCGGAATCATTGGCTCATTGGCATTAATAAATGGGATATTAACAACTAATGGCAACTTATTAACAATAAATAGTACCGCCACCACGGCAATTATTGGAAGTTCAGCCACTTCGTATATTAATGGGATTTTAATTAGGGCACTACCTGCAAACTTAACTTCAGGCTTTACTTATAATTTTCCTGTAGGAGTGGGCACTACCTATTTGCCTTTTTCATTGGTTAATGCCACAACAACTACAAGTACTGCTACTGCGCAAGTGCAGGCATTTAATTCATATTCAGGTGGTTCAGTTGATGTAACTTTGAATTCAAAAAGTAGTACAGAATACTGGTCGTTAGTAACTATAGGTGGCTTCTCAACCAGTTCTGTTTCATTAGGAAGGCAAACAGCTATAATTTCAAATGATGTGATCGGTGCTTGTGCTACCACCCCGAGTGGTACGTATACTTCATTGGGAGGAACGGCAGGCATTTACGGTGTAAGTACTTCAACTGCTATTGGGACATACAGCTATTTTGTATTAGCGGCTGGAAAAACTCCAAGAATTACCACTTCGACTGCGAATTTGACAGGATTCTATTATATTTATGAGTTTGGGCCTTCAAGTGAGCAATCCTTTACTGTTAACGGAACTTCGTTTTCAGGAAATATTACGGTTACACCTTCCACAAATATGGAGATTTCATCCGCATCGGGTACCGGATTTCAATCAACAGCCCTAATTGTTAATTCAAATAATAATGTAATTTATGTACGGTTAAAAGCCGGTTTAGCTGTTGGAACTTACAATACAGATAATATAACTATGACTTCAGGAGCAACAACCAATACTATTGCCTGTCGTGGAATAGTGTTATCAAGTTCACTTGCGATTACAGCAGGAGGAGGACTAAATTGTGCCGGTACTTCTATAGACCTGACCAGTTCGGGTACAAATATCTCAAATTTATATTGGAACGGACCAAACAATTTTTTTTCCGTCACTCAAAATCAGTCAATTAATCCTGTCCTACCTGCTGATTATGGGGTATATACTGTAACGAGTAGCTCTTTGAGTGGGGTTAACCTGGTCACAAATGGCGATTTTGAAGCCGGGAATACCGGTTTTGGAAGTAGTTATTTGAATAGCAATGATCTTGTCCCTGATGGAGGTCGTTATGCTGTAGTTGCTGACCCACATTTAGTACATTCCGGATTTTCCAGTTGTAGCGACCATACTATAGGTGGACCAACACCAGTAGGGAAACAAATGGTAATAAATGGTTCTCAAACAGTAGGAGCTATTGCTTGGTCCCAAACAGTGAATGTTATTCCGGGTACCTACTACCAGTTTTCGTATTGGTTACAAAGTGTTGTGGCTACTTCCGCATCTGAATTACAGTTATATGTTAATGGAGTTCCTGCCGGACCGTCTAAAATTGCCACTTTAACTAATTGCAATTGGACACCGTTTAATTATAACTGGAATTCTGGTACAGCTACAACTGCGTTTTTAGCTTTGGTAGATAAAAATTCAATTGCAAATGGTAACGATTTTGCACTTGATGACATTATGTTTCAATCGGTTCTTCAAATCACATCATCTGTTAACGTAACCAATAATAATACGGCTGCTTCTGTAATCATCTCTGCTTCGGCAACCAATGTCAGAGCAGGTACCAGTGTAACTTTTACTGCCACTCCAACGAATGGTGGTATTGCTCCGGGCTATGTCTGGAAAGTAAATGGTGTGGTGATAGCTGGAGCAATTAGTGAGATTTACAGCTACGTACCAACCGATGGAGATGTAATTACCTGTGAAATGGCTACGAATAATGGGTGTGCAAACCCAAATCCGGCATATTCAAATTCGATAACCATGATAGTAACAGTCCGTACAAATTACTGGATAGGTACTACAAGCACCGAGTGGAATGATGTAACTAACTGGACCGGAGGTTTTGTGCCAGCTTCTGAATATGATATTGAATTTGCTACAGTAATAAACAATAATGGATTCCCGGCTATTAAAGAACTCCGTTTAGATTTTAATAGAATCATAGGTAGTTTAATTAATCAAAGCCAACAAAGGTTGGTAATAACTGCAAGCAAGGGTCTCACGGTTAATAATGTAATAACACCTTGCACTAATCCTGATCTGATTTATATAGAATCAAGTTCAACCCCCGGTGTAGCCAATGGTTCACTTATTTTTACTCAACGAGATTTAAATACTTCAGTGCAAGCTTCAGTTGAAATGTATTCTAAAGCCTCTATTAATACTGGTGCTACAATACCCGGAACCATTTTCAATTGGCAATACTTCGGTATACCGATTAGTTCGGTAATTGCCAACCCCTTTTTTTACAAATCTTATGTGAGAGGATGGCATGAAACAGGCACATCATCTGCCAATCACTGGATTTCATTAACCAACGATTCAATATTAAGACCGTTTTACGGTTATGAACTTTGCCAGCAAGATCCAAAAACCTTTATTTTTCAAGGTACTTTGGTGAATAGCGATTTCAGTTCCGGTCAGTTAGCATACACATCTGAAGCATTGAATCCTGGAAATGGAGCTTTGTATCCGGGGCAGCATATTTTTGCAAATCCATATACAGCAGCCATCGATATTACGCAATTGTCATTTGGCAATGAAATGGATTCAACTGTATTCTTATATAATACCGGGACATACGGTATATGGAGCAGTGGTGGTGGTGAATCGGCTTTTGGTCAGTCTGATAATGCAGGTCAGTATTATGCCATACCAATAAATGTCGCAGGATTTCCGGGGATTCAAGATCGCATACCATCCATGTCAGCTATGTTGGTAAAAGCCAAAAGTGCTTCCCCTTTAGCAACATTTGGGATCACTTATTCTTCAGTGGTAAAAATTAACAATCAACCGCAACGTGCTCCTGGAGCCAATACTGTTTCAGCAACCAATAAGATTGGTACCATAATCGATGTGAAGGGCGCCCACCATTCCGACCGAATGTGGATTGTTTCTGATCCAACTTGTACCCGTGGTTTCGATAATGGATGGGATGGACAAAAAATGCTTGGTTCGGCCTTAACACCACAGCTTTTTGCCATGGAAGCAGATGGTAATTACCAGGTAAACTCAGTACCTGATATGAACAATACAGAGCTGGGTTTCCAGGCCGGTCAGGATTTGGAATACACACTTACTTTCACCCACGAGAATATTCAAAGGCAATATGCAGGATTATATCTGGTAGATTTAGTGGAAAATAAAACGATTGATATTACTGTCAGCGGAAGTACTTACAACTTTTTATCTGAATCAACTCCGGCACCGGTTAAACGGTTCAGGATAGTGACCCGTCCTTACGAAAAAGATGCTCCGGATACCGATACGCAAGTGAAAATATTCAGTTCACAAGGATCAATTTTCGTTCAAAATTATAGTATTCTGGATGGTGAATGTATGGTTTATGATATAGCAGGGCACGATTTAATGAAAGTGCCATTTACGGCAAACGGAGTAACCGCCATTACCAATAACTTAAGACCCGGTGCCTATATAGCCACGGCCATAGCCGGAAGTGAAAAGGTCAGTAAACGTTTAATAGTTCGATAGAAAAAGTGAAAGGCAATAAAAAAAACATATTGATTTGGTTACTTACGTGGGCAGTTTTGTCCCTGGTAATCATCTATTCACCTATCGGAAGTCCTGAGTTGTATAGACCAGCTAATTATATGGTATATAACCAGGGTGTAAACTTTAGTGGTGGCATAGCCAATGCACCTACCGGTCATCGTTACCAACAATACGAAGAACCCGATTTGGCGATACCTACTTACACACCTGCCCCTAAAACTTATACTGTAAACACATCGGCAGGTACATCAGGAACCACCGGTCAAACCAGCTACAGCGTTGTAGCACCGGCAAATCGTACTGCTACAACTCAAAGTAGTGGTGGCGTCGGTAGTGGTGGAGGTTTTAGCTTTATCGGTTCACGCAACCAAAGTGCAATGGGAACCTCCACGCCTCAAACGGTTAACATTAGTTCTTTAAGCACTGATTTGTCAGTAGTTCAGGATCCAACCACGCGTCAACTTGCCAGTAATACAGTATTAAATGGTGGTACCGACCCGGGAGGCGACCCTACTGGGCCACCCATTCCGGTAGGTGATGGTTTCTGGGTTTTATTGGTGATGGCAGGAGGCTATGCTATCATAAAGAAAAAGTTTTATACTATTAATCCGCAAGATAGTTAGAATGCTTATCTAAGTGTTTAGAACCTGCTGTTGAGCCTTTTGATACTTCTGCCGAACCATTTGAATAAATTAGCGAACCTTTAGCATACTATTACATTAAAATGCTGTAAATTTCCAAACTAGATATTAAAGATCCAGTCAATCAACGTTTTTTACTAATCATTTTTCGATAATCATTACCAACCACTATCAGTGTTTCCAAACACTATTAGTGGTTTATTTTTTTTTTTAATATCTAACTAAATAATGGGAAGTAAATAATGTTCTATTTCATTTTAGATTGCATCCTATTTTCACCACTGCAGCTCCCTCTCCTTGTGAGAGGGCGGGGGGAGAGGTCGGAAATTTAGAATAGTACATTATA
>Ga0209123_1003479_pt1 | contig 11730 bp, 10 predicted proteins | sample BarGraIncu00431A_FD_184500 | JGI IMG/M metagenome (GOLD analysis project Ga0209123, IMG submission 184500) | Arctic peat soil microbial communities from Barrow, Alaska, USA - Barrow Graham LP Incubations 004-31A (SPAdes) (version 2) | ecosystem: Environmental > Terrestrial > Soil > Wetlands >...
CATTTGTTTATCACTGGTCATTCAGAGTATGATCGTCTAACCCTTAAAGGCGAATACGATCGAGATGTTGCCCAAGGAGTACCGGTTAACATTCCAGCTAACTACTACCCTAATGACGACCCACAGCAAATTCCGGTGATGCGTTGGCGAAGTGCCGCTAATTTGCTATTTTCAAACTGGCTCAACTATTCTGTTTATCAGGGAACACCCTTTGATCTTGATAAATTGATTGATTTAGATGAGATAAGAGGGATTGATGGGGATGGCATCTAAGGGGCAACGGATTAATAATTTACGCTATAATATACTAAAAGAATTAACTTGTGCCAAGCTCGCGGATACAGATAAGAGGAGGTTTTAGCAGGCATGCAAATAGAGTGGAAAGGACATTCCAGTTTTTTATTATGTAGTGATAACGGGCAGACCGTTTTAACAGATCCCTTCGACGAGCGGGTTGGTTTGCCACTACCGATCGTTACGGTGGATGTAGTAACCGTCAGTCACCAACATGGTGATCATAATTCTACAGGTATTTTGCCAGGGACACCAGTTGTTGTAGAAGGTGCTGGTACACATAGCGCCGCAGGGATAGAAATTAGAGGCATTAGTGTTTATCATGACACTGAGCAGGGCGCCCAGCGAGGTAGTAATACCATTTTTGTCATTACCCTTGATGAGATTAATATTTGTCATTTAGGAGATTTAGGCCATCCATTAACACCAACCCAAGTGACAGAGATTGGGAAGGTTGATATATTATTGGTGCCCATTGGTGGGTTTTACACAATTGATGGGAAGCAGGCCCATGAAATAGTGCAGCAGTTGAAACCAGCAATTATTGTGCCTATGCATTACAAGTTAGATGATCGTATTGTATATCCAATTGCAACCGTCGATGAATTCCTGAGTTATTATTCAAAAGTAGCAAAGTTAGAAGTACTACATGTTACTAAAGCATCTCTGCCCCAGGAAGGGCAGGTCGTGTTGCTCACTTTATAATAAGAATCATGTTATATAGTCAGGCTGATCAGTAAATAAACGGAAGGTTGTGTAGATCTTCGTATTTGCATCAGCCTTTTCTATTTCTTATGGTGGCAATAGACTGTGATTTGGTTCATAACAGGATGTGTTATGAAGTGACAATATAGGACCGATGAATAAGAGTAGGAAGGTGTGGTTTAATGATCTATCTTGATAACGCGGCCACTTCCTGGCCAAAACCAGAAAGCGTATATCAAACAGTTGATAAGATTATGCGGCAAATAGGGGCAAATCCTGGCCGATCGGGGCATACGATGGCCCTTGAAGCGAGTCAAATTGTGCAAGAAACAAGAGAATTAGTAGCAGGTTTATTTTCCATTCCTCATCCATCCCAAGTTATCTTTACTTTGAATGTTACCGACTCTCTTAATTTAGCTTTAAAGGGGTTATTACAAGCTGGAGATCATGTTATAACTAGCTCAATAGAACATAATGCTATGGCCCGGCCGCTGGAAGCATTGCGGAAAAATGGCATAGAGGTCAGTAAAGTGGCGACATCTTTGATAACTGGGGTTTTACCCCAAGATGTTAAACAGGCAATTAAGCCAAATACCAAGCTGATTGCCTTAACTCATGCTTCGAATATAACGGGTACATTAAATCCGATTAGGGAAATCGGACAAATCGCTAAGGAAAACGGTATTATCTTTTTGGTGGATAGTGCCCAAACAGCGGGTGTTTTTCCCATCAATGTGGAGAAAATGAACATTGATCTTTTGGCATTTCCTGGGCATAAATCCCTTTTAGGTTGTCAGGGGGTAGGGGGACTTTATATTAATCAGAGAATTGTTTTAAAGACTTTACGGGAAGGCGGCACCGGCAGTAAATCTGAATCCCTAGAACAACCGGCTGAGTTGCCGGAGCGTTATGAGAGCGGTACCCTTAATACTCCTGGTATTGGAGGATTGGCGGCTGGTATTAAATACATTATGGCAATCGGTATGGAAAAAATCAGACAACATGATGAAATGTTAACGAATACTTTATTGGCGGGATTGCATCAAATTCCTGGAGTTATTCTTTATGGGCCACCTCTCGGAGAACAGAGGGCACCTGTTGTGTCGTTTAATATTAAGGGGGCTAGTTCGGGAGAAGTATGTTTGATTTTGGACAGATCTTTCCAAATTGCTGTTAGACCCGGACTGCATTGTGCCCCAGATGCTCATCGGGTGCTGGGAACGTTGCAAGGTGGTACAGTTCGCATCAGTCCAGGTTATTTTACCACGGTCGAAGAAATTGAGACTTGCTTACAGGCAATTAGGGTTATTGCTAATGAAATATGTGCGGTGGGGGATTTTAAATGAAGCATGTATCCGAAAGATACTCACGGCAAGCTATTTTTAATGGGATCGGTATAGCAGGACAGGAGAAAATAGGAAAAAGCCGTGTGGCCGTCATTGGCGTAGGTGCATTAGGCACCGTCATTGCTAATAATCTAGCGAGAGCCGGTGTTGGCTATATACGTTTAATTGATCGTGATTTTGTCGAGCTTAGCAATTTGCAACGTCAGACACTTTTTAATGAAGAGGACGTTCGCGATAACCTTCCCAAAGCAGTTGCTGCTGTGAAACATCTGAAAAATGTTAATTCTGATATTGTATTAGAAGAGGTGATCAGTGACTTTAATCCATCAAATGCGGAAATGTTATTAGGGGATATTGATCTTGTTATGGATGGTACTGACAATTATGAGAGCCGGCTTTTATTAAATGATGTTTGCCTAAAGAACAATATTCCCTGGATACACGGGGCAGTACTCGGAAGTTATGGACTTACAACAAACATTATCCCTGGGAAGACTGCCTGTTATCAATGCTTTATGCCAGAGATACCAAAGATGGGGACGAGCGGCACTTGCAGCTCAGTGGGAGTACTCAATATGATTACAGGAATCATTTCTTGTTATGCATCGGCAGAAGCTTTGAAAATACTGGTGGATAGCCCAGACATCAGAAAGTCTACCCTTTTCATTGATGTCTGGGATAACTCTTTTAATAGCATAGAATTGCCGATGAATCCAGCTTGTCCTGCCTGTCATAAACAAGAATATCATTATCTTTATAACCACAAAAGTACCTATACAACTGTGCTGTGCGGACAAAATGCAGTGCAAATCGTGCCGGGGCAAGTGCGAAAAATGGATTTTGCTGATATTGTGAAACGTTTGTCTCACTTAGGAGAATTTCAGTATAACAGTTTTATTTTACAGTTAAAAATCGGTAAGGTTGAGATGACACTATTTACTGATGGACGAGCTATCATCAAAAATATTGAAAATGAAAACAAGGCTAAAGCATTGTATGCAGAGTATTTTGGGTTATGAAGTTGAGGCAACGCCTATTTATTTGAATGATAAACAAAAAACAAACCTAAAATGGCATAAAAATATTGACAAAAGACGAATTGAAGTTTATAATCAAAAAATAATATAAAATAGTATTTTAAAATAATATTGAAACCTTGTTGACTGGCGAAAACCAGAGGCAGATTTTTTCATTTATGAAAAATCTGCCTTTTTATTTAAAAATGAAAGGAGAGGAATATAATGGCAATTACTAAAGAAATGAGTATTAGTGAAGTCGTCGAAATCCATCCACAAACAGTGGGGATATTTCGTAATTATGGTATGGGGTGCTTTGGTTGCTCTGCTGCCCGCTTTGAAAATATTGAGCAAGGAGCGGCGGCTCATGGTATCAATGTTGAAGCATTAATTGTTGATCTTAATGACGTTGTGTAAATGCATTTAGTGCCTGCTTTTAAAGCTAATGAAGGTTTATTATATACCAAAGAAAGTCAATAACTATAGCTGATTGGACAAGAAACCAAAGGCTAGAATGATATTTCACAGAAATATCATTCTAGCCTTTTATGTTTTTACAAAAAAATGGGAGGCGTAAAAATGAGTAAAAAAATTAAACAAATTGCTATCTATGGAAAAGGGGGAATTGGTAAATCCACTACCACCTCTAATATAAGCGCAGCATTATCAACAATGGGCTATAAAGTCATGCAGTTTGGTTGCGATCCTAAAGCTGATTCTACCAACACTTTGCGGGATGGTAGTTATATCCCTACAGTGCTGGATACACTGCGAGAAAAAAATAAGGTAAATGCCCAAGATGTAATTTTTCAAGGCTTCAATGGCGTATATTGTGTGGAAGCTGGTGGACCAGCACCTGGTGTTGGTTGTGCCGGTCGGGGAATCATAACGGCAGTTCAATTATTAAAACAGTTAAATGTATATGAAGAATTAGACTTAGACGTCATTATTTATGATGTTTTAGGTGACGTAGTATGCGGTGGTTTTGCCGTTCCAATTCGTGAAGGCATAGCTGAACACGTATTTACAGTATCATCCGCCGATTTTATGGCTGTGTATGCTGCTAACAATTTGTTTAAAGGTATTCAAAAATATTCTAATTCAGGTGGAGCACTATTAGGTGGCTTAATTGCCAATTCCATCAATGCTCCTTACTCCAAAGATATCATTGATGATTTTGTTGCTCGGACTAAAACCCGCGTTGTGGAATATGTTCCGCGTTCAGTCACTGTAACCCAAGCTGAACTGCAAGGCAAAACAACGATCGAAGCAGCGCCACATTCCGAGCAAGCTAAAATCTATAAAAGCTTAGCAAAAAAAGTGATTGAAACCGAAAAATCAACAGTTCCTGCACCACTAGAGATCAGTGAACTACGTGCATGGGCAGCTACCTGGGCTGATCACTTATTGGCAATAGAAACCGGCGAAGTACGGGGCAAAGCATCAGGAATTTAGTAAAAAATAAAATAAAGTGAGTTTATTGGCAGATCCATTTGATCTGCCAATAATGATATATTTTTAGTGTAGTTTATTGAAAAAATAAGAAGAAGAGGTGATCGAATGTCACAACATATTGAACAAGTTAGGCATGTATGCTCATTAGGGGCATTACAGTCAGTGCTCGCTATTGAGCGGGCCGTTCCCGTTCTTCACGCCGGACCTGGTTGTGGGCAAAAATTATGGGGTGCTTTGGGTTTTCAAAATGGATGCCAAGGTTCAGGTTATATCGGTGGACATTCAGTGCCTTGTACGAATATTGGGGAAAAAGAAGTCATCTTTGGTGGTGATGAACGGCTACGAGATATCGTTGAGAATGCTCTCCAGGTCCTTGATGCAGATCTGTTTGTCATTTTAACTGGTTGCACTTCTGATATTGTGGGAGATGATGTGGGCCAAGTGGCTCAAAGTTTCCAAAAGCAGGGCAAACCAGTGGTTTTTGTTGAGACAGGTGGCTTTAAAGGAACCAATTTATTTGGGCATGAACTGGTGCTTGATGCCATCATCGATCAGTATTTACAGCCTGCTGAAGCAGTAGAACCGGGTCTGGTGAATATCTGGTCAGTGGTACCTTTTCATGATCCTTTTTGGGTGGGTAACTTGAAAGAAATACAATCTCTCGTTGCTGAACTAGGACTCACACCGAATAGTATCTTTGGACCAGGTAACGGTCTTGATGCCCTGGCACAAGTGCCTAAGGCTCAGTTTAACCTATTGATTTCACCGTGGGTGGGGCTGAAAAATGTTAAGCATTTAGAAGCAAAATTTGGTACACCTTATTTGCATTATCCTGTATTGCCGATTGGTCCTACAGAAACTAATAAATTTCTTCGCAGCCTAGGCCAATATGCCGGTGTGGATGCTGAAAAAGTGGAGCAGATCATCAAGAAACATGAAGTGGACTATTATTATTATATCGAACGTTCGGCAGACGTACTGCTGGAAACTAGGTTGTTACCAAGGCGTTTTATTACCATCGCTGATAGCTTTTATTCACTAGGTATCGCTAAATTTTTAATCAACGATTTGGGCTTATTACCTGAAACTCAATATATAACAGATGGAGTGGGGGAAGATTACCAAGGGGATATTGAGGCGGAGTTCAAAAATTTTGCTGACGGTATTACAGCCAATGTTGTATTTAACAACGATGGCGGGGCAGTACATGAAGATATTCGCGCAATCAAGTTTCGTGGTCGCCCCTTGCTCATTGGTAGTGCCTGGGAAAAGGTGTTAGCCGAAGAAATTAATGGTTATCAATTGTCAGTATCCATGCCCGTTAGTGATCGGTTAGTATTGAATCGGGCCTATGTAGGTTATGGGGGAGCACTAAGGCTCGTTGAAGATATTTACTCAGTCGTATTAGACGATTTTCAATAGTAGCGGCCAGATAGCTAAAACCAATGGATAAATGATAGGAGGGATTTTGCCATGGCAATAAATTTACAAAGTTCTGAGGCACCAACACGAGAAAATAGACTAGGCTCTATTACCGGCTATAAAGGCACCATCCGTGATTTAGTAGAGCAAGGATCGTGTGGTTCCTTAAAAAATAAGGAGAGATGTTTTAGCCAAGCCAGTGCTTGTAGCTCTAGTTGCGCCCAGTTTTATCTGTCCGCCATTTTAGATGCAGCCATTGTGATTCATGGACCAGTAGGGTGTGCGGCAGATACCGTTGGTGCCAATACCAATCGAAAATGGGGAGAAAGTATTCGCGGCTGGAAACACACCAATGTGAATATCATTACCACGGATATGGTTGAGGAAGATACGGTATTTGGTGCTATTGAAAAACTAAAGAATGCTGTGCGAGAAGCCTATCGGCGCTTTAGCCCCAAAGCAATTTTTGTGACCACATCTTGTGTATCGGGCATTATTGGTGAAGATGTGAAAAGTGCCTTAGATGAACTGCAAGAGGAAATTCCTGTACCCCTTGCACCTGTGTTTTGTGAAGGGTTTCGCTCGAAGGTATGGGCTTCTGGCTTTGACGCCGCCTTGCATGCTATCATGACAGCCGTTGTCAAACCACCCCTGGAAAAAACTAATAAAGTGAATATCATTAACTTTACGGGTAGTGCACGTAAAGAAATTACTGAGACTTTGGCCCGTTTTGGTTTAGAACCAGTATTCATTGTCCCCTTTAGTACAATTGAGCAGTTATCAAAAATATCTGAGTCGGCCGCTACACTGAGCATTTGCGGGACATTAGGTAGTTATTTGGGCAATGCATTGCAACAACAATATGGCGTGCCTTATATTCAAACTCTGCAGCCTCATGGCACTGCGGGTATGGATAGCTGGCTGCGAGGGCTAGGGCTAGCCACAGGAAAAGAAGCCGAAGTGGAAGTCTATATTATTGAAGAAAAAGAACGAGTGGCTATTGAGCTCGCTGAAGTCCGGGAAAAACTCAAGGGGTATACAGCGGTGGTTGGTATGGGGCCAAGTTTTGGTCATAATTATATTAGAACCCTACAAGAATTGGGTGTGGAAGTCATTTGGGGTGCTACTTGGCATTTTGACCCTGTGCATGACAATGGAATGAGCCCGGAAGCCACCCGACTTTTATCCAAAGGTGAAGCGGATATTCCGGTTAGTATTGCTGACCAGCAAAATTTTGAAGTCATTAATTTACTCAACCGCCTTAAACCAGATTTATATATCGGTCGTCACCCTGGCACAACAGTATGGGCGACAAAAATGGGAATACCTTCGATTATGATTGCTGATGAATTTAGTGCCTATGGTTATCAAGGTTTAGTTGATTTTGGTTATAGACTTGTTGATATAGTAACCAACCGTAACCTGGCGAAAAATCTAGCATTACATGTAAAACTACCTTATACAAAGTGGTGGCTGGAACAAGATAGCTTTAAATTTTTGCAGGAGGAAGTGGTGTGACACTCGACTATTAAAAACATTGAAACGCAAAGACGCAAAGAATCGAAGATAACTGGTCGGAGTATTTTACGCTATGGCAATTAGTACGCAGAATTGTCTTTTGCCCTCAAACAGCAACAACGTTTTATTTAAAGAGAAATTCCAAAAAGAAATCACAAAGTACTTGCATTTTCAAACCGTTTTAAGTATAATATATAAAAAGATCATATAGTAATATGACTGATTGGAATGAACCAAAGGTCAGAAAAATTTCCCTTGGGAATATTTTTCTGATCTTTTTTTTGTTTTTAAAAATTAGGAGGAATAATAATGAGTAAAAAAATTAAACAAATTGCTATTTATGGTAAAGGGGGAATTGGTAAATCTACTACCACCTCTAATATTAGTGCAGCATTATCAACAATGGGTTATAAAGTTATGCAATTTGGTTGCGATCCTAAAGCTGATTCTACCAATACATTGCGTGATGGTAGTTATATCCCTACAGTGCTAGATACACTGCGAGAAAAAAATAAGGTAACAGCCCAAGATGTAATTTTCCAAGGTTTTAATGGGGTGTATTGTGTGGAAGCTGGCGGACCGGCTCCAGGAGTTGGTTGCGCTGGCAGAGGTATTATTACTGCAGTACAATTATTAAAACAGTTAAAAGTGTATGAAGAATTAGATTTAGATGTAATTATTTATGATGTTTTGGGCGATGTAGTATGCGGTGGTTTTGCTGTTCCGATTCGTGAAGGAATTGCCGAACATGTATTTACAGTCTCATCTGCGGATTTTATGGCTATGTACGCAGCAAACAATTTGTTTAAGGGCATTCAGAAATACTCTAAATCAGGTGGAGCGCTACTTGGTGGTTTGATTGCTAATTCTATCAATGCTCCTTACGCCAAGGATATCATCGATGATTTTGTGGCGAGAACTAAAACACGGGTTGTAGAATATATCCCTCGTTCAGTCACAGTAACCCAATCTGAACTGCAGGGCAAAACAACGGTGGAAGCAGCACCAAATTCAGAGCAAGCTAAAATTTATAAAAGTTTAGCCAAAAAAGTGATCGAAACAACGGAATCAACCGTTCCTGCACCATTAGAAATCAGTGAACTAAGAGCGTGGGCCGCTACATGGGCTGATCACTTATTAGCAATGGAAACTGGCGAGGTACGCGGTAAAGCATCAGGAATTTAATAGGCTACGAAGCTGATCATATCAAATGAAGGCTACAGAAATATAATTATTTCTGTAGCCTTCATTATATAAGATGAATTGCTTTCAATAAAATTATGCTCGGACCAGAGGGTATAGTGCTACTGGTACAGAAAGGAGAAATGAAAAATGTCATATGCTTCCACTAGTGCTGTGAGTGCAGAGACGTTAGAGAAAACTAAAACACATCCTTGTTATTCAGCCGATGCCCACACTAAATATGCTCGCATTCATTTGCCGGTGGCACCGGGTTGTAATGTGCAGTGCAATTATTGTAATCGGAAATATGATTGTGTCAACGAAAGCAGGCCGGGCGTTACAAGCGAGGTGCTAACTCCAGAGTTAGCCAAAGAAAAATTTGTCTGGGTTAAATCAAAAATTGAGCAACTCAGTGTAGTTGGTATTGCTGGACCAGGGGATGCTCTGGCAAATTGGGAAGCCACCAAGGCGACAATTGAAAAAATAAAAGGCACCAACAGCGATGTTACCTTTTGTTTATCGACAAATGGACTAATGTTACCAGAATATGCTGCTGAAATTATTGCCCTAGGTGTTCATCATGTGACGGTGACTCTCAATGCCATTGATCCAGAAATTGGCGCAAAAATTTATAAGTTTGTTTCTTACCAAGGAAAGTATTACGAAGGTGTTGTAGCAGCGCAGTTACTTTTGGAAAAGCAACTGGCAGGTATTGAATATTTAACCACCCACGGAGTATTGGTTAAAATAAATATTGTTATGATAAAAGGTATCAATGATCAGCATATTCCTGATGTTGTGAAGAAAGTAAAAGAATTGGGTGTTTTTACGACCAATATCATGCCTCTGATTCCTGCCCCCGGTAGTGGGTTCGAAAACTTCCCGCAAACTAGTATGAAAGAAATTAATGAGCTGAGGAATATTTGTCAACTTGATATCCAGCAAATGCGACATTGTCAGCAATGCCGAGCCGATGCCATTGGACTGATAGGAGAAGATCGTTCACAAGAATTTCGCATGTGCAATCGGCCTGTACCTGAGAACGAGATACCTAAAGCAGAAGAAAAACAATATAAGATTGCTGTCACATCTAAGTATGGTAAACTTGTTGATCAACATTTTGGTCATGCTACTGAATTTATTATTTATCAAGGCGATGGGCGTACATTCGAAATATTGGAAACAAGATCGGTTAATAAATATTGCCAAGGGATGGAAGAATGTGATACGGATGAATCGCAAAGGGGCAATACAATTCTCGCTGTGGAAGATTGTGACGCTGTTTTAACGATGCGTATTGGGTTTCATGCGAAACAACAATTAGAAGCTAAAGGCATTTATAATGTAGAATATTGTGACACTGTGGAGAATGGGTTGTATTATACAGTAGGTCAATTGACAAAGAAGGTATTACCTTGAGACCAAATATCAAGGAGTACTAAAGTTATGATAAAAGTTGTTTTCCAACATGCAGGTCAAGAGACAAGTGTTAGGGTTAATGCGGGTGAAGATCTGTTAGCCGCAGCTCGACAAGCGGGGGTAACACTCGAGGCTCCTTGTAATGGCAGTGGGACATGCGGTAAATGTAAAGTGAAAATCCTGTCATCCTCAGCCGAAGATGAAATTGTGCTGGCGTGTCTTACCAAGGTTGATCATGATGTAGTAGTAGAAATCATTGAACCTTTTGATAGTGGCAATCTGCAAATTAAACAAGATGGTTTGGCGAGCAGCGGCGGAATTGATAGTATTATTACCAAGCAGTATCTATCCCATAGCAATAGTACCCATGTATATCGTAAGGGGGAAATAATTGGGACCGAGGAGGGCAACACTGAGAGAGAAATTTATGGATTAGCCATTGATATCGGCACAACCACATTAGTTGTTTCCCTCGTTAATTTGTTGACAGGGGAAGAGCTTGCTGCAACAGGTGCTCTTAATCCACAAAGTAGACTAGGGCAAGATGTAGTATCGCGGATCAGATATGCATCTAAAGAGCAAGGCTTAGTAGAAATGAATCAACTCATCATCACTGAATTAAATAAAATGATTCTGCAAGTAGTAGCAGAGGCTGCTCGTGGGGCGAACCATGTTTATGAATTAGTCTTGAGTGGCAATACGTGTATGTTACATTTAGCAGTAAAGGCTAACCCTGCTACGTTAGGTAAATATCCCTATAATCCTGTGGTTCGTGGTGGTAACTCCATCGGAGCAAATGACCTTGGTCTTTATACTGTTCCTAATGCAGAGGTTTATTTAGTGCCGATTATTTCTGCTTATGTAGGGGGAGATATCACTTCAGGTATTCTGGTTTCTCGGTTGGCTGAGCGGGAAGATACCAATCTATTTATTGATATTGGCACCAATGGGGAAATAGTACTGGCAACTGGTGGCAAGTTAGTTGCAACATCCACTGCTGCTGGACCGGCGTTTGAGGGTATGAATATTTCCTGTGGTATGCGGGCCGCGCCAGGGGCAATCGAGGTCTTTTCATTAACAACAGCAGGCGAGAGGTCTTTGCAAACTATTGGTGATCAAGTCGCAATTGGTATCTGTGGTAGCGGTTTGCTGGACATAGTAGCTGCATTGGTACAAAATGGAGTCATTGAAAGCAACGGCAAGTTTAGCAAAACCATGAATGAACAGCTGAGCGCGCTACTGACTCAAGTAAAGGAGAAAACTGTATTTTCAGTTGCCGAGGGTGTCTATCTATCTCAACCAGATATCCGTCAGGTTCAATTGGCGAAAGGGGCAATTCGTGCCGGGATCGAAGCACTACTTGAACATCAGCA
>Ga0209123_1003480_pt1 | contig 11725 bp, 16 predicted proteins | sample BarGraIncu00431A_FD_184500 | JGI IMG/M metagenome (GOLD analysis project Ga0209123, IMG submission 184500) | Arctic peat soil microbial communities from Barrow, Alaska, USA - Barrow Graham LP Incubations 004-31A (SPAdes) (version 2) | ecosystem: Environmental > Terrestrial > Soil > Wetlands >...
AGATAATACAGAAAGCTTTAAGAAATGTAGATTATTATCTTCGTCGTAATTATTGTGCGTATAAGTCCCATAGCATGAAGAAATTAAATATGGCTCTTACTGGTTAAAATTAATTCACGCTGTAGTGATAGTCATATTACCGTTTGCAGGGTGCTTAGCAATAACCTATCGTTTTCAATTAGAGTACACATTGAGGCTTACAAATCAACTCGTTTAAGCGTATCAAAATTGCTCAAGAAAGAAAATATGTAAAGGCCTTATTTCCCTATCCTCCAACGCCTGATCCACCTTCATTCTTTCAAATAGAGAACCCAGCGACCAGGCATTCCATAGATGTTGAAGTTTTCTTCAGGATATTCAAATATTCGGCTGATGTGTATGTTTGCTAACCCTACTTATCTTCAGCCCTTTAACGAATCGATAATAAACAAAATCGCTGCAATGGTCATTACCAGTACGATCACCCATCCTGCTATATTACTGATTCTCTTGTTAACGAATTTACCCATAATGTCCTTATTATTAGCAATCAATATAACCAGTACCATCAATGCTGGTGCTGCTATACCATTTAAAGCCGCAGCATAATATAGAGCCTTAATTGGGTTAATCCCCAACAAACTAATCGACATGCCAATGAGTGTAGAAACCGCAATAATCCCATAGAATCCTGGGGCCCGTCCGGGCTTCTTGCTTAACCCAGCTTTCAATCCAGTTGTCTCAGCAACAGCATAAGCTGAAGAACCCGCTAATATCGGAACCGCTAACAATCCTGTACCAATAATTCCAGCCGCAAACAATAGATAAGCAAGATTACCCGCCACTGGCCTCAAGGCCTCTGCGGCTTCTGATGCAGTTCCAATATTGGTTATACCTTTGGCATGCAGGGTAGCGGCAGTGGTAATGATGATAAAAAACATAATGGCCTGAGAAAAAAACATTCCTATGATGGTATCCCAATTCATATCAGCAACATTTTTCCGCGACACCGCAGGTTTTCCAACGCCTATATCTGGAATTTTATCTTTAACAATTGCCTCTTCGACTTCTTGTGATGCCTGCCAAAAAAACAAATACGGGGAAATCGTGGTTCCTAAAATTGCCACAATATTGAGCAGATAGTCTTTTGAAAACTTAATTTGTGGGAGCACCGTGTTTTTTACAATGATTCCCCAATCCAGTTTAACGATAAAGGCTGTAAAGACGTAAGCAAATAGAGTCAGGGCCAGATACTTCAAAATTTTAGAATAGGTTTTATAGGTTACAAAAACCTCCAAGACGATAATGAATCCAGTCATGAGGAATAGCCAAAAAAGGAAGGGCAACCCTAGCAGCATTTGTGCCGAAGCAGCCATCGCTCCCAAATCTGCACCAATATTAATTGTATTCGCAATCACTAGCAACGAAACAGCGAAATATAATACCGGTTTCGAGTAATTGGCGTGAATTACACCGGCCAACCCCTTACCGGTTACCATTCCGATGCGGCCACACATCTGCTGGATAACAATCATAAAAGGAAACGTAAACAACGCTAGCCAAAGCTGACTGTACCCGAATATCGCGCCTGTCTGTGAGTAAGTAGCAACGCCGGAAGGGTCGTCATCAGCCGCACCGGTAATAAAGCCGGGACCAATTTTTTTAAATAACTTTTTTAGCATATGTACCACTCATATTGTATATTTTTGCTCTCCTGGTCTTTTCTATTTAGGCAAGGGTACATTGCTTGAACATTAATTTTATCTATATTTTTCATTTTATACATCCTCCTAATGAATAAGCGCATTTATTTTGGATACACACCAATTTGCTGAAACTCTTCATGTTTTCTGCCTAATCCGAATAGTGACGCTGTAAATGGGGGCAGTATATACTACTTCCAGTGTTTCGAATTCATCGACCTATCGCGACCGGAAGTTGAGTTATCAACTGGTTTATCGGTTAACTCATCACAGCCATCCCCACAAAGTTCAGCATTTTGGGGGAATTTAAAATCAGTTTGGGAAAGTCTTTTAAAAGTTGGAAGGCCACGACACTCGGCTTAATCGTCTGAAATTCTTTGCAAAACAATATCATGAAGAACCTATTTTTTTTGCTAGGCAAGTTGAAACACAGGAAATAATGGATCATCAATTTTATCTGGTAAAAGTGCCAGTCAGAAAAGGAAGGACGGTTTTTTCGCACTTCCTTTTCTGACTTCTTTCTTTTTATAGTAGGCCCTTTGGATATTACCTTCTTTTTGTCATGCCTACTTGTTATCATCCATAAATTTGTTATATTCTTCTTGGGCTTTATCTTTGCTGTAACCATATTTTTTTTGAAGAATACCAACCAACTTTTCGGACTGACCTTCTACTTTCGTGACGTCATCATCTGTTAGATTTCCCCACTTCGCTTTAACACTACCTTTTATCTCTTTCCATTTACCTTTAAAAATATCTTCGTTCATTTATAGTCCTCCTTCAATTTAATGTGCCTATTGAACAGTCATATCTAACTAAATTCATGAAGGTGCATCGGAAGGCAGTTCATCTTTCCAGTATTCCTGGCGATTGTAATGTCGATACAGTCCAGTCTCATAATCCCGGGTTAGCATGGATTCCTCAGTGTATTCCGGCGACTGTTTGATGGCCTCACTGGGAAGATCGACGAATACTGTCTTCTCCTCCCAACTAACGCGCTCAATCCATCTCGGTGAAACCAGAACCTTTTTCCCCGGCAACCAGTTCCGTGTATTGATGATTAGATAACGAATGGCCCACGTCTCGTCATCGATGATAAAATCCTCCACGTTGCCAATCTCGCCATCTATGGCTTGGATGTTGTAGCCACTAACATTGTTAGTGCTACGCAAATGGGGATCCCACGTTTTCTCGTCTTGGGTGGATTCTTTCCGCTCATTGAGGTTGAACTGAATGTTAGGTTGCAATCCCCACATGTATGACCCTTCCCAATACGTCGGCCATTGATAATACCCGTAGTATGCCTCCTCGAATTGTAGCGAGACGGGCTTGTCCTTATCCAAGGATGGGCTACCCTCAATCTGCTTTTTAGTCAAATTGATGGCTACATTTTGCTCTTCTTTATTCACAGTAACCAGCGCATGCGGGGATATCAACACCTGCCTGCCAGTGAGCCAGTTTCCTGTATCGGCGATCAGATAGCGAATTGCCCAGTAGTGGTCATCGAAGTAGAAATCATTGACTTTTCCTATTTCCCCGTCGAGGCTGTGCAATTTGTAGTTCTTTAGTGTCTTGCTTTGTTTAGCATAAAAGCAAGCCTTTCTTTTAACTTTTTTTAAACTCATTTGAATGTTTTAGTAAAATACATTAGTTGGCTAAAGCGCCCTCCTCCCTGAAATGAGGTTAAACACCACTATAATTAAAGCGACTACGAGAAGGATATGAATTAATCCCCCCATTGTATACGAAGTGACCATACCTAGAAGCCATAAGATCCCGAGAATAACAACAATTGTCCATAACATACTTTCATCCTCCTTTCATTAATATAGTTGCTCAGTTACTTCGTTAATTATGTAAAGAATCCAGTTAATACCAGAGGAAGCAAGCGACGGTGTCAACCTTGCTTTGCCAGGAACAAGTTATTCTCTTAATATTATAAACTTGTAACGGTACTGTGACTTCCGCCTTTATATAACTGGTTCATAATCTTAAATAATACAATTAATATATACAAAACAAAACTTTACACCTCATACTCTTTAATATAATCCCTTTTCCGAACCTCATCTAGAATCATCTTCTTTGAGATATATGGTGGGTTCCAAGCAGAACAGTATGAATTAAGCCTACCCATAACTTGAGTGTGTGATTGTAAGACTATCATTCACTACCACTATAAGAATATTTAATAGAACTCTAGTTCACTCCAAGCTTCTTCAGTTGCGGCTTTTAAAGCGTCCCATACATCTCCGCTAGATTTCTTGATTTTTCCATATTTCACTGCATGCAGGTTCCTCATATTATCAAGGTTTTCTACTTGGGAAAGATACTCTTCTCTCATACTATTGCCTCTGCCTCTGCAGCTGGCTGGAGAGGCAGAGTTTGAAGAAACTACTGCAGGGCAATCACTCATGATTTCCATCCACTACTTCTTTTATTACTTTATAAATGATTGCCACTGTTTAAGTGCTCCACCTTCCATTGTTATTCTTTCGGTCCACTCCTCCTTAGTGCAAGTTTTAATGTCAATATCAAATGCCACCTTAAACAACTTAACAATAGACTCCTCAAGCAGAGCCCTTGGTTGATGACTTAAATATTTGGTTGTTGTACATAGTCCCTTTCCAGCTGAACTATCGGCTGGAAGTATGAAATCTGAGAAAACCAAACCTTCAAGATTTACTGATATCAATTGATGTGGCTCACTTGTCTTTTCCATTAAAATAGTCCTCCCATCATTCCAACTAGTTACTTTTCTGCTATTTTTGTACAATCTATCCAGACAAATAAACTCTCTGTATCTCATTTTAAGACAAATAACGACAATTTGCAATAAATACTTGGTATAGCTCAGGAATCTATTGTGATTAACAATGACCTTCCCCTCCTGGAAGCGGTAAGCAATCCCCATCCAAGTGATCTGTGATATATTTGAGATTTCCGCCTGAGAGAACCCTCGAAACATCATTATTTATGGGGTGACAACTTTTGACTGTCGAACCCGAGATTTCATCCACCCTCAACCCACTTTTCAACTCGAAAACAAAATGCGCTGGTGAGAGAATTTCAATTTTCTCTACCAACGCATTAAATATTTCTTGATCAAATTCTTCGAGCAGTGAATCCCTGCTATTTATTGTCTGTATGATTTCATCAAACCTTAGCTTCATCTGATCCTTTAAGTCGTTTACCTTATCATGCTCCAACCTTTTCTTTCGTACTTCCCCCAGTTCTTCAGATATGCTTTTGTACTCCTCATTATAGACCTCATAATCGACGTTATTATTCACTTGAAGCCGGATGAGCTTCTTCAACTCAGTTTTCAATTCTTCAATCCGATTATCCAAAGTTTCTATTTCTTTAATGTCTGGTTTTAATAAAATAATCATCTCGATATTCTCTGTCAGTGTTTTTATAAAGCTTTGCTTGTTTTCATAGATCCCATTAAACATCCGGACAAATGAATCCATCAAAACAATCTCATCAACAGCCTTGGCTCCACAGGCACCCTTACCGTCCATTATGTAGGTTTTGCACTGCCATACAACTTTCTTTGATGTATTGGTGCTGTTCCACTGCCTTCTCTTAAAAATATTCCCACAGTTACCGCAAAACACTTTGCCGCTAAAAGGGTATTTGTTGCTATATTTATGCCTATCGCCCACGAGATTTCCTTTGAGCAATGCTCTGCGTTCCTTCTCATCCTGAACCTTGTCAAATATCTCTTTGGATATGATCGGTGGGTGATTGTCATTAACCATATACTGCTGTGCTTGACCTTTATTCGCCTTGCGTTTATGAGTGAGAAAATCAACAGTTATAGTTTTTTGTAAAAGTGCGGCTCCATAATATTTCTCATTTTGTAACATCCCGCATATTGTTGAATCCCACCATTTCAGCTTCCCTATCACAGTTTTTATTTCATCCTTCATTAACCCTTTGGCAATGGAAGTATAGCTTTTACCATCAAGATATTCTCTGAATACCCTGCGAACCAGTTCTGCTTGCTCTTCATTTATCACAAGTTCTCCATCTTCATTTTTATCATAGCCGAGAAACCTTGTTGTATTGACTATCACTTTCCCACTTTCAAACTGTCTTAGAATTCCCCATTTTGTAACATCTGATTGGTTTCTACTACTATCTTGTGCCATCCCGCTAAGAATTGTTAGCAAAAGTTCACCGCCAGCACCAAGTGTGTTAATATTTTCCGTTTCAAAATGTACCGCTATTCCTTTGTCTTTTAGCTTCCTTACAAAATGTAAGCAGTCCTCGGTATTTCGAGCAAACCTTGAAATCGATTTTGTAATAATCATGTCTATTTTGCCAGCCATACACTCATTAATCATTCTTAGAAATTCAGTTCTCTTTGTTGTAGTAGTTCCTGAGATCCCGTCATCTGCATAAATATCAACCAGTTCCCAATCTGATCTTCTAGCAATGGTATCAGTAAAGTGCTTTACCTGTGATTCAAAACTCGATTCCTGTTCTTTCAAATCGGTGCTGACTCTGCAATAAGCGGCTACCCTTTTCTTAGAATTTTCAGGTATACCTTTAATCACTTCTAGTGGTTTTATTGGAATTACAGTGACAACCTTCTTTGCTGTTGCATTAGCCATTGAGCCCTGCCTCTCTTTCCTATATATTCCTTTTGTGGTGACATGATACAATTGCGTGGGCAACTAATCAAGTCAAAAATGACTTTCTATTCTCATTATCTATAGCCGTAAATTCCTTCTCGCTGATCAGGTTTTCACGCATAAGCATCATTAATATATGTAAACTCATCTGATAATTAATTTTAGCCTCGTTAATCATTTGATTCCTCCCCATAAAAAATAAGGACTTACCTTTCGGCAAGCCCCATTTGGATTTCTATTAGAATAGACTCTTTAGCTGTACTATGAATTCTTTAAATACTGTCGCATCATCCGACAGTGTTGCTGTTAGCACCATATAGCGATTCACATATGTGCTGCTACTATTTCCTTTAATGGTAACGCTATTTCCTGTGCTTGTTGTAATGGTGGCATAGGCAGGGGAAGTACTTCCATCTTGATTTCTAATCGTCCAAATTGCCTGCTTATCGAAAACCTCTGTGCCGTTATCGTAAAAATGTGCAACATAACTCTGGCTCTGCCCTAGTTTAACTGTTGGACTTCCTGTAATGCCGATGGTGTATACATGGCTGACAATTTCAACTACGGTAATATCGATTGTACCCTGAATTGTATTCTCATAGGTCATCTGACATGTAACCGTAGCTGTGCCTGGATTTATTCCCATAAGTTTGCCGGTATTGTCAGCTGCTAACACACTTGAATCTGACGACATATATGTCAACGCTGGAAGTGGATTCATAGCAATTCCGTTATCTGTAATGCTTATATTCAACTGGGCTATATCATTTAACGATACATTCATAGAAACACCGTTTCCAATGCTTAAAACATATGTATGAGTCAGTTCATATTGCCAACGGTTAGCAATTTCCGAATTTACGTCATCACTGGCTTCTATTAATTCCATGTCACAGGTTAGTATGATCAATCCAAGGCTTGCTTTATCAATTCCATTAACTTGCCATGCCCTGGCTGTATTGAGGAACCGACTGGTGATTGCTATATCTCGTGAATCGGCATTGTCCTGTAAGCTGACTTTTATAGTTCCTGATGCAAGACTCATATATTTGTTTGTATCAATATCCATGACTTTAGTCTCTATTAAGGCATCAAACCACTTTACGTTACCAGTGAAATTGAAAGCTATTCTATAGTTACATTGCTTCATCCTACCGCAGAAGGAATTTTGGTTATTATCAATCTGACTAGTAATTATGTATTTCCGGCCATCGTATTCAACGATGTCTCCAGTCTTTATTTCAACTTTGCAGTGGATGATTTTATCGTTATCCCTATTTATTTTTTCGTTTGCGTCGAGTACCACTGCTTTGTAAGCGATATTATTAAGCAGTACGTCCTCTCCCTTTTCAAACAAGAAGAAGTCGATCATTTCATCGATTGTTCTTTTCATTAAACCACCTGCCTTTTACACTCATAAAGGAAAATCTCCATGTGGTCACTCCATCCCTTGATGTCCATAACCTTGTAATAAACAGTATCAATCCTACAATACAGTTGTTCACTAATTTCTGTATCAGCATCACAAAACACTCGTTTTGATATTTCTAGGGACAATCCATAATCAAAGTCTACCGACCCAGAATACGGTTGAACATCTACATCAATAGTTTTAATGGGTATGTCTTCTGGACTTTGCAAAATTTCGATCTTGGCATCATAGAACATCCTCAACACCCGACCTTGATTTTGGGAAGCGGTAAAGCCGATTTTATATATTCAGGAATACCCCCTCCTTCAAACGTGACGCTTCGATCTCCCTGTACCTGTTGCTTATAACCTAAGCTGTCTCTATTTTTGTAGAAGTAAACCGCCAAATCTGTGATAGTACCATCATGCTCTGGCAGTAATTCCGTCACATTACAGTAAGCGAGAGCAGACTTTAATGCTTGATTGATAAAATGATTTAGAATTCCATCCTTAGATATATCGCTTGCTTCAATTTCAAGTAGCATCTTTGCGATTTCCAGCATTAGCTATTCCTCCGTTTCTATTTCTGCTATGTGTTCTATATCCCAAAGAATTAAGGCTTTGATCAAATTTTCTTTTTTTAGGCCAATACCATTAAAGCCACGTTCTCTAGCTAGCTCAGTCATTTCCTTATAGGGCATAGAATCATAAATACTCGGCCCTCTTTTATCATCTACTATGGTGTATCCGTTTTCCTGAAACCAAGAAATAAGGTGAAGAAGATTACTCTCCCCCACCCCATTTACAAAGTTTACGCCAGCGGATATACCATTATATTGTTTATTATTGCTGTATATCTTCGCCATCGTTTTACCTCCATTTAAACTACTTTAATATTTCTCATGCCTCCTGAACTCTTGGTCGCTTTAAGAGCCACGGCAGCAACCATCTCAACTTCACCATTCTTGACTGCTCCCGATGTTGCAAAGTCAGGCAACCAAATCTTGACCAAGTCTTGATTGGCTAGAGATACCACATGGAAACCATCTAAGGCTAACCTAGCAGCATAAAGATCCGTCAAACCAGTAACTGTATCTGTACCGTTTGGTTTTCTGATATCCACTATTGAAATGACGGGAGCATTGCTTCCCGCCTTCGCGCCAAGATCAACAAGTACAATCCCATCATAAGCATCGACCTTCTTGCCAAAAGCATCTTCACTTTGGGTGAGATAACCTGCCCTTCGAGCGACTGCTTTAATTTTTGTAATAAGCTTGGAATTCCCACCAAGGAATGTCGGAGTGCCATCAAGATTGGATAGAAATTCATCCAGCAAGTCGAGGAATTGCTTGTAGTTGGTATCCACATTTTCCGATGTAGAAAGGTCAATATAAGACCCAGAGTTAAACTCAGTGCTTGAACCTGTAATGGCTTTATTCAATCCATCAAAGGAATTAGCATCCACTGCAGAATCGCCATTGATAATAGTGTCATGGAATAATGCCCTAGCTGCCTTTACCTTCTGCTGTACCTGTAGGTTTACTTCATCTACGAGTCCTCCTGTATTAGCTATAATTCTGTCTATCTGGAATGAGCCACCGAAAGGTTTAAGTTCAACAGTATATCTATCTTTGGTTACTTCCTGTGGCGTATATTCACTGTTAATTGTTCTGAATGCTGCAGTCGGCTGAGTGATCAATCTTGTGTAACCATAAGTAAGGGTAGCTCCATTTGTCCCAGGACTAACGGCATCATCAAATGTCATATTGTCCAATATGAATGAGCTCTTTCTGAATTCATCGATGACCCCCGCTTGAATGGCATCCTGTGTGTTGAGTTTTGCTTGTGCTAGTGTAATCATAATAAATTAATCCCCTTTCAATTTTAACCTTTATTTTTGTCGGTATAATAGTTCTTTAGAGCGTCATTTAGATTTTGTGGTTGGGTGTTTTGACCGCCATTATTGGGTGGAGTATAACCATTACTTTTAAGTCTTTCTTCCACAGCCGATTGAACTGAAGCCCCAAAGATCTCTTCAAACCTGCCGATATTAGCAACAGTGGCTTCTTCATTATCTGAAATGAACAAATCTACAATCTTGTTTATAGGAAGCTTTTTATCAGCAGCAATCGTAAGAGCTTTATTCTTCAGAACTTCTCTTTGTTTCTCAAACTCCATCGTTTCTATTTTGGCATTGAGTTCCCTGAGTTGTTTCTTCTCATCTGTTTCCTCTGGATATAGTTCATGGATCTTTTTATCAATTTCCTTTTGTAGATTGTTGGCTTTCCAAGTATCCAGACCTTTGTTTAGATGCTTGTCTCGTTCACTATCCAGCCATCTCTTGCCATCCTCATTTTGTGTGAAGAATGTCTGCACGCCTTCAACGTTTACTAGCCCCTGAAGATATGCTTTCACCTCATCACTACCTTTGTTGTCTTCCATGTACTGTTTCGCTTCTTCCAATGTCATAACTTATATATTCCCCTTTCAATTTGCCCTTCTAACTCATAGAACCAGAAACGCTTTATGCTTTAAGCAGTTTAACGTCATACCCAGGACAACTAATTATCTCCTTTGATACTTAGGACAAAGAACTTCTAAGCATCTATATGATTGTTTGCACTCATGACTGCACCTTGCACATCTTTTGTGATACTCAATTTTTCCTTTAGCATTGATCCAAAAGCCTAGATCCTCCTTTTCAACTTTGCATAACCTTGCCACATCATTCCCACCTCCTCTCGCCCTAAAAACGGGCAAATTAATTATTATGCAAAAAGCCACAAACCGCCTTGTATCAAGGGGTTCATGGCTTTTCATATCAAACGTTATGTGGCATATATCACCCAATCTAGGCACTAAAAAAGAGTAGTGGTATATTCACCCTACTCAACAATTTTGAAGGCTTACAACGTGTATTTAGACAATAACTTCATTAGAACCCGGCGTAGAATTATTTGTTGTATCAGTATTGATGCGCTCTGCCTTATACTTATCAATCTCGATTTTAGGCGACTCCACAAATGGTAATAACGAAAGCAAGGTTTCCTGGGAGCATATATCTTTTATTTTGACAATGACATCTGCAAGTCCCACCATATCGGTCGGAAGGTTTCGTGTGAACTTTACTGCCACATCCCTGTAGTCATAGAATTTTCCTTCTTTTTTCAGTAGATACACAAATAGATTTTTCAGCCTTTGCTTGATTACCTTCTCCATAAAGGCTTCTCTCATGGCAACTCGATTTTCAAGATTAAGGAGTTTATTGCGAAGTGCCAAAGATGAAGTGTTACTGGCCCAGCTCTCATTGAAGTTGACTTCATCCATCATGTCATATATTTTGCGTTCTATATTATCCAGTTCATTCTTCACAAACGAGTCATTGATTTCCTTTGTAAGCCAGCTTACCTTGCCCCCTGAAGGCACTTGAATAATCCCCATTGTTTTCATCTTGAGTAAATCTTCTTCCTCAATTTTGGCATTTTCAATTACTAGGTAAGCATTCCGGTGATCGGCGATTTCATTGACCAAATCTGAATTCAGAGCGTTGTAGGCATCAAAGAGGGAAATGACATCCTGAAAGCCACTTATCTTTTCATTATTGGCGGGACATACAGTCACAGGTACTCTACCAAATATATGCTCATGGCTGCCGACCAGGTCGAGAGATGATTTATTGCTGTTACTGCCTAATTCATAATGTAAGATTTCGTTGGCAGTATACACATCAAGATATTTCGTGGTATCGAATTTTTTAGTGAAGGTATGTAAGGCTAACACAACATTTCTTTCAGCAGATCCATCCTCCAGAACATAAGCATTCAGAGGTGTGAGTATTGTCGCTGAAAACTCGCCATCAGTATCACTACAGCGTGAATTAATTTTAACCAGTAAGAGCCATATTTAATTTCTTCATGCTATGGGACTTATACGCACAATAATTACGACGAAGATAATAATCTACATTTCTTAAAGCTTTCTGTATTATCT
>Ga0209123_1003481_pt1 | contig 11725 bp, 8 predicted proteins | sample BarGraIncu00431A_FD_184500 | JGI IMG/M metagenome (GOLD analysis project Ga0209123, IMG submission 184500) | Arctic peat soil microbial communities from Barrow, Alaska, USA - Barrow Graham LP Incubations 004-31A (SPAdes) (version 2) | ecosystem: Environmental > Terrestrial > Soil > Wetlands >...
TGAAATTTGACCTTGATCGGCTCGGCGGCTTTTCCACGAATCTCGTTGAGAATATTGGCGGCAGCGCCGTCAGCTGATTGCATGGCGTTCTCTACCATGGCTGCATATGGCCGGCCATCCTCACCGGAGAGTGCTCCGCAATCACCGATGGCATAGACACCCGGATGTTCTGTCAGGCCAAATTCATTGACCTTGATTCGTTTGGCACCACCTGCACGTTCCACTTCCAGCTGCTCAACTTTGTTGTTGCAGCAGACACCGGCACACCAGATCATGCTACGAGTCTGGATCTCACCATTGCTGGTAATGGCCCGATCCGGCAGCAGCTCTTTTATTCCGGTTTCAAGCATGATTTCGATACCAAGTTTGTCAGTCATATATCGATGGGCTTTAGCACTGTTTTTTTCACTAAGCACCGGAAGTACTCGTTTGAGAAGATCTAGTAGGATAAGGCGGATTTCCTTTCGGTCTATATCATATTCACGGCATAACGGTTTGACCCAGTGTGCCAACTCGCCGATCATCTCGACTCCTGTGAACCCTGCACCGCCAACCACAAAAGTCAGCAGCCGCTTGCGTTCTTCAGTATCTTTTTCTTTTTGGGCCAAGGCAAAACAGGAGCGGATGTGTTCACGGAGTTTGACGGCATCATCGAAAGACCAGAGGGTATGTACATATTCTTCCAGACCTGGGATGCCATAGAATGCAGGTGAACTGCCAATGGCTATAATGCAGTAATCATATATATATTCGCCAAAGCAGCCCGTCAGTTTCCGAGCTTCAAAATCAAAATTTGTGATCTCATCGGTAACAATTTTGACGCGGGTATCCCGGAAAATATCTTTCAGGGATATTTTAACGGTCTCTTCACCTTGACGATTCCCAGCAACCTCATGCAATTCAGTCAACAGTGTATGGTACTTATTCTTATCCAAAATGGTGATATCCAGATTATCTTTTTTACCTTTGCGATTAAGACGCAAAGCTGCTTCGACGCCTGCATAACCTGCACCGACGATCAGAATTCTCTTGGTCATGTTAAAAACTCCTTCCATTGTAACGGAAACAAAAAATAATTTGAACCGGGTTAGAAGATTCGAGTTGACCAGTGAAATCACATCTCACACAGGATGAGAGATATGACTCCATGCCAACAGCCCGGCTGATCAAATCTGACGCATAAAAAGTGTATACAATTGATTTTATCATATAGCAGAACAGTACAACCACTTGATTATAACAATTCTGGACTGATCGCTATTTTGTTGGGTGATTATTAAGGTTGTTATAGGTGTGCGGTCGGTGATGATTGTACGTAACGTAGGAGTATTTGTAGATTGCTTCATCCAGTGTTTCGTCGTCATGAAGTGATACAAGTGGATTAGTTCGTGTTTCAGTGTATTATAAAATCTTTCCATCGGAGCGTTGTCATACGGGCAGTCGGTACGGCTCTTACTTCGCCGGATATCGTGGTTTTTGCAGAATTCAGTAAAATCCAATGAAGTGAATTGAGATCCCTGGTCCGAATTATGCCGAAGAAAAAGCTATGCCGAAGTTTTCTGAAACCCTGTGCTTGTACTTTGTCTGATCCTTATTCTTCGGCATAGTATTTCTACTCAGTCAAGAGTGAATAACGATTCTCTTATATCTGTCTTTTCCCAGAGTTTTTTTCATCAACTTTCGGGGCTGCTTTCGCCATAGCTCTGCTCATCATCTCCAGAGAACAGTACACAATCTTTGTCTTTTCCGGATGCAGTTCCAGACCAGCTGATTGTAGTCTCTTGTCCAGTTTGTCCTTTATGAACTCTGCTTGCTTCTGCGTTTGGCAGTGTATAATTGCAACTGTTGTTTGAGATATAGGTGAATATTGGATAACCCATCTCTTGATCGTTGTGTGAACAACTGACAGGCCACGCTCAGCCATCATCTCCACCATGTTGCGATAGGTCAAGGAATACTTCAAATACCAGCGGAGACACAGCATAATGATTTCCGGCTGAAATTGTTTCCATTTAAAAAAGTTTTTGGACATGATGTGTTCTCCTTCTAGTTGATTAATGATATAATTTCATCAGGATTGGTTTGCTTAAGACTGTGTTGATAATATTTTCACCAGAACTGTTTTAAATAGATTCGACGTTTCCAGCGGGCAAAAGTGGCTGGGAATCATATACGAGGTGATTGAAATGCTTTGGACGATTATTGTAGTCGTGTTTGTTCTTTGGCTCCTCGGTGCCTTCGGTGGAAAAGTATTTTCCGGATTTCCGAAAATGGGCAGTTGGGTTCATATTCTAATCGTGATCGCCGTCATTCTGCTTATCTTGAAACTGCTTGGCGTAATTTAGTCCTTTTATAGGTCGTCATTGAGAACAATTTGAAGATGCTGATTATGGCATCTTTGAGTTACCGGCAATCCAATTTGCAACCTGGATATTATTTGATTGTCAAATTTGATTAGTTTAGGGTTTGAAAGTCCACCAAACACAATAAATTCAAATTATCAGTATATCAATATAATTGATTAAGACTGATGCGATTTTTTGAATAAAAAGTATTTTTCGACGAGGGGGCGAATTTTGTTATGAGTAAGCTGAACTTTGCCATCCAAATGGAAATTGATGGGGAACAGTACTACTTAAGTCAAGCTGAGATTAACAAAGGGACTTCGATGTATAACGCATTTCTTTTGCTTGCCGAAGCTGAAAAAAAGCATGCTGATTTGTTAAAGAAAATGTATATTGCCTCAGATAGTTCAATTAATGACGATTTACCAAGCGCCAAACCGACCAACTTGTTCTCCGGGAAAGCTGATTACAAGAGAGATGCTGATGTCGTACCGGGCCAGTTGGAGGTTTATACTGTCGCACGCGCTATGGAACAGAAGGGAATCGATCTTTATCAGGAGATGCTAATCGGAACCAAAAGTGAGTCAACCAAGCAACTAATCGAGTTTTTGATCAAACAGGAGCAAGATCACTATGCCTTTTTTGATGAATTGATAACTTTACTGAGAAGACCGAGAGACTGGGTGGAAGATGCCGAATTCGGTCCACGCAAAGAGTATTGACTTTCGAGAGTGGTTCCCGGCAAGGTATTTAAGTGATTTTTATCATCACAAAAGGAAGTCAAATATCTTTTTCTACACTATTCTGACCGATAAGCACCAACAACACAATAAAAATATTAAATATTTTATTGCGTGTTTGCTGCTCTTGTATCTTGACTTTGGCAAAGAAAAAAGGTTTTCCCTTCAGTTTGCTGCCCGAGTAGGAGTTTAGGCTGTCAACCAATCGTCAGGTGGAAAAGTGGAATTCTATTTTCTGTTGCAGGCAACGTAGAAGCAGGAGCGAAACAAAGCAGGTCAGGAAAGGGTCTGCTGTATGCTCTCACTTGTACAGTGAAAATGATATTTTGTTGTGGCCCACTAAAATTATAACACCTTGTCCTTGTATGAAAATATATTTAACAGAAAATGAAAATAGAAAAACGAAGGGGTAAAATCACTATTAGTGCATGATTCGCTAATTGTTGACTTGAACATAATTTGAACATAATTTATGTTCAAATCCACAAATAGTCGCCAAAAGATACTGCAGTTAAAACCCCGCAAACGCCCTATTTGCAGCCCTTTACAGCAAACTGCCCAACGTCCCAAAGGCCACTTCCTATTTTTTGTAATCAGCAGGTCAACGGTTCGAATCCGTTAATCGGCTCCAAACGATAAGCCTACAGCCTCTAGGGGATGCGGGCTTTTTGTTTGTGCATATTTCGGCTTAGTGAGTCCATTCGTATGGCAATAACGAGCCCACTGTCACGGGCAAATGAGACCACGATCACGGCGACGCTTCCATATCCATGTCAATAGTTAGTATAGACTGAATTTATGCGCTGAGAACCAGCGTAAATATAAATTCAGGAGGTTATTTACATATGACTAACTATCGAGAGATCCTGCGGCTTCGAAGCCAAGGGATAAGCCTACGGTGCATTTCGCTGAGCTGCGAATGTGCCAAATCCACTGTTATGCGTGTTTTGAAGCGAGCACAGGAATGCAGTCTGTCCTGGCCATTGCCAGACAGCATGACAGATCAGGAAGTAACACAATTGCTATTCCCGCATGCCCCTGTCGCAGTGTACCACCGTACTCCAGACTATGAGTATATGCACAAAGAGATGGCACGAAGCGGAGTAACGCTTACACTGCTTTGGAATGAGTATTGTGAATCCTGTCGTAATTCCGTCGAACTCCCACTCATGTACACGCAGTTTTGTAAACACTACAGAGACTACGTAACGAGTACAAAGGCAACCATGCATATTGACCGTAAGCCCGGTGAACTTATGGAAGTTGACTGGGCCGGAAGGACTCTTTCGGTCACGGACGCCGACTCAGGAGACATTCGTCCGGCCTATTTGTTTGTCAGTGTACTTCCCTGTAGTGGATACACATACGCGGAAGCGTTTCTTTCCATGGATTTAGAGAGCTGGATAGCCGCACATATACACACATACCACTATTGGGGCGGCGTAACACGGATTCTTGTTCCGGATAATTTAAAGACGGGTGTGGATCGAGTGAACTGGTATACACCGGTCATCAATCGAACCTATCACGATCTGGCGGAACACTATGGCACCGCCGTCATTCCTGCCCGGGTCAGGCACCCCAAAGACAAAGCTAACGTGGAAGGTACCGTCGGTATTTTAACCACACACATCGTTGCGGCCCTTCGCAATCAGAAATTCTTTTCTCTCTACGAACTCAACACCACCATTCAGGAAAAGCTTGAAACATTTAATGCAAGACCTTTTCAGAAGAAACCAGGAAGTCGGTTGAGTGTGTTTATGGAAGAGGAAAAAGAATTCCTTATTCCATTGCCTATACACTCGTATGAGCTCTCTTCATGGAAAATAGCCACCGTGCAAAACGACTACCATGTATCCATCGAGGACAATCTCTACTCTGTCCCTTATGAATACATTAAGCGGAAAGTCGATGTTCGAATCACCCGAAACGTTGTTGAGATTTTTTTTGCAGGAAACCGCATCGCTTCGCATCCGAGATTGCATGGTGGCTATGGTCAGTATAGTACGGTATCGGAACACATGCCAGAAAGTCACAGAAAATATTCGCAATGGAATGGCCCTGCCTTTCGTGCGTGGGAAGAAAAAGTCGGCCCCAATACACAGGTTGTTGTTGAATCAATCCTTTCCGCTCAGAAAGTCGAGGAACAAGGCTACCGATCGTGTACTGCCCTTCTAAAACTAGCTGACACATATTCTCTGGAACGGCTGGAATTGGCTTGTGCGCGCGCCATTACGTATACGCCGCATCCTAACCTCAAGAGTGTACAAACCATTCTGAAAACAGGTCAGGACAGGCTCAAAGATGACATGCAGCCGATAAAGACAGAGGATTCCGGCAAGTACGGATTTACTCGCGGCGCGCAGTACTATGGGAGGGATTAACAATGCTCGATCAAAATACAATTTCTAAACTTCACGAGATGAAACTCTCTGCCATGGCAGAATCTTTCAGATCACAATTGGGAGATTCAGCCTATCATGAACTCGACTTCGAAGAACGCTTTGGTCTAATCGTCGACGGTGAATACATGCGAAGAAAGAGCAACCACATAGGGTTACTGGTCAAACGGGCGGAACTGCATTTCCCCAATGCAGCTATTGAGGATATCGAATATCACCCGGATCGAAAACTTGAAAAAACACAGATGATTCGTCTTTCTTCCTGCAACTATATCGTCGAAAAACACAATCTTATTATCCTTGGAGCGTCCGGTTCAGGGAAAACATATTTATGCTGCGCCTTTGGTATCGCCGCTTGTAGGAATTCATACACAGTCAAGTACGTACGACTGCCGGATCTCTTAAATGAGATTGCCGTAGCCAGAGGAGAAGGAATTTATCAGAAAGTACTCAAACAATACAAGAAAGTTCGGCTGCTTATTCTGGATGAATGGCTTCTGATTCCGCTTAAGGAATACGAGGCAAGAGATTTACTGGAGATTATTGAATCACGCCATGAGGCGGGATCGACAATCTTCTGCTCGCAGTTTACTCCGCCAGGCTGGCACGCAAAAATCGGAGAGGCCACTCTTGCCGATGCCATCCTCGATCGCATTGTACATAATTCTTACCAGATCGTCATCGAAGGAAAAGAGTCGATGCGAAAAAGGAGAGGTATTTCGGAGGACAAAAAACATGAGCAGTAAAAAATCTATGCAAGCCAAATTTGACTATCTGGAAGACTTATACAGTCAGATGTCTTCAGACTACTATCGCTTAAACCAGGAATATGGTGAGCAAACATCTGAAATTGAACAACTTAAAGCGCTGTGTCTTCAACATAACATTCCTCTACCAAGCAATATTGATATATTTATCTGAAGCGAAACACTTAAGCAGGACTGGGCTGCACCTTAACGGGTGTGGCTCAGTTCTTTGTTCCACTTACAAAAAGGCTCTTTTCGTAAATATTGTGGGTAGAATTTGAGCATTAAAAAGCCACCTAATTTAGGTGGCTTTAGATTTGATGATGAAGAATAAATAAATGTTGCGAAATAACCATTATTACACAAAAATATTTTAATTATCCAACTCCTCTTTTGAAGGTGGTTCAAATATCAAAAACCATTTCTTAAGTTTAGTTTCAGGAATCTGAAACACGCCATAAGGCAGTTGAGCATTTCTTTCTACCAGACGTTTTAAAAGTACCTCTTCAGGAGCATATGCAAAGTGAATTTTAAAATCTACTCCTAAACTTTTTGCTCGTGAACGAAAATCATCTCGCTGGCTACGAACCCAACATCCAAAATCTAAAATAACATCTTCTCCAAGGGATAAAACACGAGATGCAACATCCCAAAGCAGAGATTCTATTAACTCATGTCGAGCATCATGTTCTTTATCATTAGCGTCTTGGCCAAACAAACGTGTATGCCACTCATCAGTAGTGAGGCGAAGTGCCGAATATTTATGTTCAAGTTGCAGTGCAAGAGTAGTTTTGCCACTACAAGGAAGACCAACCATTAAATGAAGCGTTGACATAGTTACCACCTCCATTCCTTTTCTTTGTCTTTGCTTGTATCTTATCAAACTGTCCGAAATTTTAACACTGTCCCCTTTTGCAATGTGGACAGTACGCTCCCTTTGCAAAACGTGTTTCTCTAATATCTTTTAAGTAGTCTTTTATTTCATCAGAACTATTATTAACAACAGGATAAATCATATTGTAAAATTGCTTTCTATTATAAGGTGATAATTTTCAAATTCAGTATAAACTTCCAAAACTCCCATAAAAAGCACCTCCAAACATACGTTCTCCCAATAGTATAACGTACTTTGAAAGTACCCACAATATTTACGAAAAGAGCCTACAAAAAAGAAGCGCCTCCGTGACGGTGGGCTTGTTTCTCCGTGAACGTGGGCCTATCTCGAACGTATCGATGGGCTCATTGAAGCGAAATATGCAGTTTGTCTGAAAATGCGAGTTTTTCAAGACAGAACTGTTGTTTTGAGCATAATTTGAGCATAATTTTTACAAATGAGCATTAGAAGGTGCTGTGGATTACAGGAATTTACAACATGCGCGGAGAGCTTAGTTTTTCATCAAAACTCATAATCCGTGTCATTTTGATTATAAGAACGTTATTATCGTTGCACTAATATATTCAACTGCAACCAAGAAAATCGCAAAATGCAGGATGAATCTTATAGCTCAATTGTTGCATGGGATGAGAACTACTGAACCGTTCAGAAAGTCGTGAAAGCTTAATATTTTGTTCATCTGAATAGACAAAATGATATTCGTTATTATCAATTTGATATCCAAAAAATGAATAATAGCAGAGTGTAGTAATAATATCATCAATACTAACATCCTCAAAATAATATTTATGTATACTTTCAGTTATTTGGTCATATGTTATTACTCTCGGTTCACCAATAAAACAATAAAGTAGATTTTCTGCTTCAGGTAGTTCAGAACTAAGCTCTACGGTAAGTGCATTAAAAGCAGCTTGAGAATATTCTTTTTCGCCTGACAAAATATCTTCTTCCTCAATTAATGAATGCTTCCGATTTATTGCGAATTGAAGAGCATTTTTTGTGAACAAGATGATGTCACGGGGTCTTGGCATAATTTCATTATATATATAATCTCGGCATTCTATACCTTTTACTTTTTTACAAAAATACTTATCCCAAATATCAATTTCCATAAGGCCAGCAATTCTAGCTTCAATTACTTTCAATAATGTTTCTTTATCAGCCCAATTTAGTCTGAACACCGGAATTTTGTCAACTTCTCTTGAATATTTAGAAATTCTATGAAAAATATCATCTCGCAGATATATTTGAATTCTGATATCAGAAGGAGTTTCTCTATCACTAGAACGTGAAAAATCGCTAATTATTGATGAACTCGTTTCAAGAATTCCCAAAATAATCATGCTTACACTTTCAACATCAATGGTCTTAGGACTCCATGATTTATCTAGATTATCTAACAATATTGTGATGTTTTTTTTGCGATTTAGATATTGTCCAACTAGTCTCCGTATTGAGCCAAGAATTGTCCGGTGAAGATCCTCGCTAACTTTCATTCGTTCATCTGGAGATTGGGACCGCAATTCTTTTAATTTGTTTTCTAATCTAATAGAAAAATCAGGCAGTAGAAATGATTCGTTTTTTTCGACAAAATCAACAAGATTAATTTCATCTTGAGTAATCCCGATGCCAAAAGGACTTTTTCGGATTGTCTCATAAATGAATTTTATTATTTCGGTGTATATAATGTATTTCCATATACTTTCAACGAAATAGCCTTTTTCAACCTTTTTCTGTAATGTACCAATAAACTCAATGATACCTTCAAGTTGATAAGAAATAGGTTTAATAATTAGAACCATTGAGTGTGCATTTTTTAATTCGTACGACAATTTAATTAGATTAGCGGTTTTTCCTGTACCCTTTCTTCCAATAAATACAGTATTTTTTGCTGTAAAGGCTTCAAAATATGACGCTGTTTCTATGAAATTGTCCTTTATTGAACCTTCATCGTTTTCAGCAACACTATCTCCAAGATTAATTTGCTGTAAACGGGTCCTCTCTGTAAGTTCAGATGCTGATATTTTTCTATTCATATGAGAATCAATATGAATTTTATTAGCATCAAACCATTGGCTTGCAATACGTTCACACATTGATGGTTTTTCATGAGTATATAAAAGATCGCGATAATCTATAGGCGTACTGAAAGGGGCATGGGCAATCATTAAACAAGGTATTTTAAACCCGATTGCGCATCCTGCGATTATTGACAATTTAGCATTATGAAACACATGATCATTCATGTCATCACCTATAAAATGACAAACTACGCAACAGGAATTTAGTACATGCCCAATATACCAAGGAAGCGTATTTATCCTAACTTCACTTGGATCATCAATAATTTGCTTATATCCTTGTTTCTGAATGATGTGTGACAATCTAGTGCTACTTTCAGTTTCGTTTATTGATTTAAGATATAGCAAAACTGATTCATTTTGATTAGATTGAGGATTTGCTGATATTAAACTTTGTAATAAAGAATCTTTTAATGGTGCAACTGAATATTCTAATATTGCATCTTTCACCTGATATGAATTTGAGTATTCTTTATATCCAATAGTGGATATTACAGAAAAGGAGCTAAGCAATTGGTCAAAATTTGAATAATCTTTCTTTTTGAATAACATTATTTTTTTGTCGCGGGAAATAGCGAAACCAAGTTCAAACATTACATTTGAATTTAGATTTGATATTTCGCATATAAATATTTCACAGTTATTAATTTCGTTAATCACATCTGCAATAATTACATGACCACCTATTTTCATTTCTTTCCATGACTTAATTTTAAGATTCGGAAATTTATTCAATTCTACTATGGCACTCTCGATTGTTTCACCCATTTCATATGAATACTCAGAATAAGCAAAAAATCCATGAATGATCTCTCCCATTGATATGCCTCCAAATCTGATTATTATTTATAATTACTCAATTATTATTTGTCGAGAAATATTTATAACTGAACTTTGTCTGATACTATTACCCTTCTACATTACAATTAATAATACCTATTTACAATCTATTACTTGCCATATTCAGCTAGAAACTGACAACAAAGTTTTCAAATCAATCTTAATACTTTCCGTAAAGCACTTATCATTCAAAAAATCTACAAGTAGACTAGAACAATTCAGGCACAATATACGATTCATCTGCATTCACATTTTGGTTGTCTTGTCGACTTCTTGCCTATATTAATGTCTAATGCAATATACTGTTGACTTCTCAAACGTTTGTAAATCAAATCATAGTTCGAAATAAGATTCTTGCTTAGCCTATTATCGTTTTTGTTTTTTCATCGAATAGGTTTATCTCTTTCCATCCAATCAGCGTACAGTTCCTCGTTTTATCGTTTGCTGTAATTACATAAAATACTTCTTTTTTCAAGGTGTTCGGATTATTGTCAGTAACAAGTAAATTAGTCTTTGGTTTGGTTTTGTTAAAATATTATTGTATTTCAATTCTGTCATTCATTTAGCATAAATTCACGTTTGAATATTTTGAATTTAAGAGGTGATCAAATGGGCAAAGTAATCGCAATCTCAAACCAAAAAGGTGGCGTCGGTAAAACAACAACCGCTGCCGCTCTAGCCTCCGGGCTAGAAAGAACTGGACGCAAGGTCCTGCTCATTGACTTTGACTCCCAGGCCAATCTCACAATGATGATGGCTGATCAAAATCCAGATTCTATCTCTATTGGCGTGGCCGATATCATGACAAAAATCATTGAGGATCAACCACTGACGCCGATGGAAGGAATTATTCGAGTCACGAAGAATCTGGATCTTCTTCCTTCCAATATTCAACTGTCTGGGATGGAAAATATTCTGGTAAATGCCTTGAGTCGCGAAAATATTCTGAAAATGTACGTCAACGAGGTAAAAAGCCAATATGACTACATCCTCATCGATTGTTTGCCTTCTCTTGGCATGCTGACGATTAATGCTCTGGCTGCATCCGACAGCGTCATCATTCCCGTACAACCTCATTTTCTGTCAGTTAAAGGTCTGGAGCTTCTGTTAAAAACGATCAGCAAAGTTAAGCGACAAATCAATCCTGAACTCAAGATTGATGGGATCCTTCCTACCATAGTCGACAAACGTACCAATTTCACCAAGGAAATCCTGGGTGTATTGCATGAGTCCTACGGCAGTAAGATTCGTATCTTCAATAGCGAGATCCCTTTGTCCGTTCGGGCAATTGAAGCAGGAGCTGAGGGGAAAAGTATTTTCGAGTATGATCCGAGAGGAAAAGTTGCAATAGCCTATGAAAATTTTACTAAGGAGGTAATCGCGCTTGAAAGAATCCGGCAGAAAAATACAACTAACCCCATACGATGACTTGTTTCAGACAACGGATCCAAACAAATCAGAACCAGCAGGAACGATTGAAATGTTCCCGTTGGATCAACTCCACCCGTTTCCAGATCACCCATTCAAACTATATTCTGAAGACCGGATGCTGGAAATGACTGAAAGTGTAAGACAAAACGGTGTTCTTACGCCCATCTTGGTTAGGCCGGTCAAAGACGGCGACGGCTTCGAAATCATTTCAGGGCACAACCGCGTGGAAGCGGCAAAAAGAGCAG
>Ga0209123_1003483_pt1 | contig 11724 bp, 9 predicted proteins | sample BarGraIncu00431A_FD_184500 | JGI IMG/M metagenome (GOLD analysis project Ga0209123, IMG submission 184500) | Arctic peat soil microbial communities from Barrow, Alaska, USA - Barrow Graham LP Incubations 004-31A (SPAdes) (version 2) | ecosystem: Environmental > Terrestrial > Soil > Wetlands >...
AAATCTCCTTTGTTAAAACAGTATACTTTATATTATAGTTGCTATTAATATAAAGTATACCATTTAAAACTGAAAAGTATACTTTTTAGTTTTAACTAACTCTAAATTTACGTGTTTACAAAAATAATTTTAATAACGTAGTTGTAAAACCATACTTATGGTGTATAATTACACTATAAGTATGGTTTTATACTTTGGCTGTGTTTTATATGACACAATGGTAGTAATCCAAAACGAATTATTAATGGAGGATATTATGGTAAGTAAAAACATTATAATTACTGTAGTTATTATGACTATAATTTCAATAATATTTAATTTTGCAAACGCTTTTATGGGTAATAGTGCAACAACTATTAACTTAATAGTATCACTTTTTTATCTATTACTATGGGTTATTATAAGTGTATATATTTATGTTAAAAAAGATATTACATTTTCAGAATTTATGTACTACTATTGGTTAATATCACTTATTTCATCTGTTTTATCTATAAAAATTTCAAGTGTTATATTTTTACCGTCATATATTATTTACTACACACCTTTTTATGGATTTAGAACGTTTTTAAAAACATATATTCCCACATTTTCATATATGATGAGTACAATTTCTATTATATTTGTAATAGTAGCTTATTATATAAATAAGCACTCTAAATGAGTTTGTACGGCTTCCCTTAAAAATTTTCAGATTATCAACACTTATTAAACATAGCCTATACTTTAAGGCAAAATATATTTATCATACAAGTTAATGTTAGATGGTTAAAATAAGTTATTGGGAGAGTGTAGATATGACATTTATGGGACTAGTAATAGTTTTTGTTATTGTAATATTAATGATTATAGGTGGGATTGTAAGTAAAAAGAAATGGCTAAGGGTAGTTTCAATACTGATGTTAACCTTTATAATTATATTTATCTACTCTATTTTCAATGGCGTGCCATTTGGAAAGTATATTGCAAGGGCAAAAATAACTAACTATGCAAGGCAGGTCTATGGCATAACAACTAAACTTAAAATGCCACAATATAACCTCGTAAACTCTAATTATTTTGCGAATATATTGCAACAAGAAAATGCTGAATTAGAGATAACTTATGATCTTTTAAATAATACGATTGGCGATGAGAGAGTTAATACTGCCTATAATAGCCGTTTTCAAGAGGAGTATAAGGAAATATTAAAGTCATATGATGGCAATATCCAGTTGCCACTTGCTGATTGTAGCACTTCAATTTCAGCAAATGGAAATTATTCAAAGAATATTTTTGACCTTACGTGCTCTCAGATGCTTTATATGACAGGCATTGTAAACCGAGAGAAGATATCTGCGGGTGGTAGTATTGAAATGCCAGCTAAAGTAACCAAAGATGTATTAGACAAGTTAAGTGATCAATTTAATATAACATCTCTTCAAGTTATATATACAGACTTAAACGGCTGTTTTGAGGTTATTGTAAGGGGAGATGATAAAGTTACTCTAGAAAAAATGCTAAAAAATACATCTAAGACGGATAGAATAGGTGAGGTAGAAGAAAAATTAATACGTGAATTAAATAAATAACTTGAAATGTATTTTTAAGGAGTTAACAAAAAAATCCTAAAAAGATAAAAACAAGCATAATTACATTAGATTATGATATAGTAATTATAAAGGTCATAGTTGGTTGTCTAAAAGTTATAGTGTACTTAAAATAGTAAAGGGGGAGGGCGATTATGGCAATGTTAGGTGTAGTAAGTTCGGTTTATTTTATTTTTATATTAGGGGTTGTAGGAATAGCTGTATACACAATGATTTTGTTTATCAAGGCTTTACAAATTTATATTAAAAAAAACTCATAATAAAGTATATTTTAGAAGATAAAAATAAGGGAATCCATTTGGATTCCCTTATTTAATGATTATACTGGCACTTTATTTTGGAGTATTTCCAAAAAACTTCTTAAAAATCAAAGTTATAAACTGAATCGGTAAAACTAAAAACACACCTACAGATGCAATTGCGTTACCTATAAATAATGAAGAAAGTGGATCTATTAATGAATTATCATTAACAAGATAAGTCCAAGTCGAAGAAGGTGGTTTTATCCTTTGTCTTAAACTAATGAGCCCCTGTTCTGACAAATCTAAACTTTCAAAATCTTGTAAGATTCTCTTTTCTATTTCTTGCTGCAGAGTTTGAAAAATATTTGCGGTTTCAATTTTAAATTCTAGAAGAGGATCTTTACGCCTCAGCACACTTAATTTTACCCCATCTTGAAGATATGCGACATGAGCAAGATAATCAGCCCAAATTTCATCGATATTATAAAGTGCTACTTGTTTTTCAAGTTCAATAATAGTGTCTTCACTAAAAAAGCTAATTAACTTCTTATATAGCTGTGGATTTTTATTACTTAATATATTAAAAGGTAAACTATCATTTAGGATTTCCATCCGTCTTTTGTGAACTTCAAGTCGCTGATTTTCTATGAAAAAGGAATACTGCCATAATGCCCTACGCAGATCGGAATCCTGACCCTGAATGATTCTCTGAACATGGCCTACCTTACTTGCTATCTTAGGATTAAGTAAAGGTCCATCCTGCATTCTCGGCCGAATTGCTTTGGGTATTAGCTTATCTATATCATATCTTTTAATAAGGTCATCCTCAAGGCTTATAAAGAATTTTGACATACCAACATCACCCTGACGACCGGTTCTTCCTTTAAGTTGTTTATCAATACGGATACTCTCGTGACGATTAGTACCTATAACATATAATCCTCCAAGAGCAACAATTTTATCTCTACTAATTCCGTCTGGTCCACCAAGTTTTATATCAGCACCTCTGCCAGCCATATTAGTTGAAACGGTAACTGCATTAAGAGTTCCGGCCTGCTCAATAATATGTGCTTCGAGTTCATCATTTTTTGCATTTAATATTTTATGATCAACGCCTACTTTATTTAATTCCTGGGCTAAATATTCCGATTCTGATACGCTACAAGTGCCAATTAAAATAGGTTGACATGTAGCATGTACTTTTTTAATTTCTGAGCTCAATGCCTTGTATTTGGCTTTTTTATGAGTGAATATCACATCTGGATAATCAATTCGTTTGCAAGGGATATGTGGTGGAATTACCACTACTTCCATTTTATAAAACTCATCGATTTCGCTTAATGAGTCCATTGCTGTACCGGTCATTCCTGCAATTTTATTGTAAAGTAAAATGAAACCCTGCAAAGTTATCTGATTCATTATACGTCCTTTTGACTTATGGATAAGTCCCTCTTTAGCCTCAAGGGCAGCTTGAATGCCATCTGGCCAACGTCTATTCTCGGCGGTGCGTCCAGTAAATTCATCTACCATTTCAATTTCGCCATCGCGAACAATGTAATCTATATCCTTCTTAAGCAGGGTAAGTACGTAAAGGAGATTGTGTACTTCGCTAAGCAATTTGAAATTATCCTTTGCATATAAATTTCCACAACGTAGCATTGCTTCGGCTCGAACTAGTCCAGAAGGTGTCAAATATGCATTCTTTTTAATTTCATCCTTGTCATAGTCAGCTACAGGTTCCAGTTTTCTTAGAACCACCATTGTTTTAGCTAGAGTATCATCACCTGCGGGGTCTCCGCCTACTGCAATAACCAATGGTATTCTGGCTTCGTCAATTATTATGGAATCTGCCTCGTCTACTATTGCATAGTTAAATGGACGTAACATAATTTCATTATTATTATAAGAAAGTGAATCCATTAAATAATCAAATCCTGCTACCTTGGCAGTTACATATGTAATATCACGGGCATAAGCCATTTGTTTTTCATGTTTTTTCATAGTTTCCTGCACAAAGCCTACAGTTAATCCCAGCATTTTATATACAGGTCCCATCCAAGCTGCATCCCTGCGTGCTAAATAATCATTAAAAGTAAGTATATGACAACCACGACCTGTAAGTGCATTCAGGAATGCCGGAAACACTGCTGCTAAAGTTTTACCTTCACCAGTCTGCATCTCTATTAATCTTCCATTATGCATAGCGAGACCAGCAATCAGTTGCTCGTCATACGCCACGAGACCTAACACTCTTTTGATTGCCTGCTTTACAAGTGCAAAAGCTTCTGTAATTAAGTCATCCATAGGGGTGCCAGCTAAAATTTTCGACTTTAGCTCATTTGATTTACTTAATAATTCTGTATTATTTAAAGAATCAAGGTTAAGAAGATTTATTTGTTCTACTATTTTTTCATAGCTACTATATTCAGATTTATTGACCATATCATGAAATTTTTTTCTAAGACTAATAGACATAAAAGTCACCACTCTTTCAATATGAAATAATTTAATTAAATTATACCATATTAACAAAAAAATCCGGAGTTATTTACTTTTTCCCATTTAACTGCTCTGCAAATATTCTTGATAGGTATTTGCCAGTATTTTTTACTTGGTCAACAGTATTGTTATTGTTACCTACCTCAACTAAAACTGCGTTATCACTTCTATTTTGATTATAAAAATCAATGCCATGATTCACTACAGTAATTTGTTTGTCATGTAAAAATCCTGGGAATAATTTGTTCGATATTCCTATCATAGAGTCTACTAGAACCTTTTGCTTTGCATATCTAGGGTTTCCTTTAGTAACTACAAACATGATTTTAGCAACATCTTGACCGCCTATTTTAGTGGTTATTGCGTTCTTATTATTTACATTAGCACCATCCCTATGTAAGTCTATAATTAAATCGAAATCTCCGAATTCCTTTAAGTATTTGTCCAGAGTAACGGCAGATTTTTTGTAGGATGCATCGTAATCTAATAAATTATGCAGAGTTTTATCATGGATAACAGAAATTCCATAGGTCTTTTCTAGTTCCGTTTCTATTACATCCCCGACACCTACTACATTTTTTGTTTCATCTGTATTAAATGTGCTTTTAGTTGTATCCGTATTTGAGGCAAGATAAGATTCAGTTGCATGAGTGTGATATATAAACACTCGTGGACTAGCCTCATTAAGAGTTTGTTTCAAGTTGGCATTTGGGATGACTGCTACATCAGTCGGCGCAGTGGAATTGCTTACCTGAGTTTGGGTTAAATTAAAAGGAGTAACTGCCTCTATAATTTTATCATCATTGCTAACATTATTTATAGTAGTACCAACTTCGCTTTTGTCCAAATATGATATTTCTTTTGTTATTATTGTTATAGGGTTAAAAATGTTTATTCCTAAAAATGATAAGACGGAATATTCAATTTCGCTGTTAACTTCTTGATCATCATTGTTAGAAGAATTAATTAAAGCTAATGTATTACTAATAGCTTTAACATAAAAGTAATTTTGAGGTTTTCCCACGGTGGCAGTATCTGCATTGGCACTTTCAGGCAAAATAAGGCCAAGTAAAAATATAATGAGAAATGTTGCAATACATAAAGTTTTTTGCTTCATATTAATCCTCCTAGCTTAGTTTAGTTTAGAGCTGTAATCTGTATTATTTTATAATGTATTCAGTAAAATATTAATTATCACAATATTTACACAAAATCCACAGACTAGACATTATGTTGACACGTCGATGACACGCTAAGTGGTTATACTTAATAAGGTAACATAAGAAAAATAAAGTGAGGAGAAGATGAAATGAAAAGTATATCGTTAAAAACAAAAATAATATCAGGAGTAATAACAGGTGGCATGATTTTATCCTCCGTTAGTGCTTTCGCTGCAACTACTAATAAATCAAATACTGATGCTCTGAAATCTAGCGAGCAGGTTCAAAGGGATACGACAAGGAAGGCAAATTTTGAAACGAATTTAGCAAAGCTTGTAACCGATAAAACTATAACTCAGGCTCAAGCAGATAAAATTAAAGCAGCTAAAATTAAAGAAGAAGCTGTTCGTAAAGCAGAAAGAGAAAAAACAAAAGATATGACAAAAGCAGAGCGCAAAACATATATGGAAACAAACAAGACTGCGCATGTAAATGTTTTGAAATCACTTGTAGATAATGGAACTATAACTCAGGCCCAGGCTGATAAGATAGGTCCTGGAGCTCTCGGTGGCCATGGCATCCACGTGAAACTAACTGATAGTGAGAAGCTTGCAATGGATGCTAAAAGGCAGAAGGATTTAGACACTAAGTTAAAAAGTCTTGTAACTGCAAAAACTATAACTCAGGTTCAATCAGATAAAATTAAAGTAGCTAAAACTAAAGAAGAAGCTGTTCGTAAAGTAGAAAGAGAAAAAACAAAAGATATGACAAAAGCAGAGCGCAAAACATATATGGAAACAAACAAGAGTACGCATGTAAATGTTTTGAAATCACTTGTAGATAATGGAACTATAACTCAGGCTCAAGCTGATGCAGTAAGGCCCGATCCTGGCAAAGATGGTTTAGGAAAAGGACCTAAGGGAGAACTTAAAATTAAATAGTATACATCTAAAAATTAGCTAAACAATAATTAGATAGAAACTTAATATATAAATAGAAGGAACATGCCAGGAGAGAACCTAGCATGTTCCTTTTATTTACAATTACAATTTTACGCTTGAGGCATTACAGTCCATGTAATACAACGACATTTTGACTAATTTATAGTATACTTAAGATGGGATAATTTACAGGTAAGTTAAAGAATACAACAAGTTGGAGAGTGTGATTATGAAATTTTTAAGGAATATTGAAAGTGGAGCGATAAGTATTAAGAAAATGAGCATAATTAAAGCTTTTTTTGTAATGATTATAGCAGTTTTGTTAGAAGCTTTTGGACAAATACCTATAGAAATTATAAATTTGTTTTCAAGGCAATTTACACATGCCGCGCCATTTATTGAATTTGCCGCTGGAGTTGTAGTTAAGTATTTTATTATTATTGTTTTGTTAAAGTGGTATAGTAAAAAATCCGGCGATCAAGAGCTTTCGCAAATGCGCTCGAAAAATGTAACTCGAAAGTCAATCATTTCTGTTGCCTTAATCGTCATAGCCTTTCGCATAATATATGATAATAGTTTATTTTACTGGGTTAATAAGATACCTATGCCTGATTTTATAACGCAGGCTTTTGAGGAGATGTCTATTGAACCTATTACAATGATACTTAGCGTTGTTATTATAGCACCTATATATGAGGAAGTTATTTTTAGAGGAATTTTGCTAAAAGGTATGGCGAGCAGAATGAATCCGAAATTAGCACTTGTAGTATCCGCTTTATTTTTCGCAGTACTTCATTTGAATATTCCCCAAGGAATAAATGCATTTTTATTAGGACTAGTTATTGGGGCTATATACTTAAGTACAGGTTCGATTTATTTAAGTATATTAGCGCACCTTGTAAATAATTCAGTTGGAATTTCAATTTCGGGATTATTTGGATTTATAAGTGGAAAATATAGCATATTACTTCATGGAGTTGCTTTCATTATAGGAATTATAATTTTAATTGCTGTATTCAAGTGGTATAAGCAAAGTAAACCGGAAAATGAGTTAGCTATATACAGAGAGTTTAAAGAAATATAAACTTAATATTCACTTATTTGAATTATTTGTATGGTGATTTTTGGGGTGAGATACTATTGTGATAAATGATGGTAATATGATATTCAGTTGCAATATATCTTTACAAAACTCTTAATAAACTATATAATAAGCTTTAAACTGAAAGTTAGAAAGGTAATAAGTTCATAACGCTAAAATTAAATGTAGTGCCTAAATATGAAAAATAAGGTATACAACAAGGAGGATAATAAATGAAAAAGATCAAGATAATAGACCATAATGATGCTCATAAGATGGCAATAAGCACGTTGCCATCAGATAATGAAGAGCAACCAGAGTTATTTAAAGAAATATTTCCATATTCAGAAATTCCAAAGATGGTTTTTGGAAGTGAACAAATTCCAATGTGTATACCTGAAGATATTTGGATTACAGACACTACATTTAGAGATGGGCAACAAGCTATGGATACCTATACTGAAAAACAAATAGTTAAAATATTTGATTATTTACACAAACTTGATAATAATTCTGGGATAATAAGACAAACAGAATTCTTTTTATATACGCAAAAGGACAGAAATGCTGTTAAAAAGTGTTTAGAAAGAGGATATAAATATCCACAAATAACCTCTTGGATAAGAGCCAACAAGGAAGATTTTAAGTTAGTAAAGGACATGGGGCTTAAGGAAACAGGAATGCTTATGTCTTGCTCTGACTATCATATATTTAAAAAATTAAATAAAACTAGGCAAGAAGCCATGGATTTATACGTATCACTAGTGGAAGAGGCCTTAGAAAATGGTATAATTCCAAGATGTCATCTTGAAGATATAACTAGAGCAGATTTCTTTGGATTTGTTGTGCCACTAGCTAAAAGACTTATGGAACTTTCCAAAAAATCAGGTATCAAGATAAAAATTAGGGCTTGTGATACATTAGGTCTTGGATTACCTTACTCAGGTACTCAGCTTCCAAGAAGTGTACAACACATCATACATGGACTAAGAGTATATGCAGGAGTTCCTTCTGATTGTCTTGAGTGGCATGGACACAATGATTTTTATAATGTGGTACCCAATGCGACTACAGCATGGCTTCATGGATGCAGCGCTATAAATACATCCCTCTTCGGTATTGGCGAGAGAACGGGTAACTGTCCACTTGAAGCTATGATTATAGAATATGGTCAAATAAGAGGAAATGTAAAAAATATGAATTTGAAACTTATAAGTAAAATTGGTGAATATTTTGAAGGTGAGTTTAAATATAGTATTCCACCTAGAACACCATTTGTGGGTAGTGAATTCAATGTTACGAGAGCTGGAATACATGCGGATGGAATATTAAAAGATGAAGAAATATATAATATTTTTGATACAGAAAAAATATTAGGAAGGCCGATTGTTGTTGCAGTTAATGAACATTCTGGACATGCAGGTATAGCGGCTTGGCTTAATACTTATTTTAGATTAAAAGATTCAGACAAAATAGATAAAAAAGACGCTCGAATTCAGATTATAAAAGAATGGGTAGATGAGGAGTACATGGCAGGGAGAAATACAGTGATGAAAAGTGAAGAGCTGGAAATATTTGCGAGAAAAGTTATTCCAGAACTAAGTTTAAAAGCACAGAGTACAAAAGCCTGTTAATATAGAAGATATAATTATATACAAAAAACGGAGGGATATCATGGCATTTACTGTAACGCAAAAAATAATTAAGGCTCATTTAGTTAAGGGTCAAATGATTACGGGTTCTGAGATTGCAATTAAAATAGATCAAACATTAACTCAAGATTCTACAGGTACAATGGCATATCTTCAATTTGAAGCTATGGGAATTGATAAAGTTCAAACGAAAAGATCTGTTGCATATATAGACCATAATATTTTGCAAACTGGTCCTGAAAATGCAGATGATCATTTATATATACAAAATGTTGCCAAAAAACATGGAATATATTTCTCTAAAACCGGGAATGGTATTTGCCATCAAGTTCATTTAGAAAGATTCGGAGTTCCAGGTCAAACTTTACTAGGTTCTGATAGCCACACTCCAACTGGTGGCGGAATAGGGATGATTGCTATAGGGGCAGGTGGCCTTGATGTTGCGGTTGCTATGGGCGGCGGAGAATATTATATAACAATGCCTAAGGTTGTAAAGGTAGAGCTTACAGGAAAATTAAGTCCTTGGGTTGCTGCTAAGGATATTATTTTAGAAGTATTAAGACGCTTAACTGTTAAGGGTGGAGTTAACAGAGTATTTGAATATACTGGCGCTGGAGTTAAAACTTTAAGCGTACCAGATAGAGCAACTATTACAAATATGGGAGCAGAGCTTGGAGCTACAACTTCATTATTCCCTAGTGATGAGGTAACTCGCGCATTCTTAAAAGCACAAGATAGAGAAAAAGATTATGTAGAGCTTAAAGCAGATGATGGGGCAGTATATGATGAAATAGTTGAAGTAGATTTAAGTGAAATTGAACCTCTTGCTGCTTGTCCTCATAGCCCAGATAAGGTAGTTCTAGTATCATCTTTAAAACATATAAAAGTAGACCAAGTGTTAATAGGAAGTTGCACTAATTCATCTTATGTTGATATGATGAAAGTGTCAAAAATACTTCTAGGTAAAACTATACCGGATGAAGTGTCACTTGCTATTGCACCAGGTTCAAAACAGGTTTTAAATATGTTATCTAAAAACGGTGCACTTGGAGATATGATTGATTCTGGCGCAAGAATTTTAGAAAGTGCATGTGGTCCATGTATAGGAATGGGTCAAGCACCTGCAACTGATGCTGTATCACTAAGAACCTTTAATAGAAACTTTAAAGGTAGATCTGGAACTGTGTCAGCGCAGGTTTATATTGTGAGCCCAGAAGTTGCTGTTGCATCAGCGCTTACAGGATATATAACAGATCCAAGAGAACTTGGAGAGGCAGTTGTTGTACCTATGCCAGAAAAATTCTTAATTAATGATAATTTAATAATAACGCCAGCAGAGAATGGAGAAGGTTTAGTAGTTAAAAGAGGCCCTAACATTAAGCCATTCCCTAAGGCAAAAGAATTAGTAGGAAATGTAGAAGGTAAAGTTTTAACTAAACTTGGTGATAACATTACAACGGATGATATAATGCCATCTAATGCTAAATTACTTCCATTTAGATCTAATATTCCTTACCTTGCAGAATTTTGTTTAACTCCAAGTGATGAGAATTTCCCAACTAAAGCTAAAGAAAATGGTGGTGGAATTATAGTTGCAGGATCAAATTACGGTCAAGGATCAAGTAGGGAACATGCTGCGCTTGCACCTCTTTTCTTAGGCATTACAGTTGTTCTTGCGAAATCTTTTGCAAGAATTCATAAAGCTAATTTAATTAATAATGCTATAATTCCATTGGTGTTTGAAAATGCAAATGACTATGAAGATATATCATTTATGGATGAATTAATAATAGAAGATGCCCCAGATCAGATTACAAAAGACGTTGTTATTGTAAAAAATATAACAAAAGGAACCGAATATAAAACTTTACCTGAAGTAACTCAGAGAGAAAAAGAGATGCTTATACACGGTGGATTAATAAATCTTATGAAAAACAAGAAAAAAGGAGAGGTTTAGAAGTATGGAGCATAATATTACACTTATACCTGGTGACGGAATTGGTCCAGAAGTAACCTCGGCTACTGTTAAAGTATTAGAAAAAAGTGGAGTTAAAATTAATTGGGAAATAGTGCGTATGGGCGCAGAGGTTATAGAGGAGTTTAATACTCCTATGCCTCCTTATGTTTTAGAAAGTATTAAAAAGAATAAAATTGCACTTAAAGGACCTGTTACAACGCCTGTTGGCAAAGGGTTTAAAAGCGTTAATGTTACATTAAGACAGGAATTAAATCTTTATGCTAATATACGTCCTATAAGAACGTTTGAAGGTGTTCCTTCAAGATTTGAAAATGTAGATTTAATAATAGTAAGAGAAAACAGTGAAGATTTATATGCAGGAATAGAGCATATGATCACAGATGATATCGCTGAGAGCATAAAAATAATAAGTAAAAAAGCTAGTGATAGAATAGTAGAATATGCTTTTAAACTAGCAAAAGATCAGAATAGGAAAGAAGTAATAGCTGTTCACAAAGCAAACATTATGAAGCTTTCTGATGGACTGTTTTTAAGATGTGCAAGAAGTATCGCAGAAAAACATAAAGAAATAGCTTTTGGAGA
>Ga0209123_1003484_pt1 | contig 11721 bp, 7 predicted proteins | sample BarGraIncu00431A_FD_184500 | JGI IMG/M metagenome (GOLD analysis project Ga0209123, IMG submission 184500) | Arctic peat soil microbial communities from Barrow, Alaska, USA - Barrow Graham LP Incubations 004-31A (SPAdes) (version 2) | ecosystem: Environmental > Terrestrial > Soil > Wetlands >...
TTCCTGAAGGCGGACCGAGCGGTGGAGACGGCGGACGCGGTGGGAATATTGTTTTCATGGGAGATGAGGGTTTACGAACTCTCGTGGATTTTCGTTATCAACGGCATTATAAGGGGGCTCGGGGAGACCACGGGTCCGCGAAAAATTGCAGCGGTCGAAGCGGGGAAGATATTATTCTGCGCATTCCGGTGGGTACGGTCGTCTTTGAGGACGGGTCCGGTGACACCCTTGCGGATATAACCGAGCATGGTCAGCGTGTCGTGGTGGCAGCCGGTGGCCGCGGAGGCAGAGGCAATGCTCGTTTTATGAGCAATACCAATAAGGCCCCTACTTTGGCTGAAAATGGGGAACCGGGTGTGGAAAACTGGCTCCGTCTGGAGTTAAAGCTCTTAGCAGACGTCGGGCTGGTGGGCTTCCCGAATGTGGGGAAATCAACGATTATTTCGCAAGTGTCTGGTTCTAAGCCGAAGATCGCCGATTATCACTTCACGACTTTGATTCCAAATTTGGGTGTGGTTGAACTTGAGGACGGCAAGAGTTTTGTTATGGCCGATATCCCAGGACTTATCGAGGGTGCTCATACTGGATTGGGCTTAGGGCATGAATTTCTACGCCACACTGAGCGAACCCGCTTAATTCTGCACGTTCTCGATATCTCGGGATCGGAAGAACGGGATCCGCTAGAGGACTTGCGAATTATTCAGGAAGAATTACGACTTTATAGTCCGGAGCTCGCACTGAGACCGGTGATTATTGTGGCCAATAAAATGGATATTCCGGGTGCCGAGGAGCAGTTACTTCGCTTGAAAGAAGCGGTCGGAGACAGCTGCGAAATTTTCCCTGTGTCTGCAGCGACGGGGGAAGGGTTAAAAGTCTTAATGTATCGAATTGCGGATCTCTTACCAGAGACGCCAGTTCCAGAGATTCTTAATCTTCCCGTGGAGCACCTGGTGACGAAAGCGCAGTCTGAAAAACGGTTTGAAATTCTGAAACAAGAGGATCTATTTATTGTCACCGGTAAAGAAGTTGAAAAACATGTGAAGATGACCTTCTTTGAACGGGAAGCGAGTGTCTGGCGTTTCCAGAATATCTTGAAAATGATGGGCATCGATGAAGCGCTCCGCGCCGAAGGAATCAAAGAAGGGGATAAAGTCGAGATCGCAGGCACGAGATTTGATTGGGTATAGTAGTAATGGCTTAGGGGGAATCGTTTAAGTGTTAACAGGAAAGCAAAAAGGTTTTTTAAGATCCATGGGTAATGAAATGGATCCGATTATGCAAGTGGGTAAGGGCGGAATTACGGAAGCCGTGGTCACTCAAACTGACGGGGTTTTGGAAGTACGAGAACTTATTAAGTGCCGAGTCTTAACAAATTGTTCAGAAGAACCGAAAATTGTGGCAGAAAGCCTGGCTAAACAGACTGAGGCTGATGTTGTCCAAGTGATTGGCCGGAATTTCTTATTGTATCGAGTGTCAAAAAACAAACCCGTGATTGAGTTACCATAAGTAAGTCATCATAAGGTGTTCTAAAAGTGTTCTATAAAGTCCCCAACAGATCCATGCTTAGCATGCGTCCGTTGGGGACTTTATTTGCCTAGTATTATTCGAGCCTGCCAAGCGTCTCTTCCAGTATGCAGATAGGTACAGAAAATTACATAATATTTAAAGGATTTAAGGAGCTATTTGTAGAATTATTGTAAAATAAAGGAGAACCTTTAATAAACAAGGAGATGAACATAGTTTGCACGTTGATGAAAAAAAGAACATGAATTTCCCGAAATTTATTTTGGTCATTTTACTGTTTTGCATATTTCTCCTCGGCTCTCCGAGTCAAGCGACAGCAGATAGTAAAACAGCCATTATGGGTCAATCTCTCGTGACGAAGGAACAAATGATAGAGTACTTCCAAAATAATAATTCTGGACGTAGCGATGATTATGTGGCGCAGTTTGTTTCTTTGGTTATTAACGAAGCGAACATTGAAGGTGTTCGGCCTGAAATCGCCTTTGCTTTAATGATGAAAGAAACAAATTTCCTGATGTTTACTGGAACTGTAAAAGAAAAGCAGAACAATTTTGGAGGGTTAGGAGTTACTGGACCAGGGGTTCAAGGTGAGAGCTTTGATAGTGTTCAGATTGGAATACGAGCGATTATTCAGCATTTGCAAGCCTACGCCACAAACCTGCCTTTAAAACAACAGGTTGTTGACCCTAGATATAAATATGTTACGAGAGGCGCCGCAGTGTACGCTGAATGGCTTGGAATACAAGAAAATCCCATAGGGAAGGGATGGGCGACTGATCCTGGTTATGGATACGACATCGTAAATAGAGTTAATCAGATGATGGCCCTTTTACCAATGCGAATGTGCGTTGATACTCCCGTGAATGGTAATATAATTAGAGGGACAGCCCCAATTTCTGGATGGGCCTTAAATATATTCGGCATCGCTAAGGTCCAAATTTTTGAGGGTTCTAACTTGTTAGGAACGGCAGGCCTGAATTTGTCTCATCCCTCCGTTAATGTCGTATTTCCTGGTTACCCAAGCGGAAATAACAGTGGCTTTTCATACGCGTTAGATACCACGAAATTATCCGTTGGACTTCACACCCTTAAGGTTTTGGCAATTGGGAAAAATGGGGCAGAACAGTTTTGGAACGTTCAGGTTACGGTTGATAACACTCCTAAAATGTGGGTAGATACTCCCAAGACTGGAAGTGCTATAAAAGGGTTAACTTCAATCAGCGGATGGGCCTTAAACATGTCCGGTATGTCCAAAGTTGAGCTTTACAAGGGTAAAACCTTACTCGAAACAGCAAGCTTAAAGGTCTATCATCCTTCAGTTAATGTTGTGTACCCTGGTTATCCAAGTGGAAATAACAGTGGTTTTTCGATTCCATTTAATTCCACTGAATTACCCAATGGCACCCAAAATTTGATGGTTGTTGCCACGGGCTTAGACGGTATTACCACAATCTGGCCTTTGTCCGTGTCCATTAATAATCGGCCTGATCTAATGTGTGTTGATACGCCCACGTCCGGTAGTACAATCAGAGGGCTAGCCCCAATTTCCGGATGGGCCTTAAACATGTCTGGCATCGCTAAGGTCCAAATCTTCAATGGCTCTAGCTTGTTAGGGATGGCAGGTCTGAATTTATCTCATCCCTCCGTTAATGCTGTGTTCCCCGGTTACCCAAGCGGAAATAACAGTGGCTTTTCATACGCGTTAGATACCACGAAATTATCCGATGGACTTCACACCCTTAAGATTTTGGCAGTTGGGAAAAATGGGGGAGAACAGTCTTGGAACATTCAGGTTACTGTTGATAACGGTCCTAAAATGTGTGTGGATACCCCCAAGACTGGAAGTGCTATAAAGGGGTTAACTTCAATCAGTGGATGGGCCTTAAACATGTCCGGTATCGCTAAGGTCCAAATTTTCAACGGTTCTAGCTTGTTAGGAACGGCGAACCTCAAGTTGTCTCATCCTACGGTTAATGTAGTCTACCCTGGTTATCCGAGTGGTAATAACAGCGGTTTTTCGATTCCATTTGATACCACTCACTTTATCAACGGCACTCAAACTTTGAAGGTTGTCGCCACAGGTATGGACGGTATTACGACAACCTGGCCCTTGTCAGTGACCATTAATAATCCGCCTAATCTAATGTGTGTTGATACGCCCGCATCCGGTAGTACAATCAGAGGGTTATTCACGATTTCTGGATGGGCCTTAAACATGTCCGGCATTGCTAAGGTCCAAATCTTCGAGGGTTCTAGCTTGTTAGGAATGGCAGGCCTGGATTTATCTCATCCCTCCGTTAATGCCGTGTTCCCCGGTTACCCAGGCGGAAATAACAGTGGCTTTTCATATGCGTTAGATACCACGAAATTATCCAATGGACTTCACACCCTTAAGGTTTTGGCAGTTGGAGAAAATGGGGGAGAACAGTTTTGGAACATTCAGGTTAGGGTTGACAATGGTTCTAAAATGTGTGTAGATACGCCCGCGTCCGGTAGTACAATCAGAGGGCTATTCCCGATTTCCGGATGGGCCTTAAACATGTCTGGCATCGCTAAGGTCCAAATCTTCGAGGGATCTAACTTGTTAGGACCGGCAAATTTGAACTTGTCTCATCCTACCGTTAATGTGGTCTACCCCGGTTATCCAAGTGGAAATAACAGTGGCTTTTCATATACCTTAGATACCACGAAATTATCCGCTGGACTTCATACCCTGAAGGTTCTGGTAACTGGAAATAATGGGGAAGAATTGTTTTTGGCCATTCAAGTTAGCGTTGACAACAGCCCTAAAATGTGGGTAGATACCCCTACAAATAGTAGTATGGTCAGAGGGGTAGCCAAGATTTCCGGATGGGCTTTGAATATGTCTGGCATCGCTAAGGTCCAAATTTTTGAGGGCTCTAGCTTGTTAGGAACGGCAGAGCTAAATGTGTCTCATCCTTCCGTTAATGTGGTCTACCCTGGTTATCCAAGCGGAAATAATAGTGGCTTCTCATATACTCTAGATACCACTAAACTCACTGATGGAGTTCACACACTGAAGGTTCAAGCAACTGGCATAGATGGGAAAGTGCTGTTTTGGACCCTTCAGGTTAGCGTTAACAACGCTGTTAAAATCTCTACCACACAATATGGGACGAGTGGACAAGGAAGACCCCTGTATGTAACAGCGATGGAAGTGCCGAAACCTTCTAAAGTCGTTTTAATTACGTTTGAACTTCACGGCTGGGAGGATAGCTATAAGGGTGATGGGCAAGTATTGGTCAATATTGGCAATGCAGTGAGCAATTATTTTACTGCCCATCCTAACGAATTAAAGACGACATCTTTATATGTTGTTAGTAGTGCAAATCCTGATGGATTAATCGCTGGTTGGACGAATAATGGCCCCGGTCGGTGTCAAATATCTCTGGGAGTGGATGTTAATAGGGATTTTGACTATAACTGGGTACGAATGACGAATCCTAGAAACAAAACTCTAGCGCCGTTTTCGTCACCCGAAGCAAATGCCCTAAAATCATTAGTTCTAGCGATACATCCAACGGATGTAATAGATATTCACGGTTGGGAAAATACCACGTTTGGGAGTCCTGAGTTGACTAGATATTTTCAAGATAGTTTAAGATTGGGTTATAAAAGTGGGCTAATTGGGGTGCCTGGTTACTTTACTTCCTGGGCTACAATGTACGCTAAGCGTACTGCACTGATTGAATTAGCGAATCCAAGCACTTCGGCAAATACTATAATTAATGCGCTACAATCTTTATGTAATGATTAGAGAATACCATTAAGTGAGGGCGAGGAATATCTTCATTTGATAGAATTTTATACGAAGAAGCACAGGATTTTATCCTGGTGCTTCTTCGCAGGCAAGTAGTTATTTTTAACCTTCCTAAAAAAGCACCCTGTGGAGTAACAATCTGCATCTCGACATGCAGGATGATTACTCCACAGGGTGTTTTAATGAGTGCTAAATCTAGTGTTGATTAAGGTAAGTTACGATGCCCTTCATGATTGCATTAGCGGCACTTTGTCTAAAGGTATTACTAGATAATTTCTGCTCTTCTGCTGCATTTGAAATGAAGGCTGTTTCTACGAGTATTGCTGGCATGGTTGTGTTCTTTATCACATAAAATCCAGCTTCTTTTACGCCTCTATCTGATGTACCAAGGGCTTTAATCAGTTCTGCTTGAACATTTTCTGCAAGCTGCTTACTTAAGGCTGCTTTAGGATTGTCTGCACTATAATAAGTGGAGGTTCCAGAGACTGCTGAATTGTCAAACGAATCGTTATGAAGGCTGACAAAGATGTCTGCTTTTGCATTATTTGCTAATGTAGATCTGAATTGTAAATCGCTCAGTTCGTTAAAATTTATACTTGCTGGTGAGTTATCAACAAGTCTAGTCATGATTACGTTGGCGCCACCGGTCTTAAGAGCGGTTGCAAGCATAAAGGAGATGGCTAAATTATTATCTTTTTCTTTTGTGCCTGCTGGGCCGATAGCCCCTGTATCAGGTGCTCCATGACCTGGATCAATTACAATCGTTTTGCCAACTAATGAAGGTTCTTTCGTCGTTACTGGAACAGGTATGGGAACTGGGGTTGTGACCGCAACAGTTTTAACGGTGAGGTATGATCCAGAGACCCAGCCAGTTTGGCCATTGTAGGTTATATTGTACCAATTGTTGGCGTTTTTGGAAATCACGTCAACTTGAGCATTTTTGGGAATCGTTGTGAGGATTGAGGAGGTGGTCACCGATGTCTTACGGAGATTAAGAGCTGGGCTTGCAGTGGTGGTTCCAACTGTCTTATTAGCTACAGTCGGTGTAGGTACTACAGGTGTAGGAACGATTGTCTTAATGGTAAGGTATGATCCAGAGACCCAACCAGTTTGGCCATTGTAGGTTATGTTGTACCAATTATTTGTGTTTTTAGAAATCACGTCAACTTGAGCATTTTTGGGAATCGCTGTTAGGATTGCCGAGGTGGCTACCGATGTCTTACGGAGATTAAGAGCTGGGCTTGCAGTGACTGTTCCAACTGTCTTATTAACAACAGTAGGTGCAGGTACCACTGGCGCTACTACTGCAGGTGTTGTAGCAACAGTCTTTACGGTAAGGTATGATCCAGAGACCCATCCAGTTTTACCATTATAGGTGACGTTGTACCAATTGCTTGCGCTTTTGGAAAGGATGTTTACTTGTGTATTCTTTGGGATCGATGCAAGGACAGCGGCGGAAGTAACAGCCGACTGACGGAGGTTAAGAGAGGGAGTTGCAGTGACTGTTCCAACTGTAGCTGCGTGCGTAATTTGAGGTGCTGTCAGCAGGCACACGGCCATAGCGAATAATGTTAGTAATTTTTTCAAAAACTTGCCTCCTTTCATTGTTATTTTAGGTTCTATACTATGTACTGTACTATATACTAAATTGGAAATAGTAACTAGTATTACCATTAAAAAAAGATCCCTGGAGGCCCATAATATCAGGCGCTCTAGGGATCCTTATATTTCAAGAGAATCATAACAAAGGCGTGCTGTTTTTACAGGCAGGGTGATTAAGCGCGTAGCGCAAAATAAGTAACTATGATCACGATTAGGCTAATAATCACAGAAGCAGCAATAATACGAAGCTCTTGACGAGTTGGGAAACGAAAGACGGAAGATTTGACCCGTTTCCATGACATAGCGTTGCACTTCTTTATTATTCAATTGATTTAGATTATTGGGGACGGGTAGTCTCTAAAATGGATAAAGAAAAAAACACACCTAAAATAAAGGTGTGCCGGTTTCACCATTACTCACCGTAGCCAATTGGTGACCATTCATGCTACGGGTCATCATTCACACTTGAGGAGAAACAACACTTTCTTCCTCATTTGCTATCATTATACCTTGAATTAAAGATTTATCAAATAAAAGGTTTGTCAAATTTTCTATGTAACCAGATGAAATTGTGTGCCACAATGCAAGGTCGGAAACAAACTGTTTCCCGCCTTGCTTCTTTTTGAGCACAATGACTGTTTGTCCTCAAAATATTCACGGTAATTATGGTTTAAAGCATAATACTTTATACATCGCTGAATAAAGTAATGTAAACAAGTCGTTCATCGGCAAATCAAACGCAATCATGGGAGTAGGAATATGGGGGTATGGAAAGGCAGGAGGAAGGCCGTGCTAAGTGGATTTGAGGTTGTTAAACCCCAAACCGTGGAAGAAGCTCTAGGTTATTTGGAACGAAAGGATCGTATAACCAAGGTCTTAGCGGGTGGGACTGATTTGTTGGTCATCCTACGACGCAGTTTGGAAATGCCGGATGTCTTGCTGGATATTAAGGGAATTGAGGAAACGAAGCGTTTAGAGTTCACCTCAGGGGTGGGGCTGTTTGTAGGGGCTTCTGTCACGGTGAATCAGGTGGCAGGTTCTGAGATTATCCAGGAAAAATACCAAGCTTTGGGGCAAGCGGCTCAGACTTTAGGGTCCTACCAAGTACGTAATCGGGCGACGTTAGTCGGGAATATTTGCAATGCTTCCCCTGGTGCGGATCTCGCCGCGCCGTTATTAGTCTATGAAGCAAATGTGCATATTGCCTCAAAAACAGGTCGGCGAACCATACCGTTGACAGAGTTTTTCACCGGCGTTAAAAAGACAGTGTTAGCCTCCAACGAACTGGTCGTCGGCATCAGCCTACCTGATCCAAGTTCGGGAGATCAAAGTGCTTATTTGAGACAAGCAAGAATTAAGGGGCATGATTTGGGGATTGTGGGAGTCGCTGTTCGTTTAAAGGCTGATAGAACGTTTTTAGTGGCAATATCCGCGGTTGCTCCCACGCCAATTCGTCTATTTGTGCTCGAAGAAATCCTAAACGCTCAATATACTCAAGTAGATTCACCGGAAATCGCGGTAATTGCCGGGGAAGAAGTTCGAAAACTCATCCATCCCATTTCGGATGTACGGGCTTCTGCGGAGTATCGGCTCCACATCGCAGGCGTTTTGGTGAAGAGGGCGGTCGCCCTACTTACGATGACGGGGGGAACTTAAGATGAAGGTTTCGCTGACTTGTCGAGTCAACGGTGAAGGCGTTTGTGGGTATATCGAGCCGTCGATGACGCTTTTGAATTTTCTACGCCAAGATTTGAAACTTTTTGGGACGAAGGAAGGGTGCGGGGAAGGTGAATGTGGGGCGTGCACCGTGATCATGAATGGTGTGGCTGTTAACGCATGCCTGGTACTGGCGGTCGAGGCTGAAAACACGGAGATTATCACGGTAGAGGGGTTAAGTAGAGGCGGAGAACTATCCACACTGCAAAACGAATTTATTAAACAAGACGCTTTGCAGTGTGGCTTTTGCACGCCCGGGGTGTTGATGTCAGCGCGCGCGTTACTGGATCGCACGTCAGATCCCACTGAAACTGAGATGAAAGAAGCGATTGCAGGAAACTTATGTCGCTGTACGGGATATGCTCCGATCCTCGCTGCAATTGCTTCGACAGCAAAAACTGAGCGGAATGAGAATGGGAAGGGGGAGGAACATAAATAATGCCACAACGCTTTCAACACGTTGGAAAATCCGCCTTTAGAAGTGGTGCTCGCGAAAAGGTCACCGGTCAAGCGATGTATGTTCATGATCTGGAAATGCCAGGCATGCTTTATGCCAAAGTGCTACATTCGCCCTACGCGCGTGCTGAAATTGTGTCGATTGATCTTACTGAGGCGAAAGCTTTGCCCGGTGTTAAAGCCATTTTGACGGGCGAGGATCTGCCCTATTTGCTGGGTTTATATATGGTGGATAAATGCATTCTTGCTAGAGGAGAAGTCCGTTATCAAGGGGAACCGGTGGTGGCGGTGGCGGCGATCGATCAAGCGACGGCGGAGAAAGCGATTGCTTTGGTGAAGGTTGACTACCGAATTTTACCGGCGGTTCTGACGATTGACGAAGCCTTAGAAGGGAAGATCTTGGTCCATCAAGATATTAACGAACTGGACTATATTAAGAATGTCTTCTTTCCCCAGCCTGATTCTAATATTGCCAGTTGGAATAAAACGGTCAAAGGCGATCTTGAGAAAGGCTTTGCTGAAGCGGACTTCATTGTCCAAAATGAGCTCAGTCTCCCAGCGGTGGCTCATGCGCCCCTTGAGACCCATGTGGCGATTGCGAAAGCGCATCCGTTATCTAGGTTGGTGGAGATTTGGACTTCCTCTCAATCGCCCTTTGGCGTGAGACAAATGCTGTCGAAAGCGTTCGGGATTTCGATGGCAGATATTCGAGTGGTTGTGCCGCATGTTGGTGGAGCCTTCGGGGGTAAAGCGGGTATTCACTTGGAACCGCTCGTGATGGTATTGTCGAGGGCGGCGCAAGGGAAACCGGTAAAGCTGATCGCCACTCGAGAGGAAGAATTTAATCAGTTACCGTCTCGCGCGGGCATGCGTGGGCGGGTTAGAACGGGTGTCACCAATGAGGGAAAGATTACGGCAGTAGAAGTCACCTTCGACTGGGATAGCGGAGCTTATGCGGATTACGGCGTCAATGTGGGGCGGGCCGCAACTTATTCAGGTGCGGGACCGTATGAAATACCCAATATTGTCGTCAATTCGCGGACCCTCTATACGAATAAAGTCTTTAGTACGGCGTATCGTGGGTTTGGTCATCTGGAAACGCATTGGGTCATGGAGCGTCAGATGGATTTCATTGCGCAGCAACTTGGGATGGATCCCTTGGAATTTCGTCTGAAAAATATTTTGCGGGAGGGATCTGCGACAATCAGCGGGGAAATCATCACGAAGTATTCGGGCAGACCGGATCAATGTCTTGAGGCGGTGGCGAGAGAAATCGGATGGACAGGATGGCGTTCCCCGGAAGCGCGTGATGCCACTTTCAAGACGGGGAAAGTTCGCGGCAAGGGGGTTGCTGCCTTACAAAAAGCGCCCGCTATGCCGTCCAATACGTCAACGTCAGCCATTATGCAGTTCGATGAGGCAGGTAATGTTCGGATGATGCTCGGCGCTGTTGATATGGGGCAAGGTTCAAATACAGTGATGGCGCAAATCGCGGCTGAAGTTTTGGGGCTGCCCTTGGAAAAGGTCAGAGTCATGTGGGAAACAGATACGGATAAGAGTCCTTATGATTGGTCGACTGTGGCCTCGAAATATACCTTTATGGGGGGGAATGCGGTCATCCGTTGTGCCCAGGATGCACTGATGCAAATGAAAGAAGTGGCTGCGCAAGTGCTTCATTGCCCAGTAGATGAGCTTGACCATGGCAACGAACGAATCTTTCATCGACAACACACCCATAAATCGATTGCTTATAAGGACTTGGCGATGGGTTATACGTATGAAAATGGCAATGGCATTGGCGGTCCGATCATTGGGCGAGGGGTCTATATGGCGGAAGGCTTGACGTATCTAAATCCCCAAACGGGTCAAGGGTTGCCGGCACTTGATTGGACCTTTGGAGCGCATGGTGCTGAAATTGAAATTGATGTGGAAACGGGCGATATCACGGTTCTAAAAATAGCCTCTGCTTTTGACGTAGGCAAAGTCATCAATACCAAACTTTGTGAAGGGCAAATTATTGGAGGCGTTTTACAAGGCCTTGGGTCGGCGATGATTGAGGGACACAAATTTAGTCCAGACGGCAGGCTGTTAAACCCGTCTTTTACTGATAACAAAATCCCGACGGCGAAAGATATTCCTACTCAGTTCGTCCCCATCCTCGTAGAAAATCCTCAAGCAGACGGACCGTTTGGGGCGCGCGGCATTGGGGAACATCCGATGATTTCTGTCCCTTCAGTCATTGCGAGTGCCGTTTACGATGCTTTAGGGATTAACTTCTATGACCTTCCTTTATCACCGGAGAAAATCGCGCTGGCCGTTGCTAAACGCGAAGCAGACTTGAAAGCGCAGCAGCGTGCGCTCCCGAAACTATGAGTAGGTGGCGAGGGATATTTTGGGGGCGCGATTTTGAGCATCGCATTCGAATGGAAAACTTTCTGGTGCACAGCATTTTCCAGAGTGTGACGAATTTGCAAGCTGACCCAACGAAACCGCTGCTCAGTGTAGTGACGCGAGTGGAAGCCTTGGGACCCAATGCAATGTTTGTGACAGGAGGCGGGTTGGACGGCTTTAAAGTAGGGAGTTCTGTGAAGTATCTATTAGGGCAACTTGTGATGGGAGCAAGCGTGATTGATTGTTTGAAT
>Ga0209123_1003486_pt1 | contig 11718 bp, 11 predicted proteins | sample BarGraIncu00431A_FD_184500 | JGI IMG/M metagenome (GOLD analysis project Ga0209123, IMG submission 184500) | Arctic peat soil microbial communities from Barrow, Alaska, USA - Barrow Graham LP Incubations 004-31A (SPAdes) (version 2) | ecosystem: Environmental > Terrestrial > Soil > Wetlands >...
ATTAGATTATATACTAAAAAATATGGTCAACCACTTATTGTAAAACCACATGAGAAAAATAGTGTCAAAATATATCGTTGGATTTTAAAAAGTAAAATCATTGAAATAACCCCTTATTATGGAAGCTTTTCAATTTCTCAATTTAAAGCTAGTGATATATATCTAGGTTCAGCTCTTGTATCGATTGAGATTCTATATCTTGACAAACAAGCCTTTCAGAAAGAACAATATGATATAAAAAAAACTATTAAAAATGACAATTCACTGAAAAACAATAAAATGAGTAAAACATTAAAGGATATTTAAACCCTTAATGAGACTATTGTTATTGCTTAAATTGACAGAATAATTTTGGGTTTAATTTTAGTTTTTTCTACGATAACAAACATAAACAACCAAACACCGAACACATAATACTTAGGCTTCCTGCGGTCTGGAAGACCCAACAAGGAAGCGTGAGTTGAACCGTATTCCCGCTTGCAGCGTCACAGATCCCGATTGTTTATCGGGAAACTTTATTCAACGAGCGTGGAGAAGTCCCGATAGCTATCGGGAGTAGTTATGGAGAAAGTAGCCGACTGAACTTCAAATAAAAGCTCATCCGGTTTAGTTTTCTCAAAAAAATAACAAAACATATACTGTTTTTAGATGAAGATTGTATCTTTGCAGTAGGGAAGAAATCACAGAACGTATAACTTAAAATCAACTTATTATGGCCATTGATACCGATGATTTATCGGAAAAAACTTATAAAGCTATTATTGCTGAATCTGAAAAGTTCGACGAAAATTTGACTTTGCAATTTGGATTGCTTTCTTACGAATGCGAAAATGAGAAAGAATATATTGAAAAAGCTGAAAAGTTAGTTCACAGCATGCTCAACTATAATGAAGATGAGGTGGATGATCTGTTTTTTGGAGAGCCACCCTCAATGGAAGATTTTCATGCAGTACTACATAAATTATTAGCAAACATTTCTACATTAAAAAACTAAATGCATCATGGCAGAAGAACTTACCTCAGAAGGCAAATGCTTGTATTGCGAACAATTGTTATCGCAGAAAGAAATTACGAAACATCTCGCTAAACATTTGGCTGATAAGGAGAAAACAGCTGTGGGTTTGAAAACTCAAACCTATTGTCATATAGTGGTAGAAGCCGATATCATGTTTCTGCATTTGTTGGTAAAAGGCAGTGCGAAAATAGAAACAATTGATAGTTTTCTGCGTAATATTTGGTTGGAATGTTGCGGACACTTGAGTGGATTTAGGTCTGGGAGAGAGGAAATTAGTATGAATAGTAAGGTAAAAGAAGTTTTTGAGCCAAAGCTGAAAATAATTTATGATTATGATTTCGGAACAACTACCCGATTGTTTTTAAAAGGATTGAAATACTATCAACTGAATGAAACAAAAAACATAATTTTGCTCGCGCGCAATGAACCGTTGAAAATAATATGTTCTACATGCAAAAAAGCCCCTGCAGTGAGTATGTGCTCAGTTTGTAATTGGCAAACAGATGCTTACTTTTGTGAAAAATGTGGTAAAAAACACGAAAAGGAATGCGACGATTTTGCTGATTACAGCGAAATGCCGGTAGTAAATTCACCACGTATGGGCGAGTGCGGGTATGAAGGTGGAAGTATTGATTTAGAACGAGATGGCGTTTATAAAATGAAATAGTATCATTTAATTTCACTTCGTTATGGAACTTTCAAAAAAAGACAAAAAGGCCGCACGGGAAGTTATTGAATTAGGGTTGCAACGGGAATTTGCGAACGGATTATCAAAAGCAGATTCTATTTTGCAAAGTTGGAAAAGTAAGGCTAAAGAAAATAAAGAAACTTATCACCAACTTTACAAACACATTGTGAATTTCGACAAACACATTGCCCGAAGATATAATGGTATAACAGGTTCGAGATATTTGCTCACAATTACCGGTCAAATGCTTGACAATGTAATACATGAAGAAGATTTGGTTGATTTTTCGGATGAAGTTCGGCTTTATCTTATTCGGACTAAAAAGTTACTGTTAGAAGATTGATTCTCCCATGACCCGCACCGAAGCAGAAAAACAACTCATGCGACTGTTTGGATTCGAACGGTTTCACGATTTGCAATGGCAGGTAATAGAACAACTGCTGGCGGGACTGCGTGTGTTGTTTATTGAGAAAACCGGATATGGAAAATCGCTTTGTTTTCAGTTTCCTGCTACTCAATTGGAAGGAGTAACCATTGTATTTTCGCCGTTGATAGCTTTGATGCGTGATCAGGTGCGGAGTATGCAGGAAAAAGGAATACGTGCAGTGGCAATCAACTCCAATCAGGAACCCGAATACAATGAGGCTATTATTGAGCAAGCCCGAAACAACGAGCTGGATATATTATATATTGCTCCTGAGCGGATGGAGAATGCAGGTTGGATTAGTGCTGCCCGTGAAATGAAAATAGCCATGGTGGTGATTGATGAGGCGCATTGTATTTCGGTTTGGGGTCAAAGTTTCCGTCCCAATTATCGTCGTATCGTGAATCTGGTTCGGTTGCTGCCTAAGCACTTCCCAGTATTGGCAACCACGGCTACAGCCACACCGAGGGTTCAGGCGGATATTATTGAACAAGTTGGGTCTGATTTGATGCCTGTACGGGGACAGTTGTTGCGGCATAATTTGCGTTTGTTTGTGGTGCCGGTTCAAAGTGAGGATGAGAAATTTTTCTGGTTGGCGAAGTATATGCCAAAACTTAAGAAAACGGGGATTATCTATACCGGAACACAGACCAATACGGATGTTTTTTCGAACTGGTTGCAGTTTCTGGGTTATAACTCGGCGGCTTACAGCGGACGATTGGATGCAGATACGCGTATGCGGGTTGAGGCGGATTTTATAGCTAATAACTACGATTGTGTGGTATCTACCAATGCGTTGGGGATGGGTATTGATAAGCCCGATATACGGTTTATTATCCACACTCAGATGCCACAGTCTCCCATACACTATTATCAGGAAATAGGGCGTGCAGGACGTGATGGTGAGATTGCATATGCCATTTTACTGTATAACCCGGAACATGATCATGAATTGCCGCTGAATTTTATTGAAGGAAGCAAACCTTCGGTGGTGAAATACGAGCGGGTAATTGCCGTAACCAAAAAAGCACTGTTGGGCAGGAACGAAATAATCAAAGCCACTAACATGAAGCAAACGGAGGTTAGTGTTATCCTCTCCGACCTTATGGAACAGGGCATTGTGAATGAGCAACAGGGAAACAGTAAGAAGTATTTTTACAATCCGGATGCACCTGAACCTGATTTTTCGAAATTTGAACTGTTGCGTCAGTCACAACATGGAGAATTGGAAAAAATGATTAACTTTACGGCACTGAAAACCTGCCGGATGCAATATCTTTGCAATTACCTGGGTGACGAAAGTCAAGGAGCCTGCGGGATTTGTGATAACGACACACATAAGGTGTTACCCGCGGATATAACGGAAGAATTGACCTTGAAACTTCAGGAATTCAGGGAGACTTTTTTCCCTGTGCTGGAAGTGGAAACGCAACGAAGCAAGATTGTGAATGGTGTGGCTGCTTCGTATTATGGTGTATCGAATGTTGGTGCTGCATTGCACTTCTCGAAATACGGGGGCGGTGGTGATTTTCCCGATTGGTTACTGGTGCTGACGTTGAAGGCTTTCAGAAAACATTACGGAAATGCCGTATTTGATTTGGTTGTGTTTGTTCCGCCCACCGAATCGGGTGATTTGGTCAGGCATTTTGCAGAGAAAGTGGCTTCTGTACTTAAAATACCGGTTTCGGATAAGCTGAAAAAAACTACGCATACGGAAGCTCAAAAGTTGTTGCACAGCGGCATATCTAAAAAGGATAATGTGCATGGGAAATTCATTTATGAGTCGCCCGAAGAGATTGATGGAAAAAAGATTCTGCTGGTTGATGATATTTTCGACAGTGGTTATACGGTAAAAGAAATAGGATTGTACTTAACCGGTCTGGGAGCAGAAGTGATAGCTCCATTGGTAATTGCCCGTACAGTGGGTGGAGATTTGGATTAGTAATTGGTTGATTGGTTAATTGGTTGATTGGTTGATTGGTTGATTGGTTTATGAAAAAATAAGGATAAGAAAATGGCTGAACTTTCAGAAAATACGTATTGGATAGCGATAGCTCATTTACCGCGTTGGCAAACGGAACGTATCAATAACTTAGTCGTTCAGGTGATTCATGAGCATAAATTGTCGTGGGCTGATTTCTTTGCTCTGGATAAGCAGCAACAGTTGAAGATATTTGCTTTCAATGAAAAAGAACTAACCGACATTGAATCGGTCAAAAATGATTTACCCCGTCTGTCGTTTATTGCTGAGCAGTTGCAAAATGAAGGATTTCAGATTATACCCATTAATTCGCCGGATTACCCAAGAGTGCTGAAAGAAAATCTCAAAACTAAAAGCAGTCCTACTGTATTGTATATCAAAGGCAGAAAGGGACTTTTGCAGGAAAATGCTGTAGCTATAGTGGGTTCACGCAATGCAGGAGAATTAGCGCTCCGGTTTACCGATATCGTAGCGCGCAAATGTGCAGCAGATCAAAAGGTAATTGTAAGTGGTTTTGCCAAAGGAGTTGATAAACAAGCCCTGGATAGTGCCCTTGCTGCCAACGGAAAAAGTATTATCGTACTTCCGCAGGGGATTCTCACCTTCCGGTCAGGTCTGAAACAATACTATGAACAGATTGTGAATGGCGGGGTGCTGGTATTAAGTACTTTCTTTCCACAAGCAGGTTGGGATGTTGGGTTTGCCATGGCGCGAAATGTTTACATATACGGATTAGCCAACGAAATTTATGTAGCTGAATCGGATGCCAAAGGTGGAACGTGGGAAGGTGCTATGGAAGGGTTGAAACGTCATCGTTCCATTTATGTACGACTTCCCGAAGCTAAAGAAAAGAATGCCAATCTGAAATTAGTGGAGTTTGGAGCTTTGCCGGTTGGTATGTCGGGTGAAATAGAACAGGCTAAAATGAAACCTGATAATACGCTTTTTCAGTCTTCACAGCTATCGGTTGCTAATGAACCGGCACAAAAATATAAAGCTGAAAACCGTGACATTGAAAAGGAAATACTTGAATTACTTGCCCAAGGAGCTTATACCTCACAGGAAATAATACTTGCCCTGAAATTAGATTGGGAAAGCAGAATGATAACTGCTTTTCTGAAAAAAAACACAAACGTGAAGGTCATTGCCGGAAAACCTTCGCGATATACTATAAACGAAATAATAACTCCATCACTATTTGATGAACTTTGACCGGGAATATCCTAATAATAATAACCTGATAGAACTCTCAATGTAACCGGGTGAACATTAACAATTTGTTCAGCCGTTTTTTTTGCCGAAAAAGTGAATCAATTTATTATTAAATTTGATTTTAGAATTGTATATTTGCAAAGGCTTATTTAAACCAAAAATTTCAACCCAATAAAACAACTTAAAACGGTTCCTATTTTATGTTTGACGATTTTGACGACGACGACGATTATGAAATGTCGGAATTAGATGAATGGTATAATGATCATTACATGTATTTTAAGCATAAATCGAATCCCGATGGCGATATGTTGACCGGGGTGACTTTTGAAGCAACTCTTTTCTACAACGGGATATATTCGCCCGTTAAGAAAGAAATTGTACCGGCAATTCGTAAACTTATGCTGAAACAGTATCCGATTATCGCCACAGAATGTCGTCCGTTGGTTTTAGAATATATTGATAATACAGTTAATTATGCCGGTCATCGAATGCTAATGAATCTATGGAAAGTGGTACAAGACCAGAAGGAAGGCATATACCTCCGCGAGAAATATCCGGACTTTGAGAGTTGGGTAGATTTTTATGCTCGTCCACCTAAAGCTCCGGAGCCCGATTATTCATTTTTTGATAATTATCCGGAAATAGGTATAGACTTAAGCGAAGAAGCAAAGAAAGAATATGTAGAAAAAGAGTATGCAGAAGAAATGTTTTACTTTCTCGAAAGAGAAAAATTAAAAAAAGAATATTATGACATTGTTCAGCCGGTGGTATTAAAATACTTCAAAGCACTGGAAGACCTCAATTATGATGGCTGGATTATCTATGCTGTTCAAATAAGGGAAGACTACGAAAACTATAAAAGCCGCTGCGATCATTTGTGCGGTTTTATAGAATACGAATTTGATGAAGAAGATATAAATTTGAATTTAAAAGACTATATGGTGAAGTACTGCATGAAGTATGACGAAAAGCGACAGAAAGAACAATCATCGAAGGATTCGGAGATGTAGGAACATATAGCACACAGTACATTCATACAAATTCATGAAAATTGGATATTTCAATTGTAAATCGTAAATTTGTAAATCGTAAATCCAAATCCAATGAATTCCTTTCTCTACCGCATAGCCCAAGCCTATTATTCTGAATTTAGTGAATCCATTAGCAATCTGACCTTTGTTTTTCCCAATCGGCGTGCGGGATTGTTTTTCCAACGCTATATCTCTCAGATAGCTGCTAAACCCATTTTTTCGCCCGAAATACTCACTATCAACGACTGCTTTTCCCTGGCGTCGCAGTGGCAAACCGCCGACCGCCTGAGCAATTTATTTCGGCTGTATCGTATTTATATAGAGCAAAGCGGTAGCGATGAAACGTTCGATTCATTTGTATTTTGGGGTGAAATGCTCTTATCCGATTTCGACGATGTAGATAAATACCTGGTTGATGCCCGGCAGCTTTTCACCAATATAACTGAACTGAAGCAAATTGATCAACTTTTCAATGTGTTTTCCGACAAACAAGTGGAAGCCATCCGTCAATTCTGGACCAATTTTGTACCGGTAACTGAAGGTAAAACGTCTGAAGATTTTATTGCTACCTGGAAAATACTGTTGCCTGTTTATCAACAATTCAGAATTGAATTAATTGCCGAAAATACAGCAACAGAAGGGATGATTTGCAGGGATGTGGCTGAACGGTTGCGTGCGAAAGAAGAAATTCCGGAGTTCTCAGGTAAACAATTTATTTTCATTGGTTTCAATGCACTGAATCCATGTGAAAGAACGTTGTTTGCTGAACTTCAAAAGCGTGGACAAGCCGATTTTTACTGGGATTATGATGCTGCTGAACTTCGTGACAGCGAGAATCAGGCATCACGCTTTTATGCAGATAACATACACGTTTTCCCTTCTAAATACACTATCGAGCCACTGGTTGAATCGTTGCAAGATAAAGAAATAGAACTTATTGCCGTGCCATCGGCGGTAGGTCAAACGAAGCAGGTATATTCCATTCTGAATCAATTGTACCCAACGGAAAATACAGACGAACTATCAACTATCAACTATCAACTATCAACTAATTGGATTGATACTGCCGTGGTACTGCCCGACGAAAGTTTGCTGGTTCCCCTACTCCATTCGCTGCCTGCGCAAATTGGCAAAGTGAATGTAACCATGGGATTTCCGCTTAAATCAACACCTGTTTCGGGATTGATTGAGCATATTTTTGAACTGCAAAAACGAATGCGTATTTCGGGTGAACGTGTTTCGTTTTATCATCAAACAGTTACAAATATACTTAATCATCAATATATTGCCCTGCTTTGTAGCAACGAAGCTAACCGGCTTACACGCCAAATGGCTGAAAATAACTGGATTTATATCGATGGGGATGAATTGAATAAAAACCCATTGCTGGCGACTATTTTTATTCCACAAACAGATACTCAAACGTTTCTAACCTATTTATTAAAAATTCTACGGAGTTTGCAAAACGGCTGGCAACAAGCTTCTGATGAAAAACACAACTACCAATTGGAATGTGATTTTTTGTATCAGTATTATGTCACCATCAACCGGATGTCCGATATTTTGAAAGCCAAACCGGTTGATATTGGTATGAATATGGATACCTTGATTCGTTTAACCCGGCAACTTACAGCAGGTATTACCATTCCATTTGTTGGTGAACCGCTTGATGGGCTACAAGTTATGGGAGTCCTCGAAACTCGTGGTCTGGATTTTGAAAATCTGATTATTACTTCATTCAACGAGGGTATTTTCCCAACCAAAAGCAGCAGCAACAGTTTTATTCCTTATAACTTGCGCCGGGGATTTGAACTTCCTACCACCGAACATCAGGATGCTATTACCGCGTATAATTTCTACCGGTTGATTCACCGTGCCAAACACATTTATTTTTTGTACGATTCCCGCACGGAAGGAATGCAAACCGGTGAAGTAAGCCGGTTTATGCATCAGCTGCATTACCATTACGGAGTGCAGGTTCAAATGAAAACCGTTTCGTTTGACATTGGCTTCGGAAGTCCGCAGGCTATTCAAATTGAGAAATCGCCATCTGTAATGGAAAAATTGCTTCAGTTTGCTTTTACAAAAGAATTCAGTCCTTCACTTTCAGCAAGTTCAATCAATTCGTATATCGATTGTCCGTTGCAGTTTTATCTTACCAAAGTGGAAGCCGTGGAACAAGCTGACGAAGTACTCGAAACGGTTGAAGCGAGTATGTTTGGCAATCTGTTTCATAAAGTTATGGAAAATTTATATTTGCCATTTAAAGGCAAGATGATGTTACCTGATAATTTTGATGAACTGATAAAAAGTTCCTTACAAATTGATAACGAAATACTTCGTGCTTTCAACTCCGAATATTTTAAACGAAAGACCGGTGCTTTAATTCCGCTCGAAGGAAACAATTTGCTGATAGCCAGCGTTCTTCGAAAATATATTCTTCAGGTTCTGAAAACGGACAAAAAACAAGCACCTTTCCGGTATATTAGTTCCGAAGAACGTTGCAATATTCAATATCCAATTCAAAACGGGCAAATAAACGTGAACCTTAAGGGTTTTATCGACCGGATTGACGAAAAAGATGGAAGGTTACGTATTCTTGATTACAAAACGGGAACTGGTAAACTTGACTTTAAAAACCTCGACGAAGTATTTGAACATAACAAAGAAAATCGCTCTAAATTTGTACTGCAAACGTTTTTGTATGGCATTTTTTACAAAGAAAAGTCTGAAGGAAAAACCATAATACCAGGCATTTATTATATTCGAGACGTATTTAAAGACGATTTTGAAACCGAATTAAACAACAAAGAATTAAAAGAAAAAGTGACCGACTTTGCGACTTATGAAGATAGTTTTCGCTCTCATTTGTCAGATTGCCTTGAAGAAATCTTTAATCCAGAAATACCTTTTGTGCAAACTGAGAATGTAAAAATTTGTCAGTATTGTCCCTACATTGGTGTATGCAACAAGTAAAAAAATATGCTAATGTGGAAGTATGCTAATATGCTAATATGCTAATGTGCCAATGTGATAATGTGCCAATGTGGAAATTAAAGAGGGCATCAAACTGAAATTTACAACTTAAATTATAAATACTGACTGATTATACGAATAATTGACACATTAGCACATTAATAATTATCACATTATGAATATGGAAATCGAAAGAAAATTTCTCGTTGTTGGTGAATATAAACACCTTGCCAGTAAAAATTATCCTATTGCTCAAGGTTACCTTTCATCTGTCCCTGAAAGAACTGTAAGAATCAGGATTAATGGTGATAAAGGCTTTATTACCATTAAAGGAAAAAGCAGCGTTAGTGGCTTAAGCCGGTACGAATGGGAAAAAGAAATTCCAGTTAACGAAGCGGATGAATTATTAAAACTTTGTCAATCCGGAATTATCGACAAAACTCGCTATGAAGTTGAATTTGAGAATCAAACATTTGAAGTTGATGAATTTCATGGAGAAAATGAAGGTTTAACAGTGGCTGAACTGGAATTAGAAAAGGAAAATTCAAAATTCTCGAAACCTGAATGGCTGGGTGAAGAGGTTACAGGAGATAACCGATATTATAATGGACAATTAAGCTTAAAACCTTTCAATTGTTGGTGAAAGCCAATAACAGTTTTCAAACTTTCGGCACATTCAGGTTATGATTAATCAGTATTTAAATACACATTATACAAAACTGTTATTTTGCTAAATTTGAGTGTGCAAAAAAACTAAAAAATCATATCGTAGAACTCTGTTTTGGGCAATTTTACTTACATTTGTAAGTCAATTTAAAAACTAAAAACATAATGGCAAAAATAAAAGGAGCAGTTGTAGTAAACGTAGAACGTTGTAAAGGATGCAATTTATGTGTGGTTGCTTGTCCTTCAAATGTTTTGGCGTTAAACAAAGAAGCAAATTCAAAAGGATATAATTATTGTACAATGGTTAACCCTGATGATTGCGTGGGATGTGCTGCATGTGCATATGTTTGTCCAGATGCTTGTATCACCGTTTATAAAGTAAAAATTTAAAACCTGCAAATTTAAAATTCAATTAAAAATGAACGATACAAAAACACAAAATATCGAGGAAGTAAGACTAATGAAAGGCAATGAAGCTATTGCCCATGCAGCAGTTCGTTGTGGATGCGATGGTTATTTTGGATATCCCATTACACCTCAATCTGAAATAATGGAAACTTTGATGGAGCTTGAGCCATGGGAAAACACAGGTATGGTGGTACTGCAAGCCGAAAGTGAAACTTCTTCAATAAATATGGTTTACGGAGCTGCTTGCTGTGGTAAAAAATCAATGACCAGTTCATCTAGCCCCGGAGTAAGTTTAATGCAGGAAGGAATTTCATATATTGCCTGTGCCGAATTGCCTTGCGTAATTGTAAATGTGATGCGTGGCGGACCTGGACTTGGAACAATTCAACCCAGTCAGGCGGATTATTATCAATCAGTTAAAGGTGGTGGCCATGGTGATTATAAATTGATCACATTAGCTCCTGCTTCGGTTCAGGAAATGGCTGACCATACTGTTTTAGCTTTCGAATTGGCATTTAAATATCGTACCCCGGCATTGATTTTAGCTGATGGAGTTATTGGTCAAATGATGGAGAAAGTGGTTTTGCCACCTTATCAACCGCGCATGACCGAGGAAGAAATCAGAACTAAAATGCCATGGGCAACGCTTGGTAAACCTGCCAATCGTAAACCAAACATTATTACTTCATTATCGCTCGAAGCAGAAGAAATGGAAACAATAAATCTACGTTTACAGGCAAAATATAGAGAAATTGAAAAAAATGAAGTATTAATCGAAGAATTAAATTGTGACGATGCAGAATATTTAGTTGTTGCGTTTGGAACCAGCGCCCGCGTAAGCCAAAAAGCAGTAGAAATGGCTCGTGCACAAGGAATCAAAGCAGGCTTGTTGCGACCAATCACACTTTTCCCTTTTCCAACTATTGCTATAGGAAATTATGCTGATAAACTCAAGGGAATTCTTACTGTAGAAATGAGTGCAGGACAAATGGTTGATGACGTTAGACTCGCTGTAAATGGGCGCACTCCTGTTGAATTTTATGGCAGAATGGGCGGTATCGTTCCTTCACCGGATGAAGTTTTAAATGCTTTGAAAACCAAACTTGTTGAAAAACAATGACCATTTAAACATTGACTATTTACCATTTAAACGCCTTTTCTTATCTTTAAATGGCAAATTGCAAATAAAAAAAAACAGCAAATAAAAAGTTATGACAACAAATGAAATAATTAATCCAGCCAATTTGGTTTATGCCAAAACAAAGGTAATGAACGACACGCCGATGCATTATTGTCCTGGCTGTAGTCATGGTG
>Ga0209123_1003487_pt1 | contig 11718 bp, 9 predicted proteins | sample BarGraIncu00431A_FD_184500 | JGI IMG/M metagenome (GOLD analysis project Ga0209123, IMG submission 184500) | Arctic peat soil microbial communities from Barrow, Alaska, USA - Barrow Graham LP Incubations 004-31A (SPAdes) (version 2) | ecosystem: Environmental > Terrestrial > Soil > Wetlands >...
TCATCAGCATGACTGTTGAAGGCCAGATCAAGGTATTCAACCCTGGGGCCGAGCGTATCTTTGGCTATGCCCGCGAGCGTATGTTGGGTCAAAACATGGCGCTGCTGCTGCCTGAGCGCTATCGGGCCGCGCAGCCGCAGCAATTGCGCTCATTTGCTGACTCCGGGTCGACCAGCCACATGATGGGCATGGGAATTGTCAAGGGCTTGCGCGCCGATGGCCAGGAATTGGACCTGGAAGGCACGCTCTCGCAGGTGAGCGTCCACCAGGAGCAGCGGCTGATTGCTTGCCTGCGCGATGTCACAGAGCGCGCCCGTTCGCAAGCCAAATTTCGGCAGTCCAGGACGCAACTCTCGGAGCTCACGCAACGGCTCATGACGCAGGAAAAAACCTTGGTCAAGCAGCTGGCCAAGACGCTGCACGACCAACTGGGCCAAACCCTGGCCGCGGTTCGCATGGCACATGAAACTATTCAGACCTTGCAGCCCAAAGAGACCCCGCCGGCCGTACAGAGGCAGCAGGCGCAACTGGGCAAGCTCGTTGGCCAGGCTATCCAACAGGTCAGGCAAGTGCTGGTTGATTTGCGCCCCCCCTTGCTGGAGGACCAGGGGCTCGTCGCCGCGCTCGACAATGAGTTGCGCAACCGTTCACTGACCCAACCCCAGATCGACTTCTCGATTGACGTGCCGCCAGAGATTGAGCCGATGCGCTGGCCCGGCGAGGTTGAATACGCGGCCTTTATGGTGGCCCGCGAGGCACTTGAAAACGCCTTGCGCCACGCGAACGCTTCGGCCATAGCGGTGCGCTTGGTGGGCACGTCACAGTCATTGCAGTTGCAGGTGTTTGATAACGGGGTCGGCATCCCGGCGGGGGCGACGGCGCCAAGCGGCCACCTGGGTGTGCTCGGCATGTACGAGCGGGCACGGGCGATTGGCGCGACGGTTACGGTGGGCGCCGGTGAAGGCCGGGGTACGTGCGTGAGTCTTTATTGGCAGCCTGAGCCTGATTCTGAATGGGGTGTCCTATGACCCGCGTTTACCTGGTTGATGATCACCAGATCATGCGCGAAGGCTTGCGCGCCCTGCTGGAGGCCAAGGGTCACGAGGTGGTGGGCGAGTCAGCCGACCCGACCGAAGCCCTGGCGGATTTGCTGCGCATGCGCCCCGAGGTGCTGCTGCTCGACCTTAATCTGGGTGAGCGCTCGGGCTTTGAGCTGCTCGCTGAGCTGCAGCGGCGCCACCTGCCGACGCGCTGCGTGGTGTTGACCATGTCGGCGCAGCCGCGCCAGGTGGCCGAGGCCTTGCGCATGGGGGCCAGCGGCTATGTGCTCAAGGGCTCAGCGGTCAGCGATCTGCTGAGCGCAGTTGACGCGGCGGTGCATGGCAAGAAACATCTGGGTGCCGAAGTGGCCGACCTCGCGCTGCAGGTGTTTACGCTCAAGGACGAAGATCCATTAGGCACGCTGTCCCCGCGTGAGCAACAAATCATCATCATGGTGGTCAAGGGCCTTTCCAGTTCTCAAATTGGCAGTCAACTGCATTTGTCGCCCAAAACGGTCGCCACCTACCGCAGTCGCCTGATGGCCAAGCTCGGTGTGCGCGACGTCCCGGGCCTGGTGCGACTGGCAGTGCGCAATAAACTGATCGATGCCGACGAGTCAGCCAGCCGCAGCCGCCGCGCCACGGACGGGCCATAGGAAAAATGGAACGGCAGTGAATTTGGTGCTTGTATTGCCCTAATTGTCCATGGCTGCCCGCGCAAGGCGTCCATATCTCCCTACAGACGAGACGCAAGGCGCCGCTTACAGTCTGTTGCAAGGATTGGCTTCGGCGCCCACCGGGTGCGGCCTCCGGCACGAGAGCAAAACCAAATGATGAACGTTCAAACATTACCGAGCGCAGCTCGCTGGGATCACTCTTTCCATCAACCTGCGCTCAAACTGGAGAGCGACGAGCGCTGGTCGGACTTCTCTGAGGTACTGAACCTGTTGCGCTTTGATGGTCATTTGCAGGGGTTCACTAACACCAGCCTGTTCCGGCGACGCCGCCTCAAGGCGGGCCAGACCGCCTTGTGCATGGGTCAGGCGTTTGACGGCCTTTATGTGGTTCGCCTGGGAGCGCTAAAAACAACAATGACCCATGTGGATGGCGCCGAGCATGTGCTGGCTTTCCCCATGAAAGGCGACCTGCTGGGTTTTGATGGTGTCTGCAAGAACAAGTACCTGAGCGAGGTGACCGCCTTGACTGACTGTGACCTGATCAAGATTCCCTCCAGTGAGCTGTTTTCACCCGGGCGCAGCTGCAACGACATTGAGCGCATGGCCTATTGGGCCATCAGCCGCGAGATTGTTCAGGAGCAGTCGGCCTATTCCTCCTACCATTCAACCAAGTCCGAAGCGCGCGTGGCGCGGTTTTTACGCATCCAGTCAGAACGCTTCAACACCATGGGCTACTCGCCCAATCGCTTCACTTTGCCCATGACGCGGCGCGACATCGGCAACCACCTCAACGTGACGCTGGAGACGGTGAGCCGGGCCTTTTCGGCACTGGATCATCTGGGCATCATCGCGGTGGAACGGCGTGAAGTCAAAATCCTCTCGCTGGAAGCGCTGCGCAAATTTGAGCATTAGAGATCATGGCTATCAGCAATGTGGTGACGCTGCAAAGGGATAGCCCCAGATTTGAATCCATTCTGGTCCCGACTGATGGCTCAGCCCTGTCGTTGGCGGCGGCGCTCAAGGCAGTGGAGTTTGCCCAGCGTCTGCAGGCGCGCATTGTTGCCTTCAATTCGATACCGGTTTACCAGTACCCGGTGTATGTCGGTGGTATTCCTTTTGAATACCCTTCGGAGGCGGATTACGAGACGCAGTGCCGAGCCATCGCGCAGAGGTATCTGGGCTTGGTGGCCGATGCGGGCAGCAAGCAGGGTGTGCCGGTGGAGACGCGAATTGAATTCAATAGCAATCCGGCACAAGCCATTTTGGAGGCCGCCCAACGCGAGCACTGCAGCATGATCTTTATGGGTTCGCACGGGCGGGGCGGTTTGTCCCGCGCTTTTTTGGGCAGTGTCGCGCTCAAGACCCTGACCCAGGCCCATGTGCCCATCATGGTGGACCGTCCGACGGACGAAGAAATAGCCCGCGCGGAAGAATTGATGCGTCAAAACGCCATAGAACCCTGATCAGTCGGCTTTCAAGATGTGGTGCCGGTTAGCATCGGTCCACCCGCCATCACCAGGAAAACATCTTGAGCAGAAGTGACAGAGAAGAAAACAAGTCAGTCGCGCTTTATTGGGACTTCGAGAACCTGCACGCCAGTCTGTGCGAGGCGCGCTTCGGTGAGGGGGCTTACAACAAGCCCGATGGGCGCTTCAAGGCGCAGGAGCCGCTGGTAGACGTGCAGGCGATTGTGGAACTGGCGGCGTCTTTTGGCCCGATTGCCATCAACCGGGCTTACTGCAACTGGCAATATTTTGGTCGTTACCGCGATGCCCTGCTGCAGGGCGCGGTGGAACTGATTCAGTTGTTTTCACCCGGTGCGTCGGCCAAAAACGGCGCCGACATCAAGCTTTGCCTGGATGCGGTGGAAGACATCAGCCGTTTTGGCCATATCGGCACCATCGTGATCGTGGGCGGCGACAGCGACTTCATGCCGGTGTCGCAAAAAATCAAAGCAGCCGGGCGCACGCTGATCGGGGTCGGTGCACGCAAGTCGACCAACCGGCATTGGGCCAAGAGTTGCCATGAGTTTCGCTATTACGAAAATCTGGTGGAGGCCCCGGCAGCCATCGATGGGCTGCAGTCTGATGTACCGCTGCCAAGTGCGCCGCCCGAGCCGGTGAACGCCGCCGCCGAAATCTTCAAGCGCGCAATTCGCCTGCTGGCCGAGACCCAGGGCGATGCCTGGGTCAACAAGGCGTCGATCTGGCACATGATCAAACGGCTGGACCCGACCTTTGACACCAAAGACCATGGCTACGCCAGCTTTTCCGCCATGGTGAAAGCGCTGGAGGCGCTGGTCGAGATTCGCAAAGGCGACTTCGACCAGGTGGTCCGTTTGCGCTGAAGGCCTGCGCGAACTGGGCGACGCTGCTTTGTAAATCAGCCGGAAATAACAGGATCTGACAGAGGAAAGCCGATGAAATTCAAGATACCCGAAAACTCGCTGTTTGCGCTTCTGCTGCGCGCGCCAGTACCTTCGTCAGTCTGGCGCCCGTGAGCGACAGCGCGAGTCGTTTTGCCGCAGCGCAGGGCATCCATCTAATGAACGCTAATGAACTGGCCCAGCTACTCATGCCACAGGGAGCACTTTGATGTTTGAATCGGCAGAAATCGGGCACAAGATTGGCAAAGCCGCTTTCCGCGAGGCGGTGCCGCTGCTGCGCGCCGCCTTGCTCGAAGCGCAGGTGGATTTGTACGCGGACAAAAAGATTCCGGTGCTGGTGCTGGTCAGCGGCCAGGACGGCGCGGGCAAGGGCGAGACCATCAATGTGTTGTACGAATGGATGGATCCGCGCTTTATCGCCACGCTGGCGTTTTCCGAGCCCACTGATGAGGAGCGCGAACGCCCGCCGATGTGGCGCTACTGGCGCCAGTTGCCGCCCAAGGGCCGCATCGGCATTTTTGCCGGGTCCTGGTATTCGGACCCGATTCGCGAACGCATTCAGGGTGACATCTCCCTGAAGGAGCTTGACGCCCGGGCCGAGCAGATCAACCGCTTTGAGGCCATGCTGGTCAATGAAGGCGCGCTGGTGCTCAAGTTCTGGTTTCACTTGACCAAGCAAGAGCAGAAAGACCGGCTCAAGGCACTGGAGGCCGACCCCCGTACCGCCTGGCGCGTGACCAAGTGGAACTGGGACCGTCTCAAGACCTACGACCGGCTGCAGGACGTGGCGGGCCATCTGCTGCGCATCACCAACACGCCGTGGGCGCCCTGGGTGGTGGTGGAGGGCTTTGATGACCGTTACCGTTCGCTGACGGTGGGGCAGGTCTTGCTGGCCGCGTTGAAGACCCGCCTGGCTGACACCGGCCCCCATGAGACACCGGTGGCGCCGATGGTGCGGGTCGATACCGACGGCCGCACTGTGCTGTCAGCGCTTGATCTGAGCCTGCAACTGGCGGACAAGCCTTACCAGCGCGAGCTGGCGCGCTGGCAGGGACGCTTGGCCGAGCTGATGCGCGATGCGCGCTTCAAGGGCCGCTCGCTGGTCTGCGCGTTTGAGGGCGCAGACGCCGCTGGCAAAGGCGGTGCTATTCGGCGCATTGCAGGCGCCCTGGACGCGCGGCAATTCCAGGTGATTGCGGTGGCCGCGCCGACCGATGAAGAGCGGGCACAGCCGCATTTGTGGCGCTTCTGGCGCCACCTGCCGCGCCACGGCCATGCCACCATTTTTGACCGTACCTGGTACGGCCGGGTGCTGGTTGAGCGGGTAGAGGGCCTTTGCGCGGAACACGACTGGCTGCGTGCTTACACCGAGATCAACGACTTTGAGCATGAAATGGACGAGGCCGGGGTGGTTGTGGTCAAGTTCTGGCTGCAGATCAGTCAGGCCGAGCAGCTCAGGCGCTTCAAGGCGCGCGAGCAGGTCGAATTCAAGCGCTTCAAGATCACCGAGGAAGACTGGCGCAACCGCGACAAATGGGATGCCTACCAACAGGCGATTTGTGACATGGTGGAGCGCACCAGCACCGGCAACGCGCCCTGGACCCTGGTGGAGGCGAATGACAAAAACTACGCACGCATCAAAATACTGCGCACGCTGTGTGAGCGCCTGCAGGCCGAATTTGACAATCCACCGCAAGCGGACCTAGCCGCCGGTAGCCGCAAGCCGGACAAACCCGCCAAGCACAAAGAATCCACCAAAAAGTCGGAAAAGTGAGTGTGTGCCGGCGTTTGATTCACGGCCTGGATAAGGCCTCCTGAGTTCGAACAATTTATATAAAACTGGCCTCTAGCCCCCGTTGAATAATGGTGAGTAGCTATTAAAATAATAGCTACTCACCAGCGTGAGCGGGCTGATTTACGGAGCGCTGGCTTACTGCTTGGCCCCCAGGGCCAGCGCCGCCGCGCGTGACGCTGCCAGCCTGGGCGCATCCGGCGCGGCTTGCGTGGGCCAGCCTGCCAGGTGTTGCTGCGTGATGTCACACAGTGCGGTGATCCACTCTGGGTCGTCGTTCAGGCAGGGGATGAAATGAAACTCTTTGCCGCCAGCCTGCAAGAAGGCGGCGCGGCCTTCCATGTTGATTTCTTCCAGCGTCTCCAGGCAGTCGCTGGTGAAGGCTGGGCACACCACGTCGACGCGCTTGACGCCCGATTTGCCCATGGCGATCAGACTCGGTTCGGTGTAGGGCTGCAACCATTTGGCTCGGCCCAGGCGCGATTGAAACGTGACCTTGAACTGCTCCTGCGCCAGGCCCAATTGGCTGGCCAGCAGGCGCGCGGTCTTGCGGCATTCGCAGTGGTAGGGGTCGCCCAGGTGCAGGGTGCGTTCGGGCACACCGTGAAAACTCATCACCAGCTGATCCGGGCGGCCATGGTTTTTCCAGTAACGCTGAATGCTCATGGCCAGCGCGGCAATGTAGCGGGCGTCGTCGTGGTAATGGTTGACAAAGCGCAGCTCGGGAATGGCGCGCACTTGCCCGGCCCAGCTGTACACCGCATCAAACAAGCTGGCCGTGGAGGTGGCGGAGTATTGCGGGTAGGCCGGCAGAATCAGCACGCGGGTGGTACCTGCGGCCTTGAGCGCATCGAGCTGCGACGCGATCGAGGCGCTGCCATAGCGCATGGCGTAACGCACTTGCACCTGGTGGCCGCGCTGGGCCAGCCAGCCTTGCAGCAGCTTGGCCTGCTTTTCGGTCCAGATCTTGAGCGGCGAGCCCTCGGGCAACCAGACACTGGCGTATTTGGCGGCGGATTTGGCGGGGCGAAAACGCAGGACGATGCCGTGCAGGATCAGCAGCCAGAGCAGGCGCGGGATTTCGACCACGCGTGGGTCGCTTAAAAACTCACTTAAAAAACGCCGTACATCAGGTGTGGTGGGGGTGTCGGGCGTGCCGAGGTTGCAGTACAGCACGGCGGTGCGTGGCGCCTGGCCGTGGCTGAACGGGGGCTCTTTGGCGAAACGGGAAAGCTTGAGGAAGGTCATTTGTGCATTTTCGCGTAGTTTTCCCCCACTCACTCCCCCAAGCCCTCTCTCGCCCCGCCGGGCGAAAGAGGGGAGCCTTATGTGGCCGCGTTTTTTAAGGTGGGAAATTTGCTCTTGACTGCGCGCTGGCCTCAAAGTTTCTGCAACCTATGAACAGGCCGATCCAGTCAATTGATAGCTCGATGCCAATCCGAAGCTGAAAACCAGCACAGCATCTGCGTGGCTGATCGGCTTGTTCCTGGTATGCCGCCACTTTGAGGCCAGTGCGCCTTTCATATTCCCTCTTTCCCACCTTCAAAGACGCGGCCAAATGTGGCTGTTAGCTCCACTTTCCGCCCCGGCGGGGGTGGAGAGGGGCTGGGGGAGAGGGGGGAATACAAAAGCGACGAAAAAATCAAAGGCAGGGGAAACAAGCGCTGTCATCTCAAATGCAATCCAGAGCCCGGTATGCCAGCGCAACGCTCAGTTGCCGGGTGCTGCTGCCGGACTCAGCGTCAGGGTGCTGCGGGTATGGGCGGCGACATCGGCTTCGCTGAGATGTTGCGACAGGTAGCCCCCGGCAATGAAGATCGGTGCTTGATCACTGTAATGCGCGTCAAACAGCACACCGCTCTGGCCGACCGGGTTGATGCCGACGGACTGGCCGGGCGCGGCAAAGTCGATCACGCGCCGGGTCGACGGGCCGTAGTTCACGCCCCAAGGGGCCGGGCCCAGCGGGCTGGAGAGGTTGTTGGGCACCTCGTGCCCGCCCGGCGCCGGGAAGGGCCCGACGTTGAACAGCCAGTTCAGCGGCTTTTGTGCCGCCAGCGGGTGGCTGTGTGTCAAGGTGTGGGCATTGCCCCAGCCCCAGTTGGTGGCATCTTTGCCCAGGGTCTTTTGCAGGTGGTCGATGGTGGCGCGCCAGGCCACTTTGACGGTGTCAGCGCGCCCCTCGTGCGCCGGGGTGGTGATGTTGTCCCACCAGGGCGAGTCGGCGTCCGCTACCAGCCGGGGCAGGGCCGCGTCCAGCGCGCGTGTGCCGAGCAGGTTTTGGAACTGCACCTCGCCCATTTCATCGGCGAATGCCGCGTGTGCCAGTTCATAGAGCAACTGGTTAAAGATGGTGGGCGTGATGCTGTTGAGCTGGTAGCTGCCGTCCCAGCCGGCCAGGCTCTCCAGCATGGCACGCTCGACCGGCGCCGTGATGAAGGAATTCAAAATCGGCAGCAGGGGCGCCAGCACGCGTTGCCCGTAGCCGGTCCGGGTGTCGAGTTGCAAGGCCTGGCTGGTCTTGACGTCCCAGCGTACGCTGTCGTCACGCAGTTGTTCGTCCAGCCGCTGGGCGCGGTCGGCCAGGTTGTAATAACCCGCCACCGGTACACCGCTAGTGGGTTTGGGCTGGTGGTTGGCCGACACGATGTAGCCGCGCTGCGGGTTTTCTTCTTGCGGGTTGTCGCTGAAGCGGTAATAGCCCAATTTATCCGCCGCCGCGGTGCTGCCATCCAGGAGAAAGCTGGGGTTGACGCCATCGGGGCGAATCGGCAGTTTGGCCGCGGACCACCAGCCGATGTCGCCGCTGGCGCTGGCCCACACCACGTTCAGGCCGGGCGCGTGGATTTTGCTGGCAGCGTTGCGTGCTTTCTCCAGTGTGTTGGCGCGGTTGAGCTCATAGAAGGCGTCAAGAATCGGGTTCTCGGTTTCCAGAAACGCCCACCACATGGCGACCGGCGTCTTGCCCAGACTGTCCTTGAAAGCATCGGTGATGATGGGGCCGTGCGGTGAGCGGCGCAGGGTCAGTTTGACCGGCTCGCCGCCCTTGACCAGAATGGTCTCAACGCGGCTTTGCAGAAAGACCCATCGGCCCTGGTACCAGACCTGGTTCGGATTTTCCGGGTTGGCTTTTTCAGCAATCAGGTCCAGGTCATCATTCTGGAACATGGTCAGGCTCCAGCCAAATTGCGGGTTGTGGCCAAGCAGCGCGCTTGGGGTGAGGGCCTGATGGTGGCCATAGAGCTCGAAACCAGGCATGGCGAGATGCGCCTCGTACCAGACCGAGGGTGCCGAGTAGCCGATGTGGGGATCGCCCGCGAGCAGTGGTTTGCCGCTGGCGGTGCGGCTGCCAGACACCGCCCAGGCGTTGCTGCCCTCGAAGGGTGGCACACCGGCCAGAGCCAGCGCCTGCCCGCTGATCTGGGAGAGTTGGGCGAGCGCCTGCCAGTCGGTCGGGCTCAGGGCCGCCGTGGTGCCGGCGGGCGGGCCGGGGGTGATCACGCCTTGCGGGTTCCAGTCGAGGTCAAAGACCGTCAAATAGCGTGGCCCGAGTTTGTCGCGCACGTAGCTCAGGGCCGGTTCGGTGCGAAACGCGGCGGCAAAGCTGTAAGCCAGGTAGCCCGACACGGCCAGCGTGTCCTGCGCGGTGAAGGGCCTCTTGGGGATTTTCAGCAGGTCGAATTCAAGCGGGGCTGGGTGCGTGGCCTGAAATTGGTTGATGCCGTCCAGGTAGGCCAGCAAGGCCTGGCTGGCGGGGCTTTGCAGGTCCATTTTGGCCGCTGCGTCCTGCGCGTGGGCGCGTATGCCCAGGGTGCGAAACAGACGGTCCACGTCCACCAGTTTGGGCCCCAGCACCTCGGCCAGCTCACCTTGGGCCAGGCGGCGCACCATCTCCATTTGAAACAGGCGGTCTTGCGCGTGCATAAAACCCAGGGTGCGGTACAGGTCGGCTTCGTTTTCGGCCCAGATGTGCGGCACCCCGCGCTCGTCATAGCGCACGCTGACCGGGGCCTGCAGGTTCGTCATGGAAATGGCACCCGAGCGCTGCGGCTGCTTGGTGTGGATGTACCAGGCGCCGAGCGCGCCCGCTGTTGCGATCAGCCCGGTCAGTAGCAGGGCGGCAGTTTTCAGGACGGGTTTCATGGCGCTGGCGTTTGGATTGTTGGTGCTTGACGGCCGCATCATAAATGCCGGCCGGTCAAGCCACGGCCGCTGCCACCGCCGCCATACCACTGCGCACGGCGCCTTCCAATGTGGCCGGGTAGGGGCCGGCCACATAGTCGCCGCAGGCGAACAGGCCGGGTGCGATGCGCAGGGCAGGGCGTTGCAGCCCGGGTGTGCAGGCAAAGGTGGCGCGCTTTTCTTGAATGGTTTGCACCGCTTGCAGCGCCAGGCCGAGCTGTTGTTGGGCCTGCTGCAGCACCTGTGTCTGCAGCGTGGCTTTGTTGGCGCTGCTGGCGCTCACCACAAAGGCCAGCAGGCCGCTTGGGGCTCCCAGCTGGCCGCGGTCAAAGACAAACTGCGCTGGGGCACCCGCATGGCTGCGCAGGCTCAGCATCGGCTCGGGCAGGGTGGCGCCCAGGCCCCAGGCATAGACGGTGGCGATGGATTCAAACTGCAGGGCGCGGCAGATAGTCGTCCAGTGCCGGATTTCGTTGGCTATGGAATCAGGAGCCGCTTGCGCCGTGTTATCAAGGGCTCGGGCCGATTCTGAGGCTGAAGTCGCGAAAATCACCGCGTCAAACAGGGTGTCTGGCAGTGGCCCGCCGTGCAGCCGCCACTGTGCGCCTTGGGGCTCGATGGGGCCGACCCGCGCGCCCAGGTGCAGTTGAGCACCACGCTGCGTGAGCCATTGGGTCGCGGCGTTGGGAAACAACTTGGAGAGATCAAGCCGTGGCAGCAGCAACCGGGAGCCGCCGGGCACACCCAACAAGGCGTCTTGCATGACGCGCAAAAACACGCTGGCGCTGGCCCGCGCTGCCGGGGTGTTGAGGGCCGACACACACAGCGGCTCAATCAGCTCCGTCATCACACGCGGGCTCAACGCCAGGCAGAGTTGGGCGACGCTGCTGCGGGCGTCGCACTGGAAACCAGCCCGTTGCCAGGCCGTGGCCGCACGCAGCAAGGACCATTTGTCGCGCACGCTCCAGCCACGGGCACGCACGATGCCCGCCAGGGCGTCCAGCGGCGTCGGCCAGGCGGCAAAGCGCACGCCCAGGCCGTCCGGGAACAGCAGGGTCATGGGTTGCTGGAGCAGGGCCGTCGTTGTCTCCACCCCGACCAGGCGCATCAGGCGCAGGGTCTCGGTGTAGGCGCCAATCAGAATGTGCTGGCCGTTGTCCAGCGTGACGGGGGTGCCGTCGGGCAATGTGCTTTTTAGGGCTCTGGCCCGCCCGCCAATGGCGTGAGCTGCTTCAAAAACCGTCGTGTTGTGACCGGCCTGCGTGGCCGTCACCGCCGCCGCCAAGCCGGCCCAGCCAGCGCCGATGATGGCAATCTTCATGGGCTGCTGCGCAGGCTGAGGGAGGTTGAACTTGCTGGCGGCGAAACTGCATTCCTTTGAATGTTTTTGGCCTCTAGCCCCCGTCCTGTATGGGTTAGATGCTCGTTTTTTTGTAGTATTTCTTGAGCGTGATTGCTAACAGGGCTTGAACTGTCAACCTGGCTATTAACAGCGGTTTTATTTTTTTTGCGTTGTATCCCCCCCCTCTCCCCCAGCCCCTCTCCACCCCCGCCGGGGCGGAAAGGGGGGCTAACAGCCACATTGGGTCCTGTTTTTGAAGGTGGGAAATAAACGCGCCATGGCACGTTGGCCTCTAACCTACC
>Ga0209123_1003488_pt1 | contig 11718 bp, 9 predicted proteins | sample BarGraIncu00431A_FD_184500 | JGI IMG/M metagenome (GOLD analysis project Ga0209123, IMG submission 184500) | Arctic peat soil microbial communities from Barrow, Alaska, USA - Barrow Graham LP Incubations 004-31A (SPAdes) (version 2) | ecosystem: Environmental > Terrestrial > Soil > Wetlands >...
CGTTGCCGCCTGAGCCTGTTAGCTAATTCAAGTCCAGTTAGGCCCACTATCTCCAAATGCTTCCCCACTAGGGGAAACGCGGTCTCGCAAAGACATCGGCGATCATTTCGTGCCCACCACGTGCCCAATGGCTCATCTGATGCGACAGCTGTGACCCACTCGGGTGGTCAGGGTGGGGGGACTCAGCTCACCCATGGCTCACCGGAGCTTCCTAACCGCGCTCCGCCGCCACCACCTGGCCGGTTCGATGGGCCAGGTCACCTCCGCCGACGACAGCGCCGCCATGGAATCCCCGGCGGAGGCCTCAGGGCGCCGAGCGGTCCGGCTTCAGGCGCTGCAGCAGGGCGCGCACTGTCGCGGTGTCCGTCACGAGGACGGTGAGCAGCTGCCCGGCGAGGGCCCCGGCCAGGGCGTCTGTCTTGGCCTGGCCCGACGCGACGATGATCCGCGTGGTCGGGTGGTGCAGCTCGGCCAGCGTGAGCCCGACGACCCGCCGGTCGAGCGTGCCCGTGATGGCGGCGCCCGTTGCGTCGAAGAAGCGGCCGGACACGTCGCCAACGGCGCCTGCCACACGGAGTTCCTCCTGCTCGACAGGCATCACTGCCCGCCCGAGCGCCGACGCAGTCCAGTCGTAGCCGCCCAGGCCCAGGACGGCCACGTCGGCACGCCGGGCGAGGTCCAGGGCCTGGGTCACGTCGGACAGCCGGCGCAGCCCGTCGGCCTCGGCGGCCCCCTTCACCAGCACGGGCGCCGGCAGGTTGTAGGCACGCCCGCCGGTGCGGTCAGCGAGGTCCCTTGCTACCTCGGGCGGGTTCAGCCCCAGCGTGGGGCCGCCCCAGCCGCCTGCGGCGGGGACGATGTCGGCCCGCGTCCGCGTCGTCGCGGGGATCGACGCGACAGCCCTAGCCACAGTGGCCGACAGCCCCACCGCCACGACGCGAGCGTCCGCGATGTGACGGGCCAGGCAGCGACCCGCGACGTTCGCGACTGCCTGGAGGGTTCGGGCAGGGTCGCCGGGGATTTCCGGGGCGAGCCAGACTTCCTCCAGCGCCAACGCGTCGGCCGCCTCGCGCTCGAGGTCGGCGAACAGCGGCTCCGGGCCGTGGATCGTGATCTCGACGATGCCTTGGTGGCGGGCCTCCGTCACGAGCCTCGTCGCCGTCGATCGTGACACGCCGAGGGCCTCGGCGATCTCCTTGTGGGTCATCCCCACCTCGTAAGACATCCGAGCGACGCGCGTGAGCAGGTCATGGTCAGGTGCGAATCGAGCGGGCACGTGAGCCTCCGTTCACTACCAAGGCCCGTCGGGCCGTCGGCGCGATTCTAGGGCTTCCGCGGGGCGCCGTGCTGAGGTATGGTTCACGAAGACGAGCAAATGTTCACATAGGGGTGAAGGAGAGGGTCCATGGCCAGTCCCGTTGTCATTGGGATCGATGCCGGCACCACCGCCGTCAAGGCGGTCGCGTTCTCCACCGACGGGGCGCAGATCGCGGCCGCCCACCGCACCGTCCCGCTGGCCTACGGGGCCCGGGGCGAGGTCGAGTGCGACATGACGGCCATCTGGGACGCCGTGGCCATCTGCCTGGGCGAGGTCACCGCCGCCATCCGAACGCACCCTGTGCTGGCGGTGGGCGTCACAGGCCAGGGCGACGGCCTGTGGATGCTCGACGCTCAACACCGGCCGGTGCACCCCACTCCCTGCTGGATGGACGGACGCTCCGGCGACCGGGTGGCCGCCTGGGAGGGGGACGGCAGGGCGGAGGCGGTGCTGGACGTGATGGGCACCGTGACGTTCGCGGGCCTTACGCCGGTGCTGTTCGCCGAGCTCTCCGAGACCGAGCCCGAGGCGATGGCGTCGGTGGCCTGCGTCCTGTCGTGCAAGGATTGGGTGCGCTTCAACCTCACAGGCGTCCTGGGGACCGACTACTCCGAGGCGTCCCGTGTCCTCCTCGACGTGAACACCATGCAGTATTCCGCCTCTCTGGCCAGAGGGCTGGGCGTGGCGCCGCTCACCCACCTGCTGACGCCGCCTTCGGTGGCAGACTCCGTCGCAGGGTACGTCACAGCGTCAGCCGCGACGGCCACCGGGCTGCCCGAGGGCACGCCGGTGTCGGTCGGGCTGATCGACGTTTGGGCCTGCGGCCTCGGGCTGGGTGCCGTCGATGACGGCGACGGATGGCTCATCCTCGGCACGACGGCGTGCGTCGGCGTATTACTGCCGGACGCCGCCCAGCGGCGGTCGCGGCTGTCCATGGTCATGGCGACCGGACGGGGGAGCCAGACCGTGGAGTTCCTGGCGCCCACGAGCAGCGTCCCGAACCTCGAGTGGGCGGCGCGGACGCTGGGACTCGCGGGGGCGACTCATCCCGAGCTGGAACGCCTCGCCGAGTCGGTTGCCCCCGGCAGCGGGGGCGTCCTGTACCTGCCCTACGGGGCGCCGCTGGGGGAACGCGCGCCCTTCCTCGACCCCCAAGCGTCCGCGGCCTGGGTGGGCCTCGGGTACGCCACGACCACCGCGCAACTGCTCCGCGCTGTCTACGAGGGCATCGCTTACGCCCTCGCCGAGTGCGTAGAGACCCTGGAGCTGGACGGCGAGCTCGTCGTCTCCGGCGGGGGCTCACGATCCACCCTGCTGTGCCAGGTGTTGGCCGACGTCCTCCAGCGGCCGATCGTCCAAGAGGAGGCGTCCGAGGCGGGGGCCCTGGGTGCGGCGATCACCGCTCTCGTCGCCGTCGGCCACTGCCCCGACCTCCGCACGGGGGCGGAACAGCTGCGGTCCCCCAGCTTCACGTTCCAGCCGGATCCCGCAGCCGGGGACGCCTACAAGGAGGGCCGGGCCCTGCTAGCGCAGGTCCGCGACGCGCTGAAACCCGCGTGGGGCGCCCTGAGGCACCACCGCGCCCACACGACCCACACCACTGCAGCGAATAGGAGCAGACCATGAGCACACCCATGACCGACCCAGAGCATCCGGCTCTGGAGTTGATCGACGTCGGCGCGCTGCTGGTCCGGCAAGGCTACATCCAGGCAAGCGGCGGCAACCTGTCGCTACGCGACCGCGACGGCGACGGCGCCATGTGGATCACGGGCACCGGAACCTGGCTCGACCGGTTGCGGCCCGAGGACCTCGTACCGACGAGCTTCGACGGCCGCCACACCGGCGAGGTCAAGCCCTCGTCCGAGTGGCTGCTGCACGCACGCGTCTATGCCGCCCGGCCCGACGTAAACGCCGTCATTCACATCCACCCGCAACACTCGCTACTGCTATACGCCCTCGGCAAGCCCATCCGCTTCATCACGCAGGACCACGCGTGGTACGTGGGCAGCTACGGGCAGACGCCCTACCACGCAAACGGGAGCGACGAACTCGCCGACTCCGCGGCGGAGCAGCTGACCCTCGGCCACAACGTCTGTCTCATGGGCCACCACGGGATCGCGGCCGTCGGCGAGTCAGTCGAGTGGGCCCTGCGCCGCGCCCTCAATTTCGAGGAGGCCGCCATCATGACGTACCGCGCGCTGACACTCGGCGATGAGACGACGACGTTCCCGCCCGAAGACCTCCACAAGCTCCCCCACCACTAAGGACGCAGCTATGGTCAAGATCCTGCTGGCGGGGGACCACTTCATCACCACCGAGGTGCTCTCGGACGCCATCGCCCGCCACATCCCGGACGCCGACCTCGTGGCCCTGCTGAGCGGCTTCCCAGAGGAGCCCTTCCGGTCAGTCGGCGGCGTTGACGAGGTGACGGGCGACGAGGACGCCCTGATCTCCGCGCTCGAGGGGTGCACGGCCGCGATCACGCACACCCACCCCTTCACCCGGAGGGTGTTCGAGTCCGCCCCGGACCTGCAGGTGCTCACGGTGTGCCGCGGCGGGCCCGTGAACGTCGACTTGGCTGCCGCCACCGATCACGGCGTCACCGTCACTTACGTACCGGGCCGCAACGCGATCGCCACGGCCGAGCACACCGTGGCGCTCATCCTGGCCGCCGCACGGCAGGTCGCCCAGCGACACAGCGAGTTGATCGGCGGCACGTGGGCCAGCGACTACTACCGATACGACAAGGCCGGGGCCGAGCTGGCCGCCTCGACGCTGGGCCTGGTCGGCTTCGGGGCCGTAGGGGCGCGGGTCGCCCGGACCTGCGATGCCCTGGGCATGCGCGTGCTGGTGTTCGACCCCTACCTCACTGACGATCTCCCGGCGCCGTACGAGCGCGCGGACGCCCTCGACGACCTACTGGCGTCGTCCGCGGTGGTCACACTGCACGCGCGGCTGACGCCCGAGACGCGGGGCATGATCGGACGCCGCGAGTTGGCGCTCATGCCGCAGGGCTCGATCCTCGTGAACTGCGCACGGGGTGGGCTGCTCGACTACGACGCCCTGTGTGACGCGCTGGAGGGTGGGCACCTGTTCGCCGCGGCCTGCGACGTTTTCCCGGTCGAGCCGCTGCCACCGGGACACCGCATCCTGTCCACGCCGCGACTCACGGTGTCGCCCCATGTCGCGGGGGCTTCGAGGCAGTGCGCCCACTTCGCGGCCGATGTCGGCGCCGCCGACATCGCCCGCAACCTGCGGGGGGACGAACCGCTGCACGTCGCGAACCGCTAGGAGGTTGCTGAAGGAATCCGGGCACCAAAGGCTGGTTCGGCCGCCGGGCTCCGCTGGCTCTCCCAGACGTCACTCTCCCAGGCGTTACTGCCTCACTTGCGTACTGCTTCGGCGCCCATGGAGATCCGGTTGGAAGCACTCGTGCTTGGCTTTGGTGCGCCCGTTGATGCCCTCGAGGAGAAGTCTCATCGCGGTCCGTCCAGCTTCGGCTGCCGTGGATCCCACGCATCCCCCACACCCTCGCCGCACACCCCGAATGGGGTCCGTACCTGACGGCGCGCAGCCAGCTGGTCGCCGAGTTGGCCGACACCGTCCACCAAAACGCCCTGATCGCGGGCAGCAGACCAGGCTGGTTGACCACCGGTGTGGGGCAGCCCGACGGGCAGACGATTGCCGACATCACCGTGTGGCGCGCGGCGAACAACGTCCCCGACGCCGACCTGCGGCCCACCGGCGAACGCCAGTTGCCGAAGGCAGCCGACCGCTGGCAACACCACCTCGAGCGCCGTCTGGCCCGGCCGCGTCGCGGCCGAACGCGACTACTGGATCCTCACCCCGCATGGCCACGACCCGCTATACGCCCAACTACCCGACGGAACCGACCCAGCCGACCTAACCGCCGCCGGCAACACGGACGGCCTAGTCGAAGCCCTCGCGGGCGCCACGCCACTGGCAGGCCTACTCATCGACGAACGGCTCGCCCACCTGCCCCCTGCCGAAGCCGCACTCGAAGCCGTCCGGATCGTCGCCGCGCAACCCCCCGACCATTGGCAGAACGGCGCCCAACACATCGCCGACCAGCTCCACCTGCCCGCCAGCCTCATCCGAGGAGCCCTGAAAGACCTGGTCAACGCCTGGAACCGTGACCCCCGCGCCGCCGCACAGACTCCGCTCCGCCACGCCACTGTGGTCAAGGCACGACTCGCCCAAGACACCAACCACACACCGGCGGAGACCGTCAACAGCCGACGGCCCGACGGTGCGCACCACCAGCGGCAAAACATCTCCGAACCCGCCCAGGAGACCGCACCCGGCATAGGCCGTTAGCGTCAACAACCAGCCCGGATGCAGGCAGGCGATGAACCAGTGGACAAAGGCGGCTCTCGCAGCCGTCCCGACCGGTGTCGTTTGGGCTGGCCCCTACGACACCAACTGGCCAGACTCACCCACCGCCGCGAGCACGAAACAGCGCTAGCCTCACCGGGCCAGCGCTCGTGGATCCCCCTGCCCATCGCCGCCGACATGGCGGGCCTCGTCACCCGCTGCGGCACCGCCGAGCTGTGGCCCTGGCTGCTACCAACCGCCCCACTCGCGATCATCGGCGCCCGGCTCGCCGCCATCGACCTCGACGTCCAACGCCTCCCAGACAAGCTGCTGTCTGCCGATGGCGGTGATCGCCATCACCATCCTCACCCCCTGACCGGTAACGTCTCCGGCGATATCATCGAATGGGAGCGACGCGAGCACCGGCAGGCCCGAGTCGACTGGCTCGACCAGACGGAATTGCGCGTCGCAGAACGACCGGAAACCCACAACACATCGCAGAAGGTCGTCGAGGAAGGTGGCTCCACGCCAACCCGATGACGCCCAGGGACTCGATGCCCGACACGATCGACCACCCTGGCCGCGGCATACGAAGACGTTTAGCGAGCCGGGACATGCGGGACCCCGCCGCAGCCTCGCGCCGGGCCAGCGATAGCCACGGGTCAACTCCTCGGCCCTGGTGAACGCGGTGACGCCTACTGCCTCCAGTGGGGGATCGCTACTGGCGGCCGCGTGATTGCGCGAGCGGGCTGGACAGCTTTCCCTGGCTGCCGTCTGCGGCCATCTCTCTTCGAGACTTTCGCGCCTCGAAGTTCTCCGGAGTTGGGGCGCGACCTGACCACCCTGAGCAATCGAGTCAACTCGCCACGAACGTCAGTCACCAGCCGCCAAAGCACCCGCAAGGCGACCCTGAACCGAGAGCTGTGAATCAGGGAGGGCAGGGGCACAGGACTGGGCGTTTCAGCCATTTTGCTCATTTGAGTAGGTGGGCGCATCAGCCGCCGTGGGCGAGCACGTCGTCTGCCATGATCCGGGTGGATGGCCCAGTTCCACGCTCCGGAGCGACGGTCGCCGAGGACCGTAGGAGGCCTACCCCGATGATGGATTCCCTAATCCAGCAAGCCGTCACGACGGCCACCCAGACACGCGCGATCGCATTCGGCGAAGACGCGCTCTCAGCCACCGGCCATCTGTTCGCGGTCCAGTTTCCAGGTTCGCGAGTGCTGGTCGTGGCGGACGAGAATACGTTCGTCGCCGCCGGGGAGCCGGTAGTGACCTCATTGCACGCAGCAGGGGTGGCCTTCGTAGAACCACCGTTCCTCTTCCCTGGCGTGCCCACTCTCTACTCGAGCTACGACAACGTGAAGGTGCTGCGCGAGCACCTGCGTCCGCTGACCGACACCGTCGTGTGCTCGATCGCCTCCGGAACTTTGAACGACATCGCCAAGCTCGCCAGCGGAGAGCTGGACCGGCCCTACATGAATGTCTGCACGGCAGCGTCAGTCGACGGCTACGCCTCGTTCGGCGCCTCAATCTCCGTGGACGGCTTCAAGATCACCCGTGACTGCGCCGCTCCAGCAGCGATCGTGGCGGACATTGGTGTGATGGCCGCGGCCCCCCCGCGCCTCACCGCCACCGGCTACGGCGACCTGATCGAGAAGGTGCCGGCCGGCGCAGATTGGATCCTTGCCGACGAGCTGGGCATCGAGCCCATCGATCCGTACGTGTGGGGCCTGGTCCAGGGGACACTGCGGGATGCGCTGGCCTGCCCTGACCGGATCGCAGCGAGGGATCGTACGGAGATCGCGAAACTGGCCGAAGCCAACATCATGTCCGGGCTGGCGATGCAGGCGATGGAATCGTCCCGTCCGGCGTCCGGGGCGGGTCACCAGTTCTCGCACGTCTGGGAGATGGAGGGCCACGGCCTGGACTGGGAGCCGCCTCTGTCCCACGGCTTCAAAGTGGGCATCGGCACAATCGCCTCGTGCGCGATATGGGAGGCGACCCTCGCGCTCGATCTGCAGCAGCTGGACGTGGACCGGGTGGTGGCGTCGGCCCCGTCGACCGACGAGCTCCAGCGGCGCTGCCGTCAGTTGCTCCGGCCGCGAATCGCGGAAGCGGCGCTGCCTCAGATCCTCGCCAAGCGCCTGACCGGGGAGGCCCTGCGCGCGCGCATCAAGCTGATCGTGGAGCACTGGCCGGAGATCTGCCGACGGTCTGCGCCGCAGCTCCTCGCGCCCCAAGAGGTGATGGACCGGCTCTGGGCGGTTGGCGCCCCGCACCATCCCTCACTGATCGGCATGGATTGGGAACGGTTCCGGATGACCCACTACAAGGTCCCGCTGATCCGCAGCCGGTACACCGTGCTTGACGTCCTGAGCGATTTGGGTCTGTATGAGGACGTAGTCGAAGGCCTGTTCAGTGCGGGAGGCTTCTGGGGGCGCCACACCACCCCCGAAGCCTGACAAGCTGGGCAACATCCGCGCAATGAAGCGAGAGGATCTGAAATGACGGAACACAATGGCGAACGATTCATTGTCGGCATCGACTTCGGAACCCTATCGGGACGAGCGGTGATCACGAGGGTCAGCGACGGGGAGATCGTCGGCGAGGCGGTGCATGCCTACGAGCACGGGGCGATGGACCGGGTTCTGAGCGCTGGTGACGGCCGCGAGCTGCCGCCCGACTTCGCCCTTCAGGTCCCCGACGACTACCGGCAGGTGCTGCGCAACGCGGTGCCGCAGGCGGTGACGGCCTCCGGGGTGGCGCCGAGCGACATCGTCGGTATTGGCGTGGACTTCACCTCGGCGACCGTGATCTTCGCCGATGACGACGGTGTGCCGATGTGCGAGTACGAGCAGTTCCGCAACGAGCCGCACGCGTACGCAAAGTTGTGGAAGCATCATGGCGCGCAGGAGCAGGCGCACCGCATCGTCGCCTTGGCCAAGGAGCGCGGCGAGACGTGGCTTCCCCGCTACGGCGGCGACCTGTCCTCCGAGCTTCTGATGCCTAAGGCGCTCGAGACGCTGGAGAAGGCGCCGGATGTGTACGCCACCGCGAGCCAGATCGTCGACGCAGTGGACTGGATCACGTGGCAGCTCACGGGCACCCTCAGCTACGCCGCCGGCGACTCGGGCTACAAGCGCATGTACCAGGATGGGCGATACCCGTCGCCGGAGTTCCTCGCAGCCCTCAACCCCGGCTTCGCTGACGCTTTCACCGACAAGATGACGGCCCCCGTGCTGCCGCTGGGCGGCCGGGTGGGCGGCTTGAGCGCGACAGCGGCCGCGTGGACGGGTCTGATCGAGGGCACCGCCGTGGCCAGCGGCAACATCGACGCCCATGTGCACGCCGTGAGCGTGAATGCGGTTCGGCCCGGTCAGCTGACCGCGATCCTCGGCACGTCCACCTGCTGGGTGCTATCGGCCGAGGAGTATCGCGATGTGCCGGGAATTTTCGGCGCTGTGGACGGTGGCATCGTTGCCGGAGCTTGGGGATACGAAGCCGGCCAGTCGGCCGTGGGAGACATGTTTGACTGGTTCACCGCCAACTGCGTGCCCCAGCAGTACGCTGACGCAGCCAAGGCGGCTGGCGTGCATCTCAATGACTACCTGATGTCGCTCACCGAAGAGCGCGAGGTGGGCGAGAGCGGCCTGGTCGCGCTCGACTGGTTCAACGGGAACCGGTCGATCCTGATCGACTCAGACCTTTCCGGGCTCGTGGTTGGACAGACGCTACGGACCACCGCTCCTGAGGTGTTCCGTGCGCTGGTCGAAGCCTCCGCCTTCGGCGCCAGGATGATCATCGACAACTTCGAAGCCCACGGAGTCCCGATCACTGATGTCACGGCGGCGGGCGGGCTGCTCAACAGCGCGGCGATCATGCAGCTTTACGCCGACGCGCTCAGGCGCCCCTTGTCTGTGGCGAGCGTCTCCCAAGCGGGTGCTCAGGGTTCGGCGATCTACGCCGCCGTTGCAGCCGGCGAGTATCCAGACATCGTGGCCGCTGCCGCCGCCATGGGGCGGGTGCGCCACGACGCCTACCGTCCCGACCCTGACCGCGCCGCTCGCTATGACCAGCTCTATGCGCAGTACACCGAGCTCTACCAACTGTTCGGCAAGGGAACCGAGGTGATGCACCGGCTGCGGGCGATTGCCCGTGAAGCTCTTGCGCGGCGCTCTCAGCTGTGACGTCGTACGCAGGCGACTGGCTGTCGACTCAACAACTGCCGGACCGGATTTGACGAGCTTGCGATCCGCAAAGTGACCCGGGCAGATGTTCGAGCGCAGCGACCAGGGGTCGCTGCGAGTACTGACACAGGCAACGAGAGGAACGAATGGACCGATTCGAACGCGTCCGAGCAGACATCGACCGCCTGAAGGCCGAGGTCGCGGCCCTGCACGCCGAGCTTCCCCGTAACGGCCTCGTGGTCTGGACCGCGGGTAATGTCTCCGCCCGTGTCCCGGGTGCCGACCTGCTGGTGATCAAGCCGTCCGGCGTCTCCTACGACGACCTCACTCCCGAAGCGATGGTGGTCTGCGACTTCGAGGCGAACCTGGTCGAGGGCACCCGCAACCCGTCCTCGGACACCGCTGCCCACGCCTACGTCTACAAGCACATGCCCGCGGTCGGCGGAGTCGTGCATACCCACTCCGACTACGCCACCGCCTGGGCGGCACGGCAGGAACCCATCCCGTGCGTGCTGACCATGATCGCCGACGAGTTCGGCGGTGACATCCCGGTGGGCCCGTTCGCCCTGATCGGTGACGACTCGATCGGTCGCGGCATCGTCGAGACCCTGAGCAGCAGCCGGTCGCGCGCGGTCCTGATGGCCAACCACGGCCCGTTCACCATCGGGACGGACGCCCGGGACGCGGTCAAGGCCGCCGTCATGGTCGAGGACGTGGCCCGCACCGTCCACCTGTCTCGGCAGCTCGGCGAACCCGTGCCGATCGCGCTCGCCGACATCGACCGGCTGTTCGACCGCTACCAGAACGTCTATGGACAAGGAAGTGTCAAGTCGCCGGAGCGGGCGTGAGCCCGAGGGTCGATGAGTCGTCTGAGACGGTAAGTGGCCTGGTCATGCGGTGGTCGAGAATTGCGTACGGCTGCTTTCACGCCGGGTCCTTCTCGTGCCATGTGCTCACTAACTGCCGCAACCTCCGCGGGAGGCACCCCCTGGAGGCCGGGCGTGGTCGCCGGAGTCGCTTCGGCCCTCACCCGGGCCTTCGATCGGACCCGGGCGGCCATCATCGCTCAACTCGGCGGCCTCGGCGGGTTTGAAGGCGCTCACGGACTGGCGACCGATGTCGTGTTGCATCTCGCGCCACCGCGCACCAAGCAGATCCGGGCGGCTGTGGGCGACACAGATCCCACCTCGGGTACTCGGCCTCACATCCGAACCTTCGTTCGCGTGCTCGACATCACGCTCCACCAACCAGGCGCCTTCCGACCTGCAAGACGTGGCAGCCACACCCCGGTCGTGTGGATCGGCGCCGACTGCGAAAGAACGAGGCGAGGCTGGACAAGTTGATGTTGTCCGGCCACGCCTCGATCTGCCCGCTGAGAGTTGGCGGGGCTTCATTCACCGGATGCGAGCTCCGTCCTCCGGGTCGAACAGGTGCACCCGGCGAGGTGGCACGCTGAACTCGGCGACGTCGCCAGAGCGCAGCTCTGCGCCCTCCACCGTCTGCACGACGACCCGCTTGTCCGTACCGAGCACGTCGAGACGCGCCAGGCCGTACTCCATCAGATCCTCGTGGACGAACACCGTGCCCTTGACCCCAGGGGCCAGAAACGCGTCCTGCGGGCGTACGCCCACAGTGACCTTCTGGCCGTCCTTCGCCGACGTCACGCTGGTCTCCAGCACTCCGCCAGCCACGTTGACCAGAACCTTGTCGCCGTCCCTGACCACCGTGCCATCGAGCAGGTTGATCGCAGGCTCGCCCACGAAGTCGGCCACGAACAGGTTCGCTGGATCGTCGAAGATCTCGTCCGGAGTTCCGAACTGCTGAATGATCCCGGCATCCATCACCGCCATCCGGTCAGAGAGCGTCATGGCCTCC
>Ga0209123_1003489_pt1 | contig 11713 bp, 10 predicted proteins | sample BarGraIncu00431A_FD_184500 | JGI IMG/M metagenome (GOLD analysis project Ga0209123, IMG submission 184500) | Arctic peat soil microbial communities from Barrow, Alaska, USA - Barrow Graham LP Incubations 004-31A (SPAdes) (version 2) | ecosystem: Environmental > Terrestrial > Soil > Wetlands >...
CTGAGGCTCCTTTTTTGATATCCAACACCGAAGAACCTGTAAACACAACATACAGTTCCGGATGATAATCATATATTAGTTTTAGTTCCTTTGCCCAGTCTTTATATTTATGTATTTCATCTATAAATAGATATTTCCCGCCGCGTTTTACAAAATCACCAGCTAAATCAATCAGCTTGTTGTCTGCAAAATAAAAATCCTCAGCAGTTACATAAAGCGTCTCAGCAGGATTCAGGTTCTTTTTAATATGCTGTAAAACCAGGGTAGTTTTCCCAACTCCACGAGGACCGGTAAGTCCAATCATACGACTTTTCCAATTCATTTCAGCATAAATGTAGCGGAAGAAACCGGCATCTGTTTCTCTTAGAAGCTTCTGAAACTGTTCAAATAATTTGTCCATTACAGTTTATTTTCTGCAAAAATAATCAATATGCACTAATCAAGTGCATATTTTAACAAAATTAGCACTATTAAAGTGCAAATCGTATTTTGTTCGATTCTGTTTACATCTATTAGTCGTTGAATGACACAAATTTCTATAAAAAAAGGAAATGGCAAATTTCGGGTATGATGATGTGCTGTTGAAATGGGAAATAACTGGCACCGGGAGGTGCGTGGGCAGTTATTCTCATTTCAATAGCATGATGAAACGATCAATACCGGCAAAGCCAAAATGATGGACGACCGTTTTTATTGGGGCAAACAATTCACAGGTAAAAATAAACACGAATGAAATAGTGAAATGAGGTACGAATGGAACGGTTGAATGAGTGAGACGAACTGGCTGCAAGCATAAGGCCATCCGTGAATGATCCTTTATTTTTACCTGTACCATTAAAGGGCGATGGCGCTTTTGTTGTTTTTGGTCTTCAGGGGTGAACGCTTAGCAGGACTTACCATTGATTGTGTTGGAGAAAGCAAGGGTGGTGACTGAATACAATGCAGCGAATGGATTGGGTGAAATGGAGCTTCTCGTTTTGGCTTTGAGTTCCGGGTTGTGGGTGGAAAAGCCAAAGGGGAGCGGAATGAAACGGAGGGTTGGTATGAGCGCAATGGAATGAATGGAAGCACTCTTGCATGGGTAGCCGAGGCTTGAAGATGACAATGAACGGAATGGATCGGAAGGTGGCGGAACAAAGTGTCGCCTTGAAGTGTAATGGAGAGAAGCGGAAACCACTGGCCGCAGGCTTTGGCCTTAAACAATTCATGGCCGGTACCTTAGACGGGTGGTGGGGCTTTTTGTGGCTTTTCCCGGCGACCATGCTGATTAAAATGATGCTGACCGAATATACCGGGTGGGTGGGGTATGTGCGGCTATTGTACATAGCGTGATTCGATGATGTTATATTCGGTCAAACTGACCACTCTGTGCTGATTTAAATTGAATATCAATGCTATACACTTATTTATTTGCTATTAAGTTTTTGTGAAACGCAATTGAGATGATGAAAATTGATATAATAATTTAGAATTTCAAATAGAATAAAAATAATTTGAGGATCAATTTCCCGAAACTGTTGGAACTTCTACAGACTTCGTGTGCCGAAGAAAACCTTCTGGCTTACCAAATCGATAAATACCATGCCGAAGACATTCTGATTCATGAATTTGCACATTCAATTCACTTGATTGGAATTGTACAGGTCGATACAACCTTCAATAAAAAACTGGAGAAATTGCTGAATCAAGCGGTGGCAAAAGGAAAGTATGCCATTACCTACGCTAAAACCGGCATCGCCGAGTATTGGGCCGAATGTGTTCAGGATTGGTTTAAAGTAAATGCCGAAACTCCCAAAGCTGATGGAAAACACAATCCATTGAATACTCGCGAAGAGTTGAAAAAATACGCACCTGATTTGTACCTCTCCTACCATACGATAAAAAAAATTAAACATTCATTCTGATAAGTTGATAAGAATTTTCAGTGCTTCGCACCCAAGGACTCCATCGGTATTTCTGCCAATATCAGGACTGAACCAGCATAAGTCAGGACTGCATCTGACATTCACTGTGGTGGCTGTTATTTGGCAGAATAGAGCGTGCTAACTGGCAGAAAGGTGGCTGCTATTAGGCTGCATGGCGGCTACTGTGTGGCTGTGTGGAGCGTCATATATCCGCTTTTTCTGCCTGAAAGCATAGGGCACGCTCGGGTGTAACAATACAGAATCAAATCCGAAAATGGATTTGAGTCTGTTGTTGCTTTATTTTCAATAAATTGGATAAAAATAATCCGGAAAATTATTTTTTAGTTGGAGTACCACAACTTTTTTCTTTATAGAAAAAAGCTGCCAAAAAAGAACTTGCGCCATCCGTTTTCCAACCGACAGAAAAATTCAGGAACCCGCTACGCGCATAAATTTTTTAACGCTTTCTTTTCTCTGGATTTTGCAGACAAGGATACATTAGAGAAAGGAAACAAAAGAGAATGCAGAACATTTACGCTTCAAGAGGTTACAGAATGCAGAGAAGGTTCTCTCTCCTACAATGAACTACCTCGGAGCAAGCTCGCGAGATATCAAAAAAGCTAACGCACATTTCAAAAGCTGAACCGACCCAAGGGTCGGAGTATTAAACCAAAAAGAGAATAAAAGATCGCATTGAAATGTCACGTAAAGAATGTTTTCTCTTACGGTTGTCGCTTAGAATGCCATTTAAAAGCATCCATTAGTTATCGGAAAGATTGGTCGAATAGTGTTTCATATGTTCTAAACAGTTTGTAAACCATTAAGATAACGAAACAAAATAGATTGAGCAACTGATAGTCAATATTTTATACTAATATTTAGTAAATTTAAACTGTCTCTAAACCATATCTTCTCCTGTTTTCGGAATAGCTGTTTTTAAGGTTTTATGAAAAGGTGTAAAACGTGCAATTACCATAACGACAATAGACACGACCAGCAGATAGCCAATAATTTGCTTGATACTCACCATTAATGCCTGTATTTGTACGCTGTTATACAAAGTTTGTGTAGCTAACTGTTGAGCTTCGGTCAATGAATGACCCAGACTTAAAGCACTATTTAAACTCTTCGCATAAAGGGAGATTGCTAGCGGATTTTGTATATTCAATCCTTCCCCCAGAATCATCTGATTCTGTATCTGAAACCGATAGAGCAGGTTGCTGAATAAACTGCTGCCTAGCACCGGAGCTAACACGCTTCGTATGGCTATCATGAAAAAAGCATTGAAAAGCACTAATTTTGGATTTAAATCTTCCGCCGAATACACACCAAATGCTATAAGAATAATCATCATTCCCATTCCTCTCAGGATAGAGGGTAGATAAAGGAATTCGTACGTTCCATTGGGAGTAAGTCCGAAATAAATTAAGAGAAAGAAAGCTGTAAAACAGGCCATTCCCCAGAATATAAGTACTCTGAATTTCCAAATTTGTGCATTAAACCACCAGTAACATATAGCTGCCGAGATAATGAACCCCGGAATCATCCAAAAATTCAACTCATTCGTATGTACACTGTCAATTCGTAATACAATGGTTAAATATTGTGATATTAAAGAGCTGGAAGCACTAAAAAACATAGCCAGACCCATAAAGAAATAGGCAATAAGATTTTTATGATGTGTTAATATTCTTACATCCAAATAAGGGGTTGTACTTTTCAGCTGTCTTTGCACAAAAAACCATAAGATAAAAGGGAGAACTAACATACCGATCAATATCCTGAAGCTGTCAAACCAATCATTTGTTTTTCCGTAAGTGCCCACATATATCGCAATTAATAAAAACGAAGTGATAGATACCACACTGATCCAATCAACATCGTGAAAAGGAATATGAATAGGCATCCTCCCAAAACGAAAACAAATTAACACTAAAATAATGGAGACTACCAACATGCCGATAATCAGATAATACATATACTGCCATTGATAATGGTAAGCAAGAGCTGCCGTGATGGTCCTGGAAATTTGCCCGATTCCAAAAACAATAGGATAAAAATAAGCGTAAAACTCAGATCGTCTGTCTCGTTTGGAGAAAAAAGGCTTTAGAATAACAATTATTTCTATCATCACAAAAGCCTGGAGAAAACCCATAAAAAAGCTACATACAGTTAATATTTCAATATGTGTTGTGCGAGCACAAATAAAGGCTAAAAAAGTTTGCAGGATTAAATCACTCAACACAATGGTTTTGGTCGTTGCAATTGCCCTTATTTTAGCCGTGATAGGGTAAGCCACAGCCATTCCTGCCGATGCGGCATAATAGGCCATGGAAATATCTTCTGTAAGTACACCCAACGCACCGGAGACATCCAGGCTCGCTCCTGAATAGGTTCCATTAAGCATCATCACCGGAATCAAGATGGCAAATGTAATGACAATTCCCATCCAGTGAGGTACCCAACTCCGTAGGGGAATATTATGCTTTTTACTCATTCTTTTTTTTGATAATGGTTAATTATTAATTCCGAACTTCATTTTCATTCATAATTTATCATTAACCATTCATAATTATTTTCTGATTTTAGCTTCAGTCTCCACCATCATTCCCGCCCGAAGCAATGCTTTGTCTTGCGGAAGAATATCTGTTAATTCGATGCGCACTGGTATTCGTTGCTGTACTTTCACGAAGTTTCCTGCACTATTGTCATTAGGCAAGAGCGAATACTTTGAGCCTGTCGCCTCGCTGATGGCAGTAACTTTACCGTGGAATATCTTTCCTTCAATTGCATCCACTTTAATCTGTACATCCTGTCCAACATAGATATGTGCTATTTGTGTTTCCTTATAATTTGCCGTAATCCATTTTTCATTGTTCCGGATAATGTTTGAAATCATTTGTCCGGCCTGTATCAGTTGTCCTGTTTCAAGTGACCTGCGTCCCATAAATCCGTCATAAGGAGCAGTCACCACCGTATATGATAAGTTCAGTTTTGCCATTTCCACATCCGCTTTCTTTCTTAGAATGAGGGCAGCGGCACTTCCGGTTTTCTGGCTTGCCTCCGAAGATTGTGATTCAACCGATATTTTCTGATCCTTCAATGCCTGATAACGTGCCCGCATAGCATCCAACTCACTTTTTACCTGTTCATATTGTTGTCCGGTCACGGATTCTTCTTTTAAAAGAGCGGCATACCGCTTTTCATCCTGTTCCATTTTCCATAATCTGGCTTTCGCTTCGGCAATGTTTTCACTCGAAACATTTACATTACTTTTGGTTGTATTTACACTCGAATGAAATGCAGCCAAAGAGGCTTGTGCATCCATCAAAGCAGCCTGCGCATCCATTAATTTGATGTGGAATTCCCTGTCGTCAAGCACCAGTAAGGTATCACCGGCTTTTACCTGCTGATGTTCAGTAAACCGAACCTCTTTAATATAGCCTGCTACCCGCACACTCACCGGAGTGATATATTGATCTACCACGGCATCATTTGTTATTTCGTAAATTGAATACCTCCAAAAATAATGTGCAGCCCATCCAATAACAACTATTGCTATAACTATCCCAATCGTGTTCAACGTAATATTACGAATCTTGAGTTGCTTTAATCTTTTTATCTTATTCTGTGGCACTCTTTCTTTTTTTAACTTACTCCCTTGTTCCATGTATATAATGATAGATAAATATTTTTTAATTTTTTGTTGACCCTTAAAAACTGACGCTAAAAACCCATTCTGTGATAGATTATTTAAAATTAAATCTTTCCCGGATATCTTTGAAAGTCTCTACCTGTTAGCAAATTGATGATCTATAAATTGCCACTCATGCGTAACAGTTGATAATAGGTATATACTACGTTGGCTTTAGCAGTAGTAAGTTGCATTTCTGCATCTAATTTTACTCCGCTGGCATCCAATAAATCTGTCAGGATTGCCATGCTATTCTTGTATTTATTATAGACTATCCGATAATTTTCATTAGCCTGTTTTACCGATAAGGTTAATACATCTACCTTATCCAACGCTTCCTGATGTTTAATAAAAACACTTTTGATGTTTGTTCGAATGTTTTGTTCCTGTTGCTCTTTTTGAACTTTTTGAAAATCAACGGATTGTTTTGAAATACTGATTTTATTTGGATTCTTGTATAAGCTCGATAATTTGTACGACAATTTTAAGCTAACACTCCAACCATTCAAAAACATATCTTCCACTGGCGAAATGTTGATGATAGGCCTTTCCAAGGAACTGCCTGCCTGCAAAAAAAGTGACGGAAGATAGTCTGCACGCGTAATTTCCTCCTTCTTTTTTGCCTGTTTTATTTCGCTGTTTGCCACTTTTAATTCGGGTAATTGCTGATAGGCTTGTTCTATATATGTTTCAATCGAAGCCATGGGTAATTTTTGTTCCAACAGTTGTTGATCGGGTATTAGTATCCAATCTTCATTCAGTCCCAACGCAACATCAAGTTGTTGAGAATTAATGAGGATATTATCTTCCACTTCGCGAAGCATTAGGTTCAGGTTATTAAGCAATAATTCACTCCGAATTAAATCATTTCCCGTAATCATTCCCTGCTTTTTCATTTCCTGAATATCGTGTAACCGTTGCTTTGCATCTTCAATGTTCCGGTTCATCACATCTTTTTGTTTGTACAAACGGAACAGTTCAAGATACTTACTCATTAATACGAGCTTTAATTCAGACTTGTCTTTGTTAGAGGTCAATTGTGCAAGCTCTTTTTGCAAAGCAGCTTTTTCTATATTTCGCTTGATTTTTCCACCCGTATAGATAGGTTGAGACAATCCGACAATGTAATTTTGACTCCAATTGGGCATATAAGGATACACCGGCTTGGTCAATCCATCCGTAAATACAGTTACTTTTCCTAAATAACCATCGGTAAGATCCACAGAAATATCAGGTAGCATTCCGGTTTTTGCAACATTTATCTCTTGAGTAGCAATTGTCTCATTAATTTTATCTGATTTAAGCTTTAAACTATTTTCAATACCTTGTTTGAACAAATCGTCCACGTTTAGGAAATGGGCATCTTGCGCCCGTAATAAGGTTATGTTCAGAACGAATAATCCCAAAAATATCCATTTATTTGATTTCTTTAAATTCATAATTTACTTTTTGTAAAAACGATATCATTTCTTCCAGTAATTTTGTCTCCAAATTTTCAGATGAGGAAGTATATATCTCGAGAAGTAATGGTTGTAACTTTTCACGTAATTCATATCCTTTCGTTGTTAGCAAAATTTTCTTATTCCGACGGTCTTGAGCATATTCTTGTCTCACTACAAGTTCTCTATTCTCTAAATTATTGATTAAATAAGTCAAGCTTACTTTGTCTTTGAAGGTTTTATTAGCTAACTCTTGTTGATTTACGTCTTCATTATTCCATAAACAGCTCATTATCTGTAACATTTCATAGGTTATCCCCATTTTATTGTTCTTCAAGCTTCGTTGAATTGCTTGCTTGAAAGAGGCGCTTGTCTGCAATATAGTTTGCATAAACTCTCGCATTATTTCTGCTTTCATTATAAAATATATAATTGATTATGAAATGATTGAATACCAAATGGAGATTCAATATACTTGTGTTTTTTTTCGATTAGTTTATTGAAATTTAATTTAACTCTTTGTCTTTGATTTTTATCAATGATTAGATTTTTAGCGCAGTATTTTCTCAAGTGGAGTAGATTATAGTTGTGTATTTACAGTATTGTAAAAACGCTGCAAAGGTATGAAAAAATATCGATATTAGTTAAGTACTTAACCCATCTTGCAGCAGAATAACACTAAAAGGTTAAATTATGTTTAAATAATGGGGCGAGTTTGCCCGTCATGAATATTCAAAATTTCTTTTAAAGAAAATATTTACAAAGAAAGAGAAGGTGATGTTTGAAGACAATGAAGGAATAGATTTCAAAGATCACGACAATGGTAAGACAGAGAAGAGAAACAGGATAATGCTACTTTCGTATGAAGTGATGTTTCCATAACAGATATGGTTATGTTTATCCGACAGACTCCTTTCCCTCACATATATTACCTATACTTTCAAATATTGGTTATTCGATACTGCCTAACACATCTTCCTCTAAATTGTCAATATTGACAAAATTTCCTGACTTGTGACAATTAGTGCGGTATCAGATTCCATTTGGCTATAATGTCTGCAAGTCGGCTATTCATAATTTCTTTTGTGGGGGATCGGAATACAAATGTTTGCTTTATCAGGCTGTCTTGGATGTGCGTTTCGCTTATATTCCAGACAAGAAAGCGAATCTCTCTCAATGATAATTTGGTGGTTATTTCCAGATATTTTTCTGCTATCAGGGCAACAAAACAGATCAGGATATGTGCCTTTATTGCTTCTTGTTTTTGATGGTAAATTGGCTTGGCTTGCAATTCGAACTTGCTCATGCGGAAGGACTGCTCAATGTGCCAAAGCTGGTGATAGCGATCTATGTTCATTTCGTTGGGCAATTGTTATTCTGATAAGTCAGTACAATACCCCTTTTCCAAGCAACAGCCTCCTTTTTTCTATCAGTGCCGTATTGAGTTCGATTTTTTCTTTGGTTATTTTCCTAACAAATTGTGCTTTCACCTTCAGGGACTGTTTTGCCACCAGCTCTTCGGCTTTTTGAACAAGCCTGTTTAGCTCGTTCAATTCCTTTCTATAGCGTTTAAGGCAGAAATCGCACACCAGATCGCCGTGCCGTGATGGGAAACGGGCTATGGCACCATGTTTCCCGTTCAATGTTGAGTTAATTTGTTTCACCAACCCAATATTTGCATTAGCCAGTCGTGCCCCAACAATGTACGATAGTTTCTTTCCCCCGAGTTCGGCAAGCCGTTCTTCTTCGAGCATTGCAGCATCGGCCACAATAATTGGCCTGGCCTGCGGGTGGGCGGCGATGAACGTTTCGACAACCGGGAGCATTGTTTTCCCTTCGAATGTGTTGCCTGCAAAAACCTGGTACGACAGTGGAAACCCCGATTGTATTCCCAGTAACCCGATGACAATTTGTGGTTGCTGTGATTTGTTGTCCTCTGAAAACCCTTGTATTTTAAACTCATCGGCTTTGAACGATTCGAAATACAACGTGGTAACATCGTATAATACAAAATAGAAAGGTTCATTGAACTTTTGTGCTGCTACCTTGTAGGCACATTGCTCTATATCTGCCTTGTATGCAGACAACTTTGGAATATTGCGATAAATCCTTTGGGAATATTTAATGCCGAAGTAGTATTGTAACAGTTCGACCGAGCGGTGTTTTGATGCAGGCTCGATAAGGCGCATAACACCCAAATCAAGCAGTAGGCGGGGAAGGTGAGATAAACAGCATTCATCGAAACAGCTAATGAAAAACCGGAAAGAAAAGTGGTGTGTCACCCCAATGCACTCGCCCCTGTCAACGACTAAAAGCGTTTGTTTTTTGGCAGGAAACAGCGATAGCTGGGCTGTTTGTTCATCGATCCACTCCAGTGCACACTGCCGCAAAACGGCTTCTTCGGTCTGGCCTTTAGCGCTGCCAATATGTTTGGCAATGATTGACCGGTGCCCGACATATCTGACAACTTGAATCGCAACCGATCCCGATTTGGTTCTGACTTTTCGTACCGAATACATACCGCAAAATTAAGCGTTAGTGCGGTAAAATCAATAAATCACAATAGCTAAATTGCTAATAATGTGGAATTTGAAAATTGAATTTTGTTAAAAAACCTAAAGCGTCATAAGTCAGGAAAATTTGAAGCAAAACACTGGAGTGCCCTTTTTGTGCTCAAAAATGCTATAAAATGCAATATTTTGCGTTTTCATATATTTGCATATATCACATAATCAATACAATACAAACATGTTCTTATCCCTGGCAGTCAAAAGGTCATCGGTTCGATTCCGATATTCTCCACTTTGATTATCAGGATTTTGCAGTGATGCAAGGTCCTTTTTTATTTCTGGAGTGCCCTTGAGTGGCTACCAAAAATTAAAATTAGTACATTGAGTTGTCATTCAGGTCCATCGGCCATCATTTTTTTGATTTTGGTCCTTAATTCTTCATGTTATAATTTCTATGCTGTATTTTGTATTGATTTCTCCCAATTTTCCGCATTTTGACGAATTTCCCTGATCAACTTTTCATCTGGGTTAAAGTGAAAAATGTCTTCTAGTTTATAAAGATTTTCCGGAGTGATGCCATTGGTGGATTTGATATAGCGATATTTCAGGTCATTATCCTTTAATTGGCTGTTCCTGTTGAATTGCCAAATATTACCACCCAATGAAAGTAAAATGAGTAAAACCAAGGTGATAATAGTTATAGCAGCCTTGCTGTTTCGAAAATCCAGACTGAAAAAATGCTCATTGCGGATAACCATATTTTGTGGGGACTTCAGCAGGTTGAACTTTTCATCGATTGGGGTAATTAAGGCTTTTAATTCAGTTATTACTTTTCTGAGACTGTCGTTAATTTTACCTAATGAATAAGTAGAATACTGAGCCAGATTTGTTTGCAAAACATTTATTTGTTCCTGTGTAAACTGCTGTTGGTTAATCCTGATTTGTAAATCTTTGATACGCGATATTTGTTCCTCTGGATCAGAAGTTGAATTGGCGTGGTTAATTGTAGTTGCCCTTTTGCCCAACTCATCTATTCTTTGTTTTAATTCTTCGAACAGCGTATAAACTGCTGAAGAATCCATTTTGCTGGTATACAAATGCATTAATTTCAAATTGCTTACAATCGGTGTTTGTATTGATTTTCTTTCTTTTTTTTCCGCCTTTTGGCTTCCTTTCGAAATAATTCAACTTCGTTTTCATCGTAAACGGGTGATGGTTTCATTAGATCGAACAATCCTCCCAAGATGGAAGCAGTGCTTTCAAGTCCCAAGGAAAGATCCGTTGTATTGTCTGGTCTGGTTGATTGTTTCGGTTTGTTTATCTGGATCTGTTGCAACTTTTCATTCCTTTGTAGTTGGTAACTGATTTTGGAATAACTATATGCTCTGTCGATTTTAGAACCATTAAACTCATACCCATTCTTCCCAAACCGTATTCCTTGTATTTTGTCTGTAGCTCCATTCTTTCGGAATTCGGTTGTAATACCCGATTTGAGTAACTCTGTTTTTAATTCCTGCCAATTCCGGCATTTGGATATAGTCAATTGCAGCGCATGATAAATTTCGTATTTGGTTTTATCGGGTTCTTTTAACCGATGCTCCTTTACATTCTCTTTCCCTGATGCAATATAAAGGCAGTGCTTTTTTGTAAGTTCCATACAAATCTTTACATTTCGCAACCTTTCGCTTTGGTCAGAAATCCGTTTTCCGTTGTTATCAATACGGTTTATCACTATATGAATGTGAGGATGGTCAGTGTCGTGGTGACGGGCAATGATGAATTGTGTGTCATTGTATCCCATCTTTTTCATGTATTCATGAGCGACATCAACCATAAACCGATCAGTCAACCTGCTCTTATCCTGAACCGAAAAATCCAGCGAGATGTGGGCGACTGGTTTTGATATATTGGGATTTAGCTTATACTGGACAATGAAACTATGGATAATGGATTCCTTGTCTTTCAGTCTTACTCCTTCAGCATAAAGCAACCGGGCATTATCTTTGTCAAGGATATAGCTCACTGCACCCCGGAACCCATGTCCCTGTACAATCTTAGCAATCATCTTCTATTTTGCTAATTACATCATCCAGCTTCCCGTTCAGAAATAAGCAGTGTTTGTGTACACCCGTATATCCTGCGGCATTGGCTTTATGGGCAATCTGG
>Ga0209123_1003490_pt1 | contig 11709 bp, 4 predicted proteins | sample BarGraIncu00431A_FD_184500 | JGI IMG/M metagenome (GOLD analysis project Ga0209123, IMG submission 184500) | Arctic peat soil microbial communities from Barrow, Alaska, USA - Barrow Graham LP Incubations 004-31A (SPAdes) (version 2) | ecosystem: Environmental > Terrestrial > Soil > Wetlands >...
TACTCCGGTTTATCAAACTGCTGCTGCTGTGTTGAGCGGAGCCACTACACATACTTTGACTGCTGCCACCAGTGCTTTAACCAGTACAGTAAATGGTGTAGCTGCAACATTGACTCCAGCTGCCGGGACAATTACAACTACCTTAGGTTTTGATGCTACAGGTGCTTTAGTAAAACAATCTAATGTAGCTTCTGCATTGGCTGTTATAAATGCTACTGATTATACAGTTACTACAAATGATTATACAATTGTGCTGAGCAAAAATGCAACTGCTGATAGAACGGTTACATTGCCTGCTGCACCCGTAGCAGGACAAACATATCGTTTTGTAAATATGAGCAGTGCCTATAAGATAAATTTTATTAATGGTCCTATCCGTACGGCTAATGCCGTTACAACTACTTCGCTAGGTATTGGCTCTGCATTTGTTGATGGTATTATTGTTGGCAATAAAATGACTATTCAATGGGATGCCACTGATAGTGAGTGGATACAGGTAGGGAATTAGGAATGAAGAATGAAAAATGGAAAATGAAGAATGAAAAATGAGGTTTGCTCAAAGTTCAATTAACTGTTAGTAGCGGCAAACGACCCAGTCAACAGTTGAATAATAAAGTGATACAAGAGCAAGACTAAGAAACAAGACACAAAATGCAAACATCTCACCAAAATATGAAAAGAAAAATATCTAACGTAATTGTACTGCTGGCTCTGGCGCTTACCGCTTCGTTGCAAGCACAGGTGCAATCGTACGGAACACCTGCAAATGCTTTGGTTGGTCAAAATGCTTTTTTTGATGCATCCACTAATTTCGATCCTTCTGTAGGGTCAAATATCCTGGGCAAAGGGATGATATATCCTCGCACCGATTTAACACAGTGGACTTTTGTTACTACAGCGTTAGATGGCGTTTCCTTTCCTACCTACTTTGATGGTATGATAGTGTTTAATACCGGTACAGGAGCTACACCTACCACAGGTAACAATCCTACTACCTCTACCAGTGTAACTCCGGGTTTCTATTATTTCTCCAACCCAGGGCCGGTTACTGATTATAAAACCGGACAATGGAAAGCACTGGGCGCTGTTCCGGCACCGGCTTGGAATCTTACCGGAAATTCAGGTACCGATGCTGCCACTAACTTTATAGGTACTACCGATGATGCGGATGTGGTTTTTAAACGTGGTGGCGTGCTGGCAGGGATGCTTAACAATGGTTATGCTAATACCGCTTTCGGGGTAAATGCTTTTAATTTGACTTCTACAGCTGTGGGGAATACTGCTGTTGGATATTCTGCTCTGCCTTTCAATACTACGGGTAATTTTAATACAGCCCTTGGATTGAGTGCTCTGTGGAGCAATAGTGACGGTGAAGATAATGTTGCCATTGGAGCTCATTCTTTGCAAAGTAGTACTGGCTCTAATAATACCGGTATAGGGGCAGAAGCACTATACCAGAATAATACAGGTAATGATAACAACGCCCTTGGTTTTCAGGCTCTATTAAATAATACAGCAGGTGGCGAAAATATTGTCCTTGGTACAAATGCAGCAAATGCTGATGCTAGCAACGCCCTTGTCACCCAGATTGATAATTCTATACTGATAGGAAACAACACTATGCCATCGCTAACTGGTGATTACAACGAAGTAGTGATAGGTGATGGTGCCTATGGCTGGGGTTCCAATACCGTCACGCTGGGTAATGATAATGTTACTGCCACCTTACTAAAAGGTGCTGTAGGCATTGGTACTAATACGGCAGACCCATCTGCTGCATTGGATATACAAGCAGTAGACAAAGGGATGTTGTTTCCACGCGTACCCCTTACCGGTACAACCGATGCCACTACCATAGCTACGCCAGCCGATTACCTTACGGTATTTAATACCGCCACTACCGCCGATGTTACTCCCGGGCTTTATTACTGGGATGGCTCTAGCGCATGGGTACCCGTTGGAGGAGCAGGAGGAGCATCTTCAAGCTGGAGCCTTACCGGTAATGCCGGTACTACCCCCGGTACTAACTTTATAGGCACAACCGATGATGTGGATGTGGTTTTTAAACGAAATGGCGTGCTGGCAGGGCTTCTTAGTAATAGTTATAATACGGCTTTCGGGGTTAGTGCACTTAATGCAACTACGGGTAGTTTTAACACCGCCATTGGAACTAATGCTCTATCCAGCACTTCGGGCAATTATAACTATAACACCGCCGTTGGAGTTAATGCTCTAGCCAGCAGTACTACAGGTAGTGCAAACACCGCCGTCGGAGTTGATGCTCTAACCAACAATATTACGGGTAATTTTAACACCGCCTTTGGAGGTCAAGCTCTAGCCAGCAATACTACAGGTTCTAGTAACGTTGCCATCGGACATAATGCTCTATCTAGCAATACTGGAGGTGATGTTAATACTGCCATTGGAGAGTCTGCTCTATATAATAATACTACGGGTGGTTTTAATATCGCCATTGGAACTAGTGCTCTAAACGATAATACTAGTGGTAGTCAGAACACTGCCATTGGACAGAGTGCTCTATACTATAATACTACGGGTATTTATAATGTTGCTATTGGAACAAATGCTCTAAACAATAATACTACAGGTAATTATAATACCGCCATTGGAGGCCGGGCTTTATCTAACAATACAACTGGTGAAGATAATGTTGCCATTGGAGATCACGCTTTAATAAGTAGTAATGGCTCTAATAATACCGCTATAGGGGCGGAAGCTTTAATCGACAATACAACAGGTATTGATAACAATGCCCTCGGTTTTCAGGCTCTACTTAATAATACAGCGGGTTCCGAAAATATAGTCCTTGGTACAAATGCAGCTAATACTGATGATACCAACGGCAATATTGTTACCCAGATTGATAATTCTATATTGATAGGAAACAACACTTCGCCATCGATAAATGGTGATTACAACGAAGTAGTGATAGGTGATGGAGCTTATGGATGGGGTTCCAATACCGTTACACTGGGTAATGATGCTGTTACTGCCACTGTGCTGAAAGGTGCTGTAAGCATAGGTACTAATCTGGCAGACCCATCTGCTGCGCTGGATATACAAGCGGTAGATAAAGGGATGTTGTTTCCACGCGTACCCCTTACTGGTACTACCGATGCCACTACCATAGCTACGCCAGCCGATTACCTCACGGTGTTTAATACCGCCACCACCGCCGATGTTACTCCCGGGCTTTATTACTGGGATGGTGCTAAGTGGGTAGCCGTAGGAGGAGCAGGTGGGGCATCTTCCGGCAGCAGTCTATCCGGTTTAACCGCCGCTACAGCCACCAACACGATAGACAACCTGAACTTTGCGCAAACCTGGAACTGGAGTACAGCCACCACCCAAAATCCTATAACATTGACCGGCGCGGCATTAACAACAGGTAGCCTTTTAACCCTGAACTCGTTGACCGGAAGCAACGCCCTCAATGTTACATCCGGTAATGTGAATATCGCAGACGGTTCCGCCTACAAGCTCAACGGAGCTAATGTCGTCACCGCGCAAACTGCATTATCCAACTACTTCTTCGGCAACTCGGGCAACTTGACGATGACAGGCGGTCAAAACACCGCCACTGGTTACTATGCCCTTTACTCTAACACCACCGGCAGCTCCAACACCGCCACTGGTTACCTAGCCCTCAACTCTAACACCACAGGCAGCAACAACACCGCCACTGGTTACTTTGCCCTCGTGGATCTCAATATTCTTGATGGAACAGGGAACAACACGGCGCTTGGCTACTACACAGGCCGGGGAATTGTTACGGGTATCAACAACACCATACTCGGGGCCAATGTTACCGGCCTTGACGCTGCGCTTTCCAACAACATCATTATCGCCAACGGAACGGGTGCCATCAAAGCCCAAAATGATGGCACGGATTGGAAAATGACAGGTGTTGTTGAAGCCACACAAGTCAAACTTACCAAAGATGCAGGTGCAGGGAAAGTCCTGACCAGTGATGCAGTCGGATTGGCAACTTGGCAAACAGCATCTTCCGGTAGCAGTCTATCCGGTTTAACCGCCGCTACAGCCACCAATACGATAGACAACCTGAACTTTGCGCAAACATGGAACTGGAGTACGGCCACTACTGAAAATCCTATAACATTGACCGGTACATCATTAACAACAGGTAGCCTTTTAACCCTGAACTCGTTGGCAGGAAGCAATGCGCTCAATGTTACTGCCGGTAATGTGAATATAGCAGACGGTTCCACCTACAAGCTCAATGGCTCAAATGTCGTCACCGCGCAAACTGCATTATCCAACTACTTCTTCGGCAACTCGGGCAACCTGACGATGACAGGCGCCCAAAACACTGCCACTGGTATGCAAGCTCTCGTTTCCAACACCACAGGGTACAACAACACCGCCAATGGTTTCAATGCCCTCTACAACAACACCACAGGGTACAGAAACACCGCCAATAGTCCGTTCGCCCTCTACAGCAACACCATAGGCGGCGACAACACCGCCAATGGTGTGAGCGCCCTCAACAGCAACACCACAGGTAGCCTAAACACCGCCAATGGTGGGCAAGCCCTCCTGAACAACACCACAGGCAGTAACAATACTGCCACTGGTTATGCAGCCCTCATAGATCTCAATATTACTAATGGGACAGGGAACAACACGGCGCTTGGCTCCACCACAGGCCGGGGAATTGTTACGGGTATCAACAACACCATACTCGGTGCCAATGTTACCGGCCTTGACGCTGCGCTTTCCAACAACATCATTCTAGCCAACGGTACTGGAGACATCAAAGCCCAACACGATGGCACTAATTGGAAAATGACGGGTATTGTTGAAGCCACACAAGTCAAACTGACCAAAGATGCAGGTGCAGGGAAAGTCCTGACCAGTGATGCAGCCGGATTGGCAACCTGGCAACCAGCATCTTCTGGCAGCAGTCTATCCGGTTTAACTGCCGCTACGGCCACCAACACGATAGACAACCTGAACTTTGGGCAAACATGGAACTGGAGTACGGCCACTACTGAAAATCCTATGACATTGACCAGCGCAGCATTAACAACAGGTAGCCTTTTAACCCTGAACTCGTTGACCGGAAGTAACGCCCTCAATGTTACATCCGGTAATGTGAATATCGCAGACGGTTCCGCCTACAAGCTCAATGGCAATCCTGTCATCACTGCGCAAACAGGATTAGCCAACTACTTCTTCGGCAACTCAGGCAACTTGGCGATGACAGGCAGTTGGAATACCGCCACTGGTTCCCAAGCCCTCTACTCCAATACCATAGGTGGCAACAACACCGCCACTGGTATACAAGCCCTCTACTCCAACACCACGGGCAACCAAAACACCGCCAATGGTGTTCAAGCCCTCCGCTCCAACACTACGGGTGGCGACAACACCGCCAATGGTAACAAGGCTCTCAACTCCAATACCACAGGCTGGAGCAACACCGCCATTGGTTCCTCTGCCCTCGCCGCCAACACTACAGGCGGCAGTAACACCGCCAATGGTACGCAAGCGCTCTACTCCAACACCACAGGCATCAACAACACCGCCAATGGTCTGCATGCCCTCTACTCCAACACCACAGGTAACTCCAACACCGCCACTGGTATGTTTGCGCTCAACTCCAACACTACAGGTGGCAACAACACCGCCATTGGTTACACCGCCCTCTATGACCTCAATATTACCGATGGGACAGGGAATAACACGGCGCTTGGCTACAACACAGGCTTGGGAATTGTTACGGGTATCAACAACACCATACTCGGGGCCAATGTTACCGTTCTTGACGCTGCGCTTTCCAACAACATCATCATCGCCAACGGTACGGGAGCCATCAAAGCCCAAAACGATGGCACGGATTGGAAAATGACGGGTATTGTTGAAGCCGCTCAAGTCAAATTAACCACAGGTGCCGGGTCGGGATTAGTACTGACCAGTGATGTAGCCGGATTGGCAACATGGCAAACCCCAGCTGGTGGCTGGGCACTTACCGGTAATGCTGGTACTACTCGCGGTACTAACTTTATCGGCACAACCGATAATGTGGATGTGGTTTTTAAACGAAATGGACAGTTGGCAGGGTTACTTAACAATTGGGCTTCTAATACCGCTTTCGGTGTTAATGCATTTAATTTAACGTCTACTGGTCATAAGAACACCGCCAATGGTGCGCAAGCCCTCTACTCCAACACCGCAGGCGACTTCAACACCGCCAATGGTTACCAAGCCCTCTTCAGCAACATCACAGGCTCCAATAACACCGCCAATGGTAACCAAGCCCTCTTCAGCAACACCACAGGCTACTTCAACACCGCCAATGGTGATGGTGCCCTCCTCAACACCACCACAGGCTCCAACAACACCGCCAATGGTAACCAAGCCCTCTTCCTCAACACCACAGGCAGCTACAACACCGCCAATGGTAACCAAGCCCTCTTCGGCAACACCACCGGCAGCTACAACACCGCCCTTGGTGTATCATCGGATATCAATAAAACTACCGGTGATAATTGCCTTGCCCTGGGATATAATGCTTCTACCGGTGCTAATAGTAACTATGTGCAGATAGGTGATATTAATATAACCAGCATCGGCGGTCAGGTAGCCTGGACAAACCGTTCGGATAAACGGATAAAGGAACATTTAAAGGAGAATGTGCCCGGGTTGGATTTTATAACCAAGCTAAAACCAATAAGTTATAATTTTAATCTGGAAAAACAGGATAGTATTACCGGTGTAAAAGCCGATACTTCGGCAGCAGGCGTGGCAAGCCGCAAAAAGGCGGAAGCTATAATTCATACCGGTTTTGCGGCGCAGGATGTGGAATCTGCGCTCAAAAGTCTGGGTTACGACTTTGATGGACTAGTAAAGCCGCAAAATACGACCGACTTATATTCGCTGTCGTACTCACTATTCACCGTACCGTTGGTAAAAGCGGTGCAGGAACAGCAGGTTACCATAACGGCGCAACAACAACAAATACAATCGCAACAACAACAGATAGATGAGCTTCGCAAAATGGTGGAAGCGTTGGCGAAGAAGAAATGAAAAATGAAAAATGAAAAATGAAAAATGTAGAATGTAGAATGTAGAATGTAGAATGTAGAATGAAAGGGGCGTTAGCCCTATAATCTTGGTAGTACAATGTTCAATATAAATCAGAGAGGGGCGAGCCCTGACATCAAGACAAAACGACAAAAACAAACAAATTAAGACATCAGGGCTAACGCCCCTATTCTTAATTAAATTGCACTAGTTAGAAAATTTGTAAGAATTAAATCGTTTCACACGATTAACGATTGAACCACATAAGTAATAATATAAAAAATATAAAAAATGAAAAAAACAAACAAAATGAAAAAGATGATTTTAATTCTGTGTGTATTGTGTTCTACATACACATTCGGTCAGCAAATTGGGTACGTTTATAGCGATAGCATCCTGTTGTCGATACCTGAATATGGGCGAAATGTGAGTAAGTTGGACAGCTTAAAAAAATCCTATAATAAGGAACTGGAACAAAGCCGTGGTTCGCTACAGCAACGGTATGAAGCGTTGGTTAAAAGTTATAAACCGGCAGAAAAAGAGACCTTGCCTTCGTTAAAAGCCCGCATGAGTCAGGCCGATACTATTAGCCTCGGTTTACTTCTGGAAGAGGACAAGATGATACAAAAAAAGGCTTGGAGCTATGAAAGCATGACTAAACTGGTGTATACCCGTGATATTCAGTCGGTGCTGGATGTAGTAAAAAAAACAATATCAGAATATGCTGTAACTAACAAACTCACTGCTGTATATGTGATGGAGCAAATTCGTGCGACATTAGTTTATATCGATCCTAAAAAGGATATAACTAAGGCTATCATTGAAAAATTGAAAACGAAAAAGTGATTTGATACGGTTTGTAAACTATCAATTGATATCAATTAAATTCCTTGCAAAAGTTTGGAGAAAAGAATGGATCACAATTTTATAATAAAACATTTACGGATGAAAAGAAAGAAATTTTACACAATCTTCATGTTGTTACTGGCTTTAGTGCCCATTGGCGTACGAAGTCAGGCGGTCGAGTACAACGCGGTTAACAACTGGATATATCCCACTGCCCAAAAGTATGTAGGGATGGACTTTGTCAACGCTGCTACCGGCACGTTGATAAATAACGGTACAATTTGGTACAGCCATAATTTCACAAACGATGGTGTAGTCAACTTTGTAAATACCTTAGCCACTAGTCCTGCCTTGAGTCAGTTTGCCGGAAGTGCCGTGCAGCATATTTCGGGTAGCGGAACTACACGTTTCTATGATTTGCTATTCGGCAGTCAGTTGGCTGCAGGAGCTTTTAGTCTGGAGCAGAATATCACTGTAGCTCATCAGGTCGATTTTAGCAAAGGCGTTGTAAGCGCTGTGCAAACCACACCCGAAACCATGATGAACGTGGTGAAATTGGAGGATGTGGCTAGCTGTATTAACGCATCTGACAACAGTTATGTGGATGGTTTTGTGAGCAAAACGGGCAACGGCGCATTCACTTTCCCTATTGGTAACGGTGGTTTCTACCGACCTGCCGCTATTTCAGCTCCTACTGCTATTACTGATTGTTTCGTAGCGCGTTACCTTAATACAAACCCGGATAATGCAGGTTATACCCGCACCAGCAAGGTAAGTACTATTTCAAACGTAAGTGATAAAGAGTATTGGTTGGTAAACCACACTGTGGGAACTGCAAATGCACAGCTCACACTGAGTTGGGATGTTGCCAAAACAAGTGCCGCAGTACCTACCAATTTGAATTATATCAAAATTGTACGTTGGGATGGCACAAAGTGGATTGACGAAGGTAATGTGTCTACAACCGGAGATGTTACTGCAGGAACTGTTACTGCAAATGTTACCGGCTATGGAGTATTTTCATTGGCAATGGTTAGTATTCATCTAGCAGCTGTTAATGATAGTATAACCACCTTAGAAGAAAAAGCGGTAAGCGGTAACGTATTGACCAACGATAGCATTCCGTATGGAAGTACAGTAACAGTGACTGGCTTTAGTATAAACGGTACAACTTATCAACCGGGTACAGTTACAATACCAAACGTTGGTACTCTAACTCTTGCTGCAAATGGAGCATATACATTTACTCCTGTATTAAACTATAACGGAGTAGTACCAACAATAACTTATACAATAAGCGATGCAGGTGGTATTACGGATACAGCTGAATTGATTATTAAAGTATTACCATTGCCGGAAGTTAGTAAGACTAGTACTAAACCACAATTGAACAGCGATGGAACAACATTTAGTTGGAAATATACGATTGCCTTATTTAATGACACGCCTGCACCTATTGATTCTATACAGGTGGTAGATAATTTGGACGATGTGTTTAAGAGTAAAGGTTGTACTTATCAGGTTACAAGTATTACTGCTTCGGGAAGTTTAGTAGCAAATGGTTTGTATAACGGATCAAGTAATATTAAAGCGTTAAAAATTGGTGGATCATTAGCTGTAAATCAACATGATTCTATTCAGATAGAGGTAAAAGTTGATATTCATGGTCAAGGTGCATTGTCAGTATTTAATTCGGCAATTTTCACTGGTCAGACTTTGACAAACAAAGGTCAGATAATAGCACAAACTATTAGTGTTAAATCGGATGCTAATGTGAACACAAGTCAGCCCGATTCTACTGAAACTGCAATTCCTCTAATTGAACTGACAATTCCGGATGCGTTCTCACCAAATGGAGATGGTATAAATGATAAGTTTGAAATCTTACATCCTACTACCATGAAAATTGAGTTTGAAGTCTTCAACCGCTGGGGTAATTCAGTGTATAAGAGCTCTGATTATCAGAACGAGTGGGATGGTAAGGGAACTGGAAGCTTCTTAGGTAAAGATTTGCCAACCGGTACTTATTATTGTGCTTATAGAGTAATTGATATTACAACAGGACAAGAAGTAACCAAAGGTGTAAAAGCTATAACGTTACGCCGTCAATAACTAAAATTCTTATTCTAACCTCACTGCAGTCGCAGTAGACTGTCAGTGAGGTTGAAATAGGAGTTTATATCAAGAACTCAATTACAAATTGATAAAGAATGTTTTACTTATATAAATTACTGATCGAAATAAACGTATGGTAATGATACACACTAATATATCAAGCTTGCCGATTAGGCGCAAGCGAACTGGAATCCAGTTAGTACTCAGTTTCTGTCTGTTGTTTGCATGCGGCAATACGCTCAAAGCGCAACAAGAACCCATGTATTCGCAATACATGTTCAATATGATACAGATCAATCCTGCCTACGCAGGTAATTTGGCTGTCGATAACGTCACCCTTTTGTATCGTAAGCAATGGACTGGAGTAGAGGGTGCTCCAGCTACAGGAACTTTTTCGTGGGATCACCGACAAATGGATAGTAACGTTGGTTATGGACTTCAGGTTTACAACGACCAATTAGGAATAGAGAAAACCACAGGTTTTCAGGCTTTTTATTCCTATCGACTTATGTTCTCAGAATCAAATCTGTCATTAGGGTTGAGTGCAGGTGCTTTAAACTATAGGGCTGCTTATTCACAAGCAAAAACTATTGATGGTAGTGATCCTTTGTTTCAGGAAGATGTTAATGGAATACTCCCTACAGCAGGATTTGGTGCTTTGTATTCTGCCGAGAAATTCTATGTGGGATTTTCAGCACCGGCATTATTTGATACAAAAATAATTAGTAAATCGCAAGCTTCTGTTACCGGTGGCAGCAACCACTATTTCCTAACTGGTGGTTATATTTTCGACGTTTCAGAAGCACTTAAGTTGAAACCATCCCTTATGGTTAAGGCTGCTAAAGGTGCGCCTTTGGCTTTTGACTTTAATGTGAATGCATGGATTCAGAATACAGTAGGGCTAGGGGTAAGTTATCGTACCGGCGATGCGGTGATAGGATTATTTGATTTGCAAATAACACCCCAGATACGCTTGGGTTATGCTTACGATTATACAATCTCAAATCTCAAATCTTTTAACGTAGGTGGATCGCACGAACTAATGATAAGATATGAATTTGGAGAATCGAAAGACAAGAGTATTCTATCTCCGAGATATTATTAAAACAAACACTCATGAATATAAATATTTATACTGAGATGAAACTATCAACAATAAAAAAGGTAGCATTAATAATGCTTTTTGGCGTATTGATACTGAATACGGGGGCTATTTCCGCTCAAAAAAAGACTTCAAAAATAAGTCAACCTAAGAAAATATGTACTAAATGGGCTATCCAATTGCACCAAGGTGATGCTGCGTATGAAGCAACCAAGTTTGCACTGGCAGCAGAAAATTACGAGAAATACCTTTCGTTGGATAAAACCAATCCAACGAATGTGCTGATTAAGTTAGCCGATAGTTATTGGCAAATGAGAGATAGCAAGAATGCATTTCGAGTATACACACTGATTTTCCCAGCAGGCAAAAACAGCACTACCACTACACAGCAACAAATACGGATTGGAGAGTTAAATTCGCGTTTTGGGCATTATGATCAAGCTTCTGTATGGTTGCAAGGAGTGAAGGGTTATGAGGCTAAATCTCAAGCCTATGGTAATAAATCAACTCTTGAATCGATGAAACAAGATTCGCTTATTTGGCACTTGGATTTTTTGAGTATTAATAGTTCGTATCGT
>Ga0209123_1003491_pt1 | contig 11706 bp, 8 predicted proteins | sample BarGraIncu00431A_FD_184500 | JGI IMG/M metagenome (GOLD analysis project Ga0209123, IMG submission 184500) | Arctic peat soil microbial communities from Barrow, Alaska, USA - Barrow Graham LP Incubations 004-31A (SPAdes) (version 2) | ecosystem: Environmental > Terrestrial > Soil > Wetlands >...
TTTAATGCTAAAATCAAAGCTTTCAGAGCTTCCTTCAGAGGGGTTAGAGATATAAGGTTTTTCCTTTTCAGACTCACTAAAATTTATGCTTAAAGAAATTTATAACACAACTTTTCCGATTGAGCCCTCAGCCTCGCACAGATAACGCAGGTTTTTTTATGAATAAAACTTCACAGGCAATTGAATTTAAATATTTAATTGGTTCAAAAAACTATTTGGTAGGGAGTTATGAAATTTTGAATGGGAATTGGACTAATTTGAGTGACAATAATCTCTTTAGAAAAGATCGGTTCAATACCTTGTATGTAGGATTTGGACTTAAATTGTAAAGTTATAAAATTTAATTTGCGCAAAACATTACAAAAAATTGAGATAGCAAGGAGAAGTATTTTTAGAATTCGCGTGAGGCTGCATATTCTGCACACAAAATAAGTGATTGTTTTACAACACTTTCTGCAAAGCCGTTGAGTTCTTCAATGGCTTTGTTTTTGAATGCCTGCATTTGAGAAATGGCATAATCTACGCCTCCATTTTTGCACGTAAATTCAGTTATTGCCTGAATATTTTCGGACGTAAAATCTTTATTAGCAAGCCAATTCAACACTTGCTCTTTCTCAGTTCCGTCGGAGTTCATTACTGCATAAATCAATGGCAGTGTTACTTTTCCATCACGAATATCATTACCCGTCGGTTTCCCAATTTGAATATCAGGCTGGTAATCAAATATATCGTCTTTAATCTGAAAACAGATTCCAAGATATTCGCCAAAAAGTCGTAGGTGAGACAGTTGTTCCTCGGTCGCATTTACTGATAAACCTCCTATTTCTGAACAAGTTGAGAATAGCAAAGCTGTTTTTTTGCGGATAATGGTATAGTAGTTTTCTTCTGACGAAGCGGAAATAATGATATTAACCAACTGAAGCAATTCTCCATCCGAAAGTTGCATTCCTATATTAGCTATAGCTTTCAGCATTAGTAAATTATTCGTCTTAACAGCGCAACTAAGCGATTTTGAGAGGATATAATCACCCGAAAGAATAGCAATCTTGTTGGTCCAGCGCGCATTTACCGACGGCTTTCCACGACGTTCAAGCGTATCGTCAACCACATCATCGTGAATCAAACTGGCTGTATGTAACAATTCCAACGATACTGCACCGTCAATTGTGTCCTGATTCACTTCTCCACACAATTTCGCAGAAAGCACCACCATTATTGGTCGTAACTGTTTTCCACTTTTCTGAAGTACATATTCATTTACGCTCTCAAGCATAGGATTATCTGTACTGAGTGCTTCTGCAAATGTTTTAACAAACAATTGCATTTCATGTAGAATTGGTCGTTTAATGGTTTCAATAAAGTTCATCTGAACGCTCTGATTGGTGTGCTCTGCAAAAGTAAACAAATTTGCCGTCTGTTTAACTCTATAAGATTAATTCTGTATAATTTTTAATTACTTTTACACTCGTTTTGAAATAATATCCTTTTTTTATTTGGTAATAATACAATAATCAAGTTTAAAAAGAACGACTAAATTAATAAAAAGTTTATAAGCAATCGACACAATAAGATTTTTTAGTTGTTATAATATTAATAAACAAATCTTACTGAAAAACATTCCAATTTTTATGAAACGAGAAGGTATCCAAAAAGAAAGTAGAACGCAAATTACGCAAGCAACCGCAAAGCAACACAAATTATAAATAATTGATATAGTTGTATTTGCAAAAATAAAACTTGCGAAAATTTCTTGGCAAGCCAAGCGGCAGAGCCGAGCGGTGCTATTTGCGGAATTTGCGTTCAAAAAAAAACACATATTGGACGCGCTCAAGCTATGCGACCATTAAAAAACAAATATTATCGTATGAAAAAGCTCTTTCTTATTGATGCCTATGCCATCATATATCGTTCCTATTACGCCTTTATTCGCAACCCACGTATAAACTCCAAAGGATTAAACACTTCTGCCATTTTCGGATTTGTAAACACACTTGAGGATGTTTTGAAGCGCGAAAAACCTACTCATATTGCTGTAGCTTTTGATCCGAAAGGAAAAACCTTCCGCCACGAAGCATACGACCTATACAAAGCGCAACGCGAAGCAACACCGGAAGATATCCGACTGGCAGTGCCAATCATCAAAGATTTAATTAAAGCATATAATATCCCGGCAATTGAAATTCCGGGCTACGAAGCTGACGACGTAATTGGCACAATGGCAAAAATGGCCGAAAAAGAAGGCTTTGAGGTGTTTATGTTGACGCCCGATAAAGATTACGGTCAATTGGTTTCCGAACATATTTTCATGTACCGCCCAAAACATACAGGTGGTTTTGAAATTATGGGGCCAGACGAAGTAAAAAACAAGTACGAACTCGACAGTCACGAACAGGTGATTGATTTACTTGGACTTATGGGCGATTCAGCCGATAATATTCCCGGTTGCCCCGGAGTTGGCGAGAAAACCGCAGTAAAATTGCTAAAAGAATTTGGCAGTATCGATGTTTTGCTGGAGCGTACCGAAGAACTGAAAGGCGCTTTGAAGACTAAAATTGAAACCAACAAAGAGCAAATCATTTTCTCCCGCTTTTTAGCGACAATTAAAATTGACGTTCCAGTTGATTTCGACGAAAAAAGTCTTGAACTTGAGCCACGCAATGAACCGGCACTAAAAGCTCTGTTCGACCAGTTGGAATTTCGCACTATGTCTTCTAAAATTGGGGTAAATCCGTTCTCCTCACTTCCACCCGACCAATCAATGGCAACCATTGCCTTTGCCAAACCGAAAAAACAGGCCGGGCAAATGTCATTGTTCGACGAGCCGGAAGAAGCACCAACAGCAACCGAAGTTACAAATTATAACAAAGTCCAGGAAATACAAATTCCGGATGAAAATTTTATCGGTCTCCGCACTATAAATAACACGCCACACAATTACATTTTGATAGACACGAAAGTAAAACGTTCCGATTTGATTTCGAAACTTTTCATGCAGAAATCATTTTGCTTCGATACTGAGACCACCGGTTTGGATATGTTCCAATCGGATTTAGTGGGTATGTCATTTTGCTTTAAAGAAGGAGAAGCTTATTACGTCAATTTACCTGCCGACAAAGAAGAAGCCCGCGAGATTCTCAGAGAATTCAAGGTTGTATTTGAAAGTGGACATATTGAAAAAATTGGTCAGAATATTAAATTCGATTTATTAATGTTGGCGCAATATGGCATAGCACTTAAAGGAAAATTCTTTGACACCATGATTGCCCATTACCTTGTTCAACCTGAACTTCGTCACGGAATGGATTATCTGGCAGAAATTTATCTCAACTATCGCACCATTCATTACGAAGATTTGGTTGGTTCAAAAGGGAAAAATCAGATTGATATCAGCTTTGTCGATCTGGATTTACTTTGCAATTATGCAGCCGAAGATGCCGATATTACATTCAAACTGAAACAGATTCTGGAGAAAGAGTTGAAAGAAAATGCGTTGGAAAATCTTTTCTACGAAATAGAAATGCCATTGCTGAAAGTGTTGGCCATTATGGAACGAACCGGTGTTCGTATCGACAGCGAAGCGTTGCGCCAAAGCTCAGTTATATTGACACAGGAAATGCTTGAACTCGAAAAAGAAATTCACGAAATTACCGGATTCGAATTCAATGTATCTTCACCGGCACAAGTGGGCGAAGTTCTTTTTGATCGATTGAAGCTGGATGAAAAAGCTAAGAAAACCAAAACCGGACAATATTCAACCGCCGAAGATGTATTGGAAAAAATTCGTTCAAAGCACCCTATCATAGGTAAAATACTGGACTATCGTGGACTAAAAAAGCTCCTGAGTACCTATATTGATGCATTACCGCAACTGATAAGCCCTGTTACAGGCAAGGTACATACTTCATACAACCAAACAGTGGCAGCTACCGGTCGACTTAGCTCTACCAACCCGAACTTGCAGAACATTCCAATTCGGGATGCACAAGGCAAAGAAATCCGCAAAGCATTTATTCCTGATGATGACTGCGTTTTCCTGAGTGCCGATTACTCGCAGATTGAATTACGTATTATAGCTCACCTCAGTGGCGATGCAAACATGCTGGAAGCATTTAACAGTGGTCACGATATTCATACAGCCACAGCCGCAAAAATCTACAAAATTCCATTGGAAGAAGTAACTTCCGATATGCGACGTAAAGCTAAAACAGCTAACTTTGGTATTATTTACGGTATTTCCACATTCGGTTTAGCCGAGCGACTCGGCATTCCGCGTGGAGAAGCAAAAGAATTGATTGAAGGCTATTTTGCTACCTACCCCGATGTAAAGAAATACATGGACAATGCTATTCAGAAAGCTAAAGAAATGGGTTATGTAGAGACCATGCTTGGTCGTAAGCGCTTTCTGGCAGATATCAACTCACAAAACAGCATCGTTCGTGGCTTTGCAGAACGAAATGCCATCAATGCTCCTATTCAAGGTTCAGCAGCCGATATTATCAAAATTGCCATGGTTCGCATTCAGGCACGACTTGAAAAAGAAAACCTCCAAACTAAAATGACCATGCAGGTACACGATGAGTTAAACTTCAGCGTTCCTCTTGCTGAAATAGAAACTGCAAAGAAAGTGGTTGTTGAAGAAATGGAGCGTGCAATTCAACTGCAAGTCCCATTAATTGCCGACTGTGGAGTTGGAGCAAACTGGTTGGAGGCACATTAATCGGAAAAAATATGTTTTGGAATAATTTTAAGGGAAATGAACTTTTTCAACATATTATTTAGACAAATTTTATCAAAGAATCAGCAAAAATAAAAATTACAATTCTCGGGAGGCTACATATTCTGCAAAAATGAAAAGTGATTTTTTAGCATCATTCTCCTTAAAATCAGACAATTCCTGCAAAGCTTTATTTTTGTAAAGTTCCATTTGTCTTATGGAGTAATCTATACCTCCATTTTCATGTGCAAAACGTGTTATTTTTTTAATATTTTCACTTGAGAACTCTTTGTTATCAATCAATTTCAGCACTTTAATCCTATCAGATTCAGACGAGTTAAGCAATGCATAGATTAATGGCAAAGTAACTTTCCCATCCCTAATATCGTTACCTGTAGGCTTCCCAATTTTTATGTCTTCAAAATAATCAAAAATATCATCTTTAATTTGAAAGCTGATACCTAGAAACTCTCCAAAGCTTCTTAAATGTTCAAGTTGCTCCTGATTTGCACCCACCGACAAAGCACCCACTTCTCCACAAGATGCGAACAATTGGGCTGTTTTCTTGCGAATAATGTTATAGTAATTTTCTTCAGATGTATGTGACACCTTTACATTTACTAATTGTAATAATTCACCATCAGTAAGCTGTTTACCAATGTCAGAAACTGATTTCAAGATTTCTAAATTGTGAGTTCTTATGGCGCAACTCAGAGATTTTGAGAAAAGGTAATCACCTGAAAAAACTGCTGTTTTATTAGTCCATCGAGCATTAATTGATGGGGTTCCTCGCCGCTCAAGTGTATCATCTACCACATCGTCGTGAATTAAGCTTGCCGTGTGCAACAGTTCTAGAGATTGAGCACCAAAAATGGTTTTTTGGTTTACCTCTCCACACAATTTTGCCGATAAAATAGTTAGTATAGGTCGCAATTGCTTTCCTCTTTTTTGGTGCATATATTCATTTACGCTCAAAAGTAATTCATTGTCCGTGTTCAATTCTTCCGCAAATGTTTGTGCAAATAAATGCATTTCACTCAGAATCGGTTTTTTTATTTGGTCGATAAAATTCATGCTCGAAATTTATATGGTTGTAAAAAGCAAAAGTAAACAAATTTGGCGTTTTTTATAGAGCGTTGCGTTTTTCTTATAATTTTACTCTTTCAAAATAAACTTAGTCAGCCTTTATAATTGGTATTCTTATTTATTTGCAAAGAAACATTCTTACAATCAAACAATAGAAATCTATAATCCATAAGTGCTAATCCTAGCTTAAACCGTAAAATATTAATGCTCATTTCCATAACAGTCCACTAACGGAAATAGTTTGATAATAAATTGTCAATGATTCTTCTTTTTCACAAAAAATAGGGCATTCTTCTAAAATATGTTTTTATAGTTCTGCTATTAAAGATGGAATTGCAACAAATCAATATCAATTTAACTTATATTATGCTCATTCCGAACCTATTTAAGAAAAATAAGAGCATTATTCAATCAAATCGACTATGTCAATTTAAATCAAGAAGAGTTACTTTAAATTTTAAATCACAATGAACAATTTCAGTACAGAGCATTTACTTATATATCAACTATTTAATAAAAGAAAATACATTATTATTTAATGTTTTTTATTTAGAACAATAATAAATTAAAAAAATATATCCTACTATAGTAATAGCATATAAATATTTCATGATATATTTGCGGAAAAATTTCTTTAATCATGAGGGTTAACTCAAAGATAAGATACGGTTTAAGGACTATGATTGAAATAGCCAACTCAACCGACACGAATGGAATGTTGCAAAAAGACATTGCAAAAAACCAACATATTTCATTAAAATACCTTGATCCAATTATATCTTCCTTAAAATTAAAAGGATTAATTGTCAATTCTAAAGGTAAAGGTAGCGGGTACAGACTTACTCGTGGAGCAGAACAAATTACGATGTTAGACATCTACACTGCATTTGAGCAAATCATTGTAATTGAATGCATTAACAACTTGAGTTTCTGTGAAACATCAACTCACGATTGTAAAGGGAGAAACTATTGGAGTGAATTCAAAGATGATTTTGAAGCAATTTTAGCCAAAAAAAATTTAGCTCAAATTATAGAAGAAACATATTACGAATGTAAGGACTTGATTCAAGAAGAATTAATTCCGGTGAGCTAATTTTTTTCAATATAAATACTACTTATCCTATAGCACAAGACCGAATAAGTGGTAGGTATACTTCATTTTTTTCAGCATACATGCTACATATCCGATAGCACAGCAATGAATCAACAAAGATAATTATCAACAAAAAGATAATTGAACCGATTCTATTTTTCCAAAACAAATGCTACTAATTCTATAGTACAGCAATAATACAAGCTGACAGAAAGTAGCTTTTATAATACTATAAATGTTATAGCATAGATTAAAAACAAATTCAGTAAACTAACTATTTATTCAAAAAAAACTTTATGAAAACAAAAAATCTAATTCTTTTGGCTGCAGTTGCTTTAATGGGCACAATGCAGAGTTGTAAAAATGATTCAGTTACACCTGATCCAGTTACAGTTAGCACTAGTGCTACGGATCTAATTTCATTATTAGCTACTACTCCTCCAACTGCAGATGCTACCATTGATGCATCATGGGCTAATTGTAATAAATTATCAACTAACACAGCTCAAGTACCTGATACAACATTATTTGGAAAAATTTATACTCTTTTTATGGGTAAAACTGAGAATTTCACAGTTCGCTCACAATATGACGCTAACAATATCTACTTTTTAGTAGAATTGGCTGACTTAACACAAAGCACTGATAATAGAGCTTGGTATTTCGACGGTAAAGCTTGGAAACAGCCTGCAGCAATCGCCGATACAACTAAAGTTGGTCAATTTGGTCAAGACCAATTTGCAATGCTTTTCCCTGTTACTGTTAATGCAGCTTGGGATAAACAAACTTGTTTGTCAACTTGCCACTATGGAGTACTTCCAAAATACGGAAACCATTATACTGCAAAATTTAAAGATGCTAGTGATATTATGACTGGGTTTACAGCTGATATGTGGTTTTGGAGAAGTGCCGGAGCTCAAGCAAACAGCCAGTTGACAGATGCTTATGTTACAACTGACTCTGTTGCAACAAGTGCTGGATCGGTAGTTGTTACTGGCAAACCTGTTAAAGGTGGACGTGTTGGCGCAGATGCAGTTGCAGACGCTACAGTTACAGCTTTTGGAACTAAAAATACTCAAAACTTAGTTATTACAGGTAGCAATCCGGCAAAAACGGTGGCAGTTCCTTTTTACGTATTACCAGGTGCAGCTTATATCAAAAAATCTGATGTAACTAGCAAAGCAGCAAAATTGGTTACAGCTGTTGATGCAAACGGCGTATTAACATTGGAAGATGCAACTAAAATTGATCCAACGACTACTAGCGATTATTCATTCCTAGGTTCCAAAAAAATCACTTACACCTTGAATGGCGGAGCTTTGGTTGGTACAAATGGTGATATTACTTCTTATGCAAACTATGTAAGTGGTAAAGGTTGGGTTATTAAAGTAATTAGAAAATTAGCAACAGATGATAAGATATTTGACGCACAATTTGATATTGCTAAAACATACATGTTTGGTTTTGCAACATTTGATAATGCAAACAACCAACACCTTATCAAAACCAACTTGAAATTAAGCTTTGCAACTGTAGCTGTAAAATAATTCAGTAATTATTGATTTTTCAAACATTTAAAATAGGGTTTTTGTAAACTGCAAAAACCCTATTTTCTCGGTTTTAATTGTTTTTGCTCTAAATGATTCAGTCTCCAAAAAACAGGTTAAACAATACCAACGCCACTTACTTTCATAGTTTTATGATTGCGTTTGGTGTTATTGTGTTGGGGCTTATCTTGCAATTCATTTTTGGAAGTATCAACATTTCTTTCGTTCGGTTTCCGGCAAATCTGGTTATTTTAGTATTGCTGGTTCTTTCTATTTCGATTGGTCATTTTAAGCACAAACAAAGTCCAATCGTTCAATGGTTATCTTCATCAAAAGCCGCCATAGCCTCTATTGTAGGCTTTTCGGTCGTTTCTCTTTTGATGGGGTTTATTTCGCAGGGAGAAACAACTAATTCATTTATTCGAAATTTTGGATTAAACAATATTGCTTTCAGTTGGGCGTATGTATTTTCCCTCCTGTTACTAGTATTAACGCTTGGCTTTGCAACCGTAAAGAGAATTTATCCTTTTCGGAAACAAAATTTCTGGTATATATTAAATCACTTGGGTTTATGGATTACCTTGATTGCTGCAAACTTCGGTTCTGTCGATCAAACCCATTTGAGAATGAATATCAATACCACTGGTTATAATAATTACGCTGTGAGCGAAAAAGGAGAATTCTCTTTTATGCCATTTTCCGTAAAACAAACCGACTTCAAACTTGTAAATTACAATCCAAGATTGACCATTATGGATAGTAAGACCTCTACTTACAGTTTGAAAACAGGAAAAAACACGATCGAAGCAAAGAGCCAAAACTTGCTTACGATAGAAAATTGGTCAATTAAGATATTAAAATATTATCCTGCTGCCCGAAGTGTTGCAGGTATCATTCAGCCTTTTGATTCACTGGGTGCTGCACCAGCTGCTTTGGTCGTGACAGAAAACATAGTTACAAAAGTGCAAAAACAAGGTTGGGTAAGTTGTGGAGACAACTTAATGCCTGAATTAAGTGTCATGTTGGATAATCAACATCCATTGGTTATGATACCGCCGACAGAAAAGGAGATGAATTTAAGTGTCAGTGTCAGAAGCGGTAAAAAAGAAATTTCTAAAACAATTGCCATAAATAGTCCACAGAGCTTTGGCGGTTGGAAAATGTACATTGTTAGCTTTGACAAACAAAAAGGAAAATGGTCTAACTCAACTGTCGTTGAGCTGGTTAAAGACAGTTGGCAGCCTTTTGTGTATGTGGGTTTGGGAATGATGATTATTGGTTCATTCTTCGTTTTTTGGAGAGGTAAGAAATAATATTTCAAGGTATGGAGTGGTCGAATTACACATTATTTTTCTTTAGTTCATCGTTGTTTTTAATCCTAGCGATGCTATCGCTTCTGAGCAAAAACAAACGGACTTTAAACGCCACTCATTTGTTCTCGGTGTTAGGCATTTCAATACTTATTACCTTTGTTTCAATACTTTGGATTACGCTCGGTCGACCACCATTTAAAACACTCGGTGAAACCAGACTTTGGTATGCCTTGTTTTTATCGGTTATCGGTTACATTACGTATTTAAAATGGCACTATCGCTGGTTTTTGGCTTATTGCTTTGGTATGACATTATTGTTTTTACTATTGAATTATCTCAAACCGGAGATGCAAAACAAAACACTTATGCCAGCCTTACAGAGCATTTGGTTTGTGCCTCACGTAATTGTATATATTATTGCTTACGCATTTCTAGCTGGTGCAGCTATTGTTGCTATAAAAGGATTGTTTTATATCTATTTCAAAGATACGAATGACAACATAATTCAATTGGCCGACAACTTGGTTTATCTTGGATATGCGTTCATTACCATGGGTTTAATTTTTGGTGCACTTTGGGCAAAAGAGGCTTGGGGAAATTACTGGACTTGGGATCCTAAGGAAACGTGGGCATTTGTGACATGGCTTGGTTATTTGGTTTACATACATTACCGATATAGCCATCCTTCGAATGTAATTGGACCACTTTGGATATTAGCATTTTCATTTATCATCTTGTTAATATGCTGGTTTGGAATAAATTATTTGCCTTCGGCACAAAACAGTGTGCATGTGTATTCGGGACAATAACAAAAATATAAATTGGTAAAGTATTAGTAAAATAAAAGTTTAATTTAATAGTAAAATTGGTATGAAAAAAAGTAGAAATTTATTTTTAGCAGTCTTTGTTTTATTCCTCGTTAGTTCGTGCGAGAATAACCACGAACCAGCACCACCAACAAATGCAACTTTCAAAGATGTGTCGGGTATTTTTAAAACCAGATCTTGTGGTACTTGTCATGATGCTCAAATTCTAGGTCCTGGTGTAAAACTGAAATCAGATCCATTTTTATACAGCGATGTTTTAAACAACTGGGTTCTTAAAACACCTAAAGGAGCTACAATTGCAACAGCAGATTATAAAACTAGTAATTTATATCTAGCTCTTAACCAGAATGGTACAGACTTAAAGGCAATGAAAGCCAATGCAGATGTATTAACTGCTGCCGAGTTAACGCTAATTGATAATTGGTTAGCAGCAGGTGCTCCTGAAAAATAAGAAACAATCATTAAAATAGAAATAGAACAATATGAAAACAAAAATATTTTTTACGGTAGTCATTGTACTACTAAGTAGCATGAAAGTAATGTCTCAAGATTTGGACAAATTACTTGATAGCGAAACAGAGGCAAGAACAGAATATACAGCAGGTACTTTCAAAGCTACTCGTTTAATAAATGGTCAATCAGTAGAAAGAATGCAAACAGGTCAACTAGATTTTAGAATTGACCATAGATTTGGCATAATTACTGACACTTACAACGCTTTTGGTTTAGACAACAGCAATGTTCATTTAACGTTAGATTATGGAATCAATGATTGGGTGATGGTTGGTCTCGGACGTTCTGCCATGGAAAAAACATGGGATGGTTTCTTGAAGTTTTCACTTTTAAGACAATCAAAAGGTAAAGTTAATATGCCTGTTACAGTTTCCTTGTTTTTAGGAGCAGATTTGAAGGGTGCAGATCCGGTAACTAAACAAGATAGCATATATGCCAATAGACTTTCTTATACGAGCCAGATTTTAATTGCACGTAAATTTTCAAGCAACCTGTCATTGCAAATCATGCCAACTTTTGTTCACAGAAACTTAGTAGTTGATCCACTCGATCAAAACAACGTTTTTGCCATCGGTATTGGCGGTAGATACAAACTTTCGAGCCGTGTGAGTTT
>Ga0209123_1003492_pt1 | contig 11703 bp, 8 predicted proteins | sample BarGraIncu00431A_FD_184500 | JGI IMG/M metagenome (GOLD analysis project Ga0209123, IMG submission 184500) | Arctic peat soil microbial communities from Barrow, Alaska, USA - Barrow Graham LP Incubations 004-31A (SPAdes) (version 2) | ecosystem: Environmental > Terrestrial > Soil > Wetlands >...
CGTGATCAGAATGTTATGGGTGGTCAGCATAGCCGTAAATATAGCCGTAAATATCTATAAATGATGGTCAGGTTTCGCACATTAAGGGGTGAAGACATGGCTTTAAAGCGTGGACAAGCTATATGACAAATCAGCCTCTAGCCCCCGTGCAGTATGCGCAAGCAGCTACTAAATTCATAGTGTATTAGAAACATCTGAAATAATTCCCTGATATTTCAAATCCTTGCCACTGGTTCGCGGTACAACCGGCTTTAGCTCAAAGTCTTCACGCCGTACCCGCCCACCTGCTGGTATGGGCTTGGCAAAAACCTCTTCGCCTTGTTCCACAAGGCCACCCAAATCGATGCCCGTAGCCGCCTCTTTTGCTACAGAAAAGGGCTTGCCTTTAACCACCACGTTGCGCCGGGCCACGTTGTATTTAGGCGCGCCAATGTCGTCTTCTCGAATCGTGGCCATATTTGCATAACGCCCAGCCCACAATGCATCGCGGTAGGGCACCGCGTCCAGCCTTGTCTGCAGGGTACTTTTGGGGTCAAGCGATCCTGCACTCGCGTTTTGCAACCCGCGTGCATCCAAATGAATGGCCGGGCTGCTGTCGTAAAAAACATTGCCCTCCACCCTATGGTCACGCCCCCCGCCAATAAATACCGGCTGCTGCACATGCGCAAAAACATTGTTGCGCACGGTAATGCCGCTGGCCTGGTCATCCAAGTACACGCCCTTGACCTCACGACCTTTGGTGTCAGCCTGAATGTCGTGCAAAAAATTGTCTTCTATCACCGTGCCGCGTGCCGTGAAGTCTCTCCCGGTGTAAATGGCCCCCATATCGCTGGCCTCTTTCACCACATTAAAAATCTCGTTGTTGGCAATGCGGTGGTCATTGCCTTGAAACATGATTGCCACATGCGGTGCATCCGAGATCACGTTACCCACCACGCGCTGCCCCACGCCATCCAGCCCCACAGCCGGGCTATAGGTCTTGGCAAATCGGCTGAAGTCGCGCAGCTGGCTGCTTTCAACAAAATGGCCCGCCGCAGTTAGCGTATTGCGGTCGCCACCAACCAGGGACAAACCACCTGTGCCAGTGTGCTCCACCAGCCCATTACGCAAACCGCAGTTGCTACCACCCGCCACCACCAGCGCGCGGTTGCCCGCGTTGCGAATACGCACAGCGTCCAGCACCACGTTGCTGCTGTTGCGCACCACAACCGCATCGCCACGCACCTTCTCAAGCGAAAGATTGTGAATAGTGATGTTGATGGAGTCTTCAATACGCAGCAAAGACGATGCCACCGCCAACTCCACCTGCCCATCCTTCAGAACGGTAGGTGGCCAAAAATACAACTTGGCGCTGGCCCGGTCCAAATACCACTCGCCCACGCTGTCCAGCTCAATCAAGGCGTTCTCAATGCGCAAGCGTTGCCCGTTTTTGATGCCGTAGACCGATCCAGTACCTGCCAAACCCATCACGCCCGCTTGCACATCTTTGGTAGCAACGGGATAGGACCGAGCATCCCAGTCCCAAAACCAATAGGCGAACGCTTGAATGTCTGGCTCAACCAGCCAATCGGCCACGTTGCGGCCTTCCACGGCAAACGTTGTCTTATCGGTAGCGGGCAAGCCTGCGCTGCGCTGCACGCGGCCATAGCCCGTGTTGGGCCAGGAGGCCAGCGGCTGCGCTTCACCCAAGTAAAACAAATCAGTCATGCGGGGCACTGGGCTATTCAGCGGCAGCCCCATGCCTGCTACATCTGCCACCCACAGCTTGCCGTGTGCATTGGGTGCCAGCCGCGCACCCAGGGCACCGTCTGCCACAGGCCGCCATGCCAGCACAGGCTGCGCCCCGGTCACCACAGTGGCAGCACCTTGGCCCGCCAACTCCAGCCGAATATTGGTAGTCAACCCCTGCCCCCAGCGCAAGGCAAGCGGCTCCTGCAGCCGGTGCGTGCCGTTGGTCAATTGCAAGCGCACGCTGTCAAAGTGGCCAGCCAGCGCCTGCTGCCACGCGGGTTGTTGGATCAAATCCACCGCTTCTTTCAACATAACGGCGCAAGGTGTCGGCACAGCTGGCAGACACTTCTGGTCGGCAGCTACCACACCCTCGGGCACCACGGTAATGTCAAGGGTCGCTGCCGACAAAGGAGTGGCAATGGACAACGCCCATGCGGCGAATGCCAGCCAACGCACGCCGAACAAGCGCAAGTAGCTACACATTATCAGTACCTTACCGCCCCAAGCATCGCGCAATACCATCCGTAAACTGCACCACCATCTTCTCCAGCGTGTACACATCGGCATCCGCCAATGAAGCTGCGCGTAACTGCACCAAAGTTGCCGGGTCGTTGATAAGCGCCAGCACCCGCTGGGCGTACTCAGCTGCGCTGTCGCTGGTCATTACACCGTTGATGCCGTCGCGCAGATAGCACACCTCGGGGCTGTGGCGGGCGCCGGTGGTAGTGACCATGACCAGGCCCGCGCAAAAGGCATCCACAATGTGCAGCCCCACCAAGCCGGGGTTCAGCATGAAAGCCGCCATGCGGAAATACAACGCCTTTTGCGCGCCCTTGGTCACGCCCAGCAAATGCAGCCAAGGGCGCGATGCTGCGGCCTCGCGCAAGATGGGCATGGACGGGCCATCACCCAGCACCACGCAATGAAACTCGGACGACTGCTGGTGAATGCGGTCACACGCCTCCACCAAAAAGTCCAGCTTCTTGTCGGGGTAGAGCGAGCCACAAAAAATGCCTACCGTTGCGCCGGGCGCAATGCCCAGCGCTAGCCGCGCAGCGGCCAAATCGGCCTCTAGCACCGCTGACAAGTCGCGCTTGAACGCAGCGGTATCAATGGCGTTGTTCAGGTTGGTAATTTGCTGCTGCGGGTAGTCCGCTTTGGTCAGAATATCGACCGTCATCTGCGTGTAGGCAAACCACCAATCCACCTTGGTGAGCAGCATTTGCTTCCATCGCTCACGCAGGCCAGCGGGCGCGTCGCTCTGGAAGTTGGCACCGTGGCCCCAGTAGGCCACTTTGGGGCCGCCAAAAAGCCTGCGCAAAAGCCAAGCGTAATTAGCCAGCAGCTTGTTTTCTTGGGTGACTATCACCAAATCTGGCCTCGCCATGGCTGTGGGCGTGGGCACCCACACGCCCGTAAATTTGCCAAGCCGTAAGGTCTTTTCCTGGACCGCATGCGCCCAGGGCAAATGGCCGCTGTCTTTGCGTACCTGCGCCGCTGCATCAGGCTGCCCATATACCAAGTCAAAGGCGATGCCTTTTGCAGCCAATTGATCTTTGGCCTGCTGAAAAAAAGCTTCACGGTAGTGGGTCAACCGTTGCTGAAAACAAAGCACCTGTGGTGAAACCATTAACTCGCGCTCCCTGCCGCAATGGCGTCGTTGTAGATCTGTATTAGCTGCGCATAGTTGCGCTCTGCGGTGAACTCTGCTTCATATAGGGCGCGGGCATTGCGCCCCATGTCGGCCATTTGCTCCGGGTGGGATTGCGCCCAGCGCATCTTGTCTGCCAGGTCTTGCGCGTTGCCAGCCTCGAACAACAAACCAGTGATGCCGTCTTTTACCAAGTTTGGTAAAACACCAATTCGACTTGCTATCACTGGCGTTCCCGCCGCAAATGCCTCAACAGCTACCAAACCAAAAGTTTCATACCAAATACTTGGCAGCACCAACGCCATGGCCTGGCTCATCTCAGTGCGAACGGCATCACCAACTAATGCCCCGAGCTCCTGCACACCAGACACCCCGACCAGCAATGCCGAGTCTGGCCCCGTGCCTGCCACCCGCACCTGTGCGTTACCCAAAACGCGAGTGGCGTTAACCAGCACATCCACACCTTTTTCAGAAGACAAACGCCCAACAAACAAAAAACCCGTACGCACACCAGAGGCAGGCGCGCTGAAGTCAACAAAATTGGGTTTGACCACCACACGATCAGCAGGCAAACCGCCTTCAATAAACTTGTTGCGACAAAACTCATTCAAGGCTATGTAGCGTGTGACCTTGTTTTGCCAAGTGCCCAGCGCCCTGTGCAGAGTGACCATGCCCGCCAACACCGCACTTTGCACCTCGGAGCCCCGGTAACAACCGCGCAGCGCACCGCGCCACGGCAACTTACCCAGACAGTCTTCACACACCTTGCCTTCACGCAGAAACATGGCTTGCGGACACAACAGCCTGAAATTGTGCAGCGTTTGCACCACCGGCACCCCGGCCCGGCTGGCTGCCCAATACAAGGACGGCGACACAAGCGGAAAGGTGTTGTGAACGTGGATCACGTCGGGCTGGAAACTTTGCATTAGCGCCGCTAGCTCACAGCTGGTTTGCGATGACCACAGCGTTTGCAATGCCACCTTCGCCTTAGGTATGGCGGCGATGTCGTCATTGTTGCGTGAGTAGAGATGCACCTCATGCCCGCGGGCGCGGAGCAAGTCGATTTCAGCCTCTACAACGGAGTCTTCACCTCCCCGCTGCTGGTAGGTGTTGTGGGCGAAAAGAACCTTCAACATTTTCACGATTGAATCAACGCGTCGATGCGGGTGCCGCGGTCGACGCTATGGTAGATAAGAAATTGGCATCTAGCCCTTTCTGGCTGTGTGTGAGCAGCTATCGTTTTGAAATAAAATTCACATGACCGTTTGAAAACGTACATTACTAGCGCTGCCTTCCAATAATGACTTTCAGGTAAGGCCAGGCAAACAACAGTGGCCACAACAAACCTGCATGCCGTCTGACCAACACATACCACTGCCTTGGCGGCAAGCCTTTGAGGCTTATGATTTTTGACCACCGCACACCCAGACTCAAACGTCCGTCCATAAATGTGTTGTCAACCGGGTTGTGCGAACAAGCCCCTACATAACCTGGCAACACCATGATCGGGAAACCGGCCTTGGTAGCTCGCAGGCCGTAATCAATATCACCCATGGCATGCACAAAGGCTGGCTCCAAGTTGCCGAGTTGCTTGGCAACTGCACTGGGCACCAACACGCAATTGCCGTTCATGGTTTCGCAAGGGGTGGCTGCCTTTGGTGTGAAAACGATGGTGTGCTTAAGTGGCCGCCACATAGACCTGTGGCACAGCCCGCCGTAGGTGGCCGCGCCACCCGGCGCGTCTTGTGTGGTGCCGACGACGACTGTCGACTTGTTTTGACGTTGCTGTTCCGCGTTGGCCAAAGCCAGCAACGCGGGCACTGAGCTAGGGTAAAGGATGGTGTCGTCGTTCAGCCAAAGGTAATAGTCAAAGCCCGTTTGCATGGCGGCGGCAAAAGCCACGCGCATGCCACCATTCCAATACAGACTGCTGTCACCGGCAATCATATGTATGGCTGGGTAGAGCGCGTTAACGGCGCTGCTGGTGCCGTCGGTGCTGCCATCGTCCACCAAAAAAACCTCAAACGCGGCATCCAGCACGGGGTCGATTTTGAATAACGCCGCCAAACACGCCAGAGTTTTCTCACGCCGGTTATGGCAAGTCATTAAGACAGCGATGGTTTGCATGGTCTATGTGCCGATCACAAATTGTTGATGCCATAGGCACGTGCCCACAGCTCCAGGTTGATAAAGCGCCAGAACGGAAAGTTGGGGTATTTGCTGGCCTGTGCAAAGCGCTTTTTGATCTCTGCACCCCGCCAAATGCTGCGCGACTGGAACGAACTGCTGCCCACCATTTCTTGAAAATATCCATTCAAGGCTGGGCTTGCAAGCCAACTCTGAAACGGTGTGGCAAAGCCAATTTTGTGGTGGTTGTCCACAATCGACTTTGGAAGGCGGTTGGCAAAGGCTTCGCGTTGAATGCGTTTGGTGATGCCATGGTCAAACTTGGACCGGTCTGGCAAGCTGCATGCAAACTCCATCAGGCGGTAGTCCACAAAAGGCGAGCGCATCTCTATAGAGCTCATCATGGCCGAGTGGTCTTCGTAATGCAGTATCTGGTTAAAGCCGTAGTGCTCTACCTGGCCACGCAAGTGGCGGTCGAGGTTGCGCGGGCGCAGCGTCATACGGGAATCTGGCAGGTGGGCATCATGCTGCTGGCAAAAGGCGGCGCTGAGAACCTGCGTGGTGCCCTCTACCCGAGCTGCGCGCCACTTGCTGGCGGCACGCCGACCCAGCATGGCTTTGGCGGTTTGCGCTATTAGTTTGGTAGCTGGGTACGCAAGCCGCGACTGCATTGCACGGGCTTCTGACCAAATATTTAGTGGGTTGGAGAGCAGTGTGTCCAGCAGCCGGTAGCCCACGATATAGGGGGCGTAGCCTGCCAGTGCCTCGTCGGCACCCTGGCCGTTGATAATGACCTTGATGCCGCGCGCATGCACGGCCTGCATGATCTGCCAGTGCACAAAGCTGGTGGTGCTTTGCACCGGCTCCCCCATGCCTGCCACAAACTTGGGCAGGTCGGCCAGCAGATCATCCGCAGTGGGGCTTAGCTCTACCAGTTGCACATGTTTGCAGGTGCTAATGAGCTCGCGCACGCGGGCTTGCTCGTCATGCTCAAAGCCGGGGAACACAGCGGTGAAGGCGGTTACCGACTTGCAGGCCAGTCGGCCCGATTCAATGTCGTCATCTACCACCCGGCAAATAGCGGATGAGTCGAGCCCGCCGCTTTGCAGCAGGGCTACCGGCACATCACTGCGAAAGCGCAGGCGCACGGCGTCTTCTAGCAGAGCGGTGAAGCGGTCGCGCAGTGTGGCGTCTGACTCGTAGCTGGTGTCGGCCTGTGGTAGTTGCCAATAGCGGCTGATAGTCAACGCGCCGTTTTCGACCAGCAGGTTGTGCCCGGGCTGCAGCTCATGCACATCAGAAAAAAACGTGCTGCCATCACTGGTGCGGTATCCATAGCGCAAATAGTCGTGCACTTTGGCCAGATTGGCCTGGTGCAAGGGCTGCACGGCGGCAATGGCTTTTATTTCGCTGGAAAAAATAAATTTGTCGTGGTCCTTGAAGTAATAAAAGGGTTTGACACCCAAGCGGTCACGCGAGGCAAACAGGCGCTTGCGCTGCACATCCCAAATGGCAAAAGCCCACATACCGTTGAAGCGCTGCACGCAGTCTGGCCCCCAAGCCGCATAGGCGTGCAAGATGACTTCGGAATCTGAGTGGGAAACAAACTTGTGGCCCAGCGCCTGCAACTCGGGGACAAGCTCCAGGTAGTTATAAATCTCGCCGTTGAACACCAGCACCAACGTGCGGGCTTCGTTGAACATGGGTTGCTTGCCAGCGTCGGTGAGATCGAGGATGGCGAGGCGGCGATGGCCCAGGGCGATGCCGTCTGCCACGTATTCACCTTCACTGTCGGGGCCGCGGTGGCATAGGGTTGCATTCATTGATGTGATTAGAAATCTTAACGATTCCCCTGCAATCCCCTGTTTTAGCGAAAAAACACCATTTATACCGCACATATATTAAAACTCGAAAAAATATAAACAATGATATGAAATTATTGTAATCATGAAAAGTATTTTTCAAAGAGCCACATAGTTACATAAAGGTAGAAAAATGTAGGCAAAAAACCAAATGTAACCGTTGACTGATTGGTAATACCAATCAACAGTAAGCCAAATATTGCAGTCACGAACAATAATACACGGACACTTTTAGCAGCCCTAATTTTTTCAATAACAAAACCAGAAATAAATCCAAACAACAACAATACTAACATTCCAATTAAGCCGTAAGCGAACCATAACTCACTAATAATTCCAGTGCGGATGCCAAGTGAACTACCATATATTTCAGCCCATGCATGAGCACTATCAAGATTTACTATTTCATTTTTATCCAGACCAAATAACGACATGACCCAACCATTAGTCAAAGAAGCAAAAGAACTTGCTGCATAATGATAATTATAAATTTCCCCTGGTTTAAAGAAATTAACCGTGTACACGAAATCTCTAAACTCAACGCCAACCAACATCATTTGTGAGTATGAATCAAAAATTTGTCCGCCATTCCTTTCAATTCGTATAAGGTTCACTCCTATATAAAGGACTAATAGAAAAATAGCAATTACAGGTAATACCCTTGTCCAAGTTTTCTCTTTCATTAGCTTGAAAGATAAGGCTATTAATCCGCCTACAGAGGTCATTGCAAAAGCACGTTTGCCATCGACAGTTGATATCAATACAATAATTACAGTCAATGCCAAATACGAGAATTTTGTGCGTCGTGTAGTAGAAGTAATTGATAAAAATCCAGAATAGAGAATTGATATAACCATTACGGCACCGTACGGGTATAGCGGACCGTACGATATCTCATACATATCGCCAACTAGATCAACATTGCTTAGTATTGGAAAATAACCGAGAACCGAGTATAACGAAACCAACCAAATAAATGGAAACATCAAAAGCAAAAAACCAAACCGCTTTCCGATATCTAAATATACATTTGATGTACTGTAAGAATTTTCATTTGTAACAAAATTATTTTTTTCAAAAATTAGGACACCAGAAAAATAGAAAATACAACCAAAAAAATATATAACCGTCGAAGGTCCAAGTTCAAGTTGGCTAAAATAACTACCCAAAACAACCGAACTTGCCAATGTATTCAGTACACCAACAAAGTACCATGCCAACCAAACAAAGCCAATTAACTTTCCATATGGATTTACAATTAACATAACCACTACGAGTGCCAACACGCACGGTATTAGTTCAATTATTGATGGTAATATTTCGTCATAGTTATAGTCAAATACATTGCTCAACAATGACGGCCAGCCTAGCAAGATCAATAGTGATGCAACGATGAATAACTGATGTTTACCCACCATTATCTGATTTCTATCCATTTCTAATTTACCTTCAAAAGGCGCCTTCATTTTCTAAAGAAAATTCCATCAAATTGAAGCATTTGGCCAGTTTTTTGATTCATAAAGCCTGGTTCAAGCCCCCACATTTCAAACCCAGCTTTATCGAACCAATCAAGCAATTCGCGATACAAGACCTGCCCTTGATAGAGCGGTATAACGGACATTTCAACCTGCACGCCGACTATTCGTTCCATCAGACCCCTCGCTCCAAGAAGAACGGGCATTTCATATCCCTGCGTGTCAACTTTCAGATATATCCGTTGCGCGACATTCAATGAAGGCTCATTTACGGAATCAAGACGGTGGACAGAAACTTTCTCTTTACCGATGCACGACGACTCCGGGGCAGATTCAACGTGGCTAGGCAACATACTTAAAAGTGAGCTGCTTGTGCTGTTCCCCGCAACGTTGATTTCCAATTCGGCCTCTGCGTCGCCTAGCGCCATGCGCGGTGCGATATGCCAAGCTGTGTCACCCTGCCGCTTGGCGAGTAGTCTTCTATGCGCATCTGCCTGCGGTTCAAATGAAAGGATACTGCCCTTAAAACCAGTTGATCGAATGAACTCACCATAGCCGCCGTCATTTGCGCCCACATCAACCACACAGTCGACGGAGTGGCATGCAAGTTGTGCACCCACGCGTGCAGCATGCGATTGAGCAGTGTTATAGCGATTTACTTCGATACCGAGTCCGCGGGCGAACACTCGAATTTTATTTTTTAATGACATTTAGTTTCTCTAATTGATATGACAACAATATAATTGTGAATAGGTTTTAAACATTTACTTAAAACTGCTGAACTTTATCTTAACTACTTTATAAAGCAGTATACTAAAAATAAGCTCGCCTATTCCACTCCCAAGAACAGCACCTTCAATGCCTATTATCTTCATTAATATAATTGCTATCGCAATCGCTGCAAACAAACTTATCGAATTCATAAGCGTCAACACCTTAAATTCCTTCGCGACTTGCAAGCAAATTACAGTACCAACCCGAGAAAACTGGCATATAAGCAATACACACCATGCAATCATGATTGGAAAAATAACGTCATATTTATACTTACCAATCAATAGCTGTGCCAAGTGCCCGCCTAACCCGATCAATACGAAAGAATAGGCAATAGCAAAGCAGGCCAACCCAGCTGAGTACAGCAAACTAATTTTTACCATCTTTGATTGGTTGATACTACGCAATGCAGCCAGTCTTGGGACAGCAAGCTGTGTAATCGCTGGCATCAAGAAAAGCGCAGGGGTTATCATAATCTTTGCTGCATTCGCCAGGCCAACACCCGCCGGTCCAATAAAGATTGCAGTAACGTACATATACGCCTGAGTTTGTGACCATGTTATACCGACACCTCCCAGAGCCCATCTTCCACCCACCCATGCTTCGCGAAGATCATTTCTTATTTCCAGAAGATTTACACTAAATATTGGAAGTTTAGCAAAGAAGAATCCAACTACCGCGCCAATAATATTACTTCCAGCATAAATCCACAATGCACTCGTTGAATTTAATGGTACGAACATATAATTACTAAAAAGTAATATTATCAGCATCGAAGTTGCAATTGAAATATTAACCAACAAAGCCATTTGTTCTCGCTTTGCTGTATAAGCATGACGAATAAAAAAGTCCTTCGTAAGATACCCAACGGATGCAGTAGTTATAGCAAAACTTAAGCCGATGTAATTGGTTATATCAAATATAAATACATTGAGTAGTAGCACCACTATTACCATAATAAATACCGTCACAACACAAAACAAAAGTAACGCAATAAGTATGCGTGCTGCGTAGGGTAATCTATCACTGGGCCGTTTATCTGGCACATGGACAACCATTTGGGTTAAGAAAATTGCATCGCCCGCGCCCGCGTACAGGAGAGTGATTGCAAACCCAATTCCGTACATACCAAAATCTGCCGCAGTGAGCACTCTAACCAAGTAAATTGCCAACAGAAAATTGGTTCCACTGCTTACCGCCTGATTTAAGACACTGACAGATAGCGTCCTTCCGACGATGAAAAGTCGCTCTCTATTCCTCAAAACATCAATTAGCGAAACGAACAATCGGTGCATCTTTGATCAATCTTGACCAAACAAGTCGCGGGTGTAGACCTTGTTGACCACATCGCCCAAGTCGGCAGTCATGCGGTTAGCTACGATCACATCGGCCTCTCGCTTGAACTGCGCTAAGTCGTTGACCACGCGGCTGTTGAAGAACTTGTCTTCTTTCAGGGCGGGTTCAAACACAATCACTTCTACGCCTTTGGCCTTGATGCGTTTCATGATGCCCTGAATGCTGCTGGCCCTGAAGTTGTCGCTGCCCGCCTTCATCACCAGGCGGTGGATGCCCACTACCTTGGGTTTGCGCTTCAGGATTTCTACCGCGCAAAAGTCTTTGCGGGTGGTGTTGCTGTCCACAATGGCGCGCATGATGTTTTGCGGCACTGCGCTGTAGTTGGCCAGCAGTTGTTTGGTGTCTTTGGGCAGGCAGTAGCCACCGTAGCCAAAACTGGGGTTGTTGTAGTGGCTGCCTATGCGGGGGTCTAGGCACACGCCTTGAATAATTTGCTTGGTGTCCAGGCCGTGGCTGGCGGCGTAGGTGTCCAGCTCGTTGAAGAAGGCCACGCGCATGGCCAGGTAGGTGTTGGCAAATAGTTTGACGGCTTCGGCCTCGGTGCTGTCGGTCAACAGCAGGTCTATGTTTTGTTTGACGGCGCCTTGTTGTAGCAGCCCTGCAAAGGTTTTAGCGCGCTCGCTGATCTCGCCCACCACGATGCGGCTGGGGTGCAGGTTGTCATACAGGGCTCGGCCTTCGCGCAAAAACTCGGGCGCAAAAATCAGGTTGTTGGTGTTGAACTGCG
>Ga0209123_1003493_pt1 | contig 11700 bp, 11 predicted proteins | sample BarGraIncu00431A_FD_184500 | JGI IMG/M metagenome (GOLD analysis project Ga0209123, IMG submission 184500) | Arctic peat soil microbial communities from Barrow, Alaska, USA - Barrow Graham LP Incubations 004-31A (SPAdes) (version 2) | ecosystem: Environmental > Terrestrial > Soil > Wetlands >...
AGTTGGTTCTGGAATAGGTGTCTTAAATTTAGAAACCTTTTCTGCATCTACGGTATAGATGTTTCTAACAAGTTCTTCTGCAACTTTTTTAGCATCACTTTCAGTAGAACTACTACATCCAACTAAGGCTAATGTAATTAAAGAGAGAACCCAAAATAATCTTATTACTTTTTTCATAATTATTACCCCTTTCTTTATTTAGTTTTAGTCAATTAGACCTCTGTAATCTTTCGCGCATTTGTTATACGAAATATTAGTAAAATTTAAATATCTATTTAATTTCATCCATATTAAACTCGTTTACCTTAAGTTTGACTGTTGAGTTTCTTCTTTGTCCATCCACTGTTTCATAATCAAGAGAAAAATAAAGGTTGTCTTTGATGATATTTATATCATCTTCACTAAACAACTTCCCTGAACTTATTTCCCCCACACCTTTATTTAACAAAAATTCACCTGAAATTGTTATTCCTGTATCACCTTCAAATGATGCAGCATTAGATAAAACTATGTCCTTTTCCACTTTCTTATCTACGTAAATAGTTTCTGAATACGATTGTAGTTTTTCTTGTGACTTCCCTAAATACTGTATTTCACCACCATAAACTGTATGCTTGTTAGGAGATATAATAACAAGTCCATTACTAATTCTTATATCCGTGCCCTCTCCCTCAAATGAATATACTTTAAATACTTGTTTATCAATTTTAGTTTTATATAATACTGTAGTCCCAATAAATATCGCATTTGTAATAAGTAAAAAAATTAAAAGACCAAATAAAAGTGATTTCTTCATATTTTACCTCCTTAATTCGGAATCTCTTTGTTAATACATATGATAATTGTGTCGCTATATTATTCAAAGTCTGACACAAAACATTTATTTAATTGTACCATATAATTCCTATTCTTAAGTTTAAAAATACTACATTCATAAATATATTATTTTCTACCTGATGTTTCTCCCAGTATAGATATTGTTTTTATTAAGGCCTCTGCGAATTCTTCATTATAAGTATTTTAGATAGATTCTAAAGTTTATTTCAAAAATTTAGCAATTTTAGTGGCTATCATCATTTAGGTGTATAATTATGGTGATAGTTTTTATCGACTCAACATCTGAATCCAAACCTATTCATATTACGTATTTAGGAGAGTGAAAAATGTATAAGCTAATGATTGTTGAAGATGATGAGGCTCTGCGTACTAATATAAACGAAATGTTGTTAAAGTGGGGCTTTTATACGGTATGCGCAAATAATTTTGAAAATATAATTTCAGAGTTTGCTAAAAACAAACCTGATTTTATTATTATGGATGTGAATTTACCTTACTTTGACGGGTTTTATTGGTGTGCTAAAATTAGAGAAATATCAGAAGTGCCTATAATATTTATTTCTTCAAGGGATACCAATATGGATATTATTATGGCAATGAATACTGGTGGTGATGATTATATAACCAAGCCTTTTTCTATGGATATTTTAACTGCTAAGATAAATGCTTTGCTTAGAAGAACTTATTCTTATGGTGAGAAGCCCCTAGATTTAGTTGAATGTGATGGAGTAATACTTAATTTAGTAGATAACACTCTTGAGCATAAAGGAGAGAAAATTGACCTTACCAAAAATGAATTTAAAGTAATGCTCCTACTTATGAAAAACAGGGGAAAGACTATATCTAGAGAGAGGATAATGAGGGGGATATGGGATGATGATAATTTCATTAATGATAATACTCTCACAGTAAATATTAACAGGCTTCGCATGAAAGTCAGCGATATGGGACTAAAGGATTATATAGTTACCAAGAAAGGTTATGGGTATATGATTTTATGAATATAACCTCTTACATAAAAAATTCAAGCTTAAAAATAATATATTTCATCTGTATCTTCTTCACCATTAATGTAATCCTTTTAAGCAGTAGTCCTATAGATGCACGAGTTATCGATATTGTATATATGGATTTTCTACTGTTTTTTATATCATTGGTATTTGTATTTATTGATTATAGAAGATGGAAGTATAGTTACAAAGGTATTTACGGTGCTATACGTAAGGACAAAATCCTAGAGGATAGTCTGCCTCATAATAGTTACTATTTTGAAGTTCAGCTTATTAAGGACGTCGTTAGGTTTAAAAATGATGAGGCAGATAAGAAAATTAACGACGTAAAATCAGTACTTGAGGAAATGAATGATTACATAATAAAGTGGGTTCATGAAATAAAAATACCTATTTCGGTTTGTGAGCTTATAACCGGCAAAATAGATGACACAGATGTGGCAGAACAGCTTATTGTTGAATACACCCGAATAAATTTTTTTATTAATCAGGTGCTTTATACAAGTAGAGCATCTAGCTACTCGGAGGACTTACAAATAAATGAAGTTAGTATTGAAAATATTATAAAAAAAGTTGTTAAAAGAAATGCTACTCTTTTCATATCAAGAAATATAAATTTAGAACTAGGGAATATACATTACAATGTTTTGTCAGATGAAAAATGGCTCTCTTACATTCTTGAGCAACTTATCAATAATGCATGCAAATATGTGCGTAGGGATGGAAACATAAGCATTTATGCTAAAGACGATTCCAAATCTATTAATCTTTATGTTAAAGATAATGGTATTGGGATTCAAGAAAAAGATATAAATAGAATATTTGATAGTGGTTTTACTGGAGAAAATGGGAGAGTTTTATCAAAGTCTACAGGTATGGGTTTATATTTATCTAAAAAGATGGCTCATAAATTAAATCATAATATATATGTTAAATCCGAGGATGGAAATGGTACAGAGTTCACTATAGCCTTTTATAAATTATCAGATGACTTCAAGGTTACATAAATGTAATATTAAATAACAAATGTAACTTAAATTCGATGGTTGGCCATGAGGTCAATAGGTAAAATAAAGGTAAGCTTTTATTTTATGAGGAGGATTTTTATGAATAGCGTTATTGAAACTAAAGATTTAAAGAAAATTTATGGTTTAAAAGGTATGGGCTTGGCTGTTTTAGATGGAGTTAATTTGAAAGTGGAAAAGGGTGAATTCCTTGGAATAATGGGACCTTCTGGAGCAGGAAAAACAACTCTTTTAAATATTATATCAACCATTGATGAACCTACTAGCGGAAGTTATTTTTTTGAAGGAAAAGACATGAAAAAAATTAAAGGAAAGGAACTGGCAAACTTCAGGAAAAACAAGATTAGTTTCATATTTCAGGATTTTAATCTATTAGATACAATGTCGGCCCAAGATAATATCGCCCTTCCTCTTGCCCTTAGCAAGGTAAATCATAATGAAATAATAAAAAGGGTAAATGAAGTAGCAGGCTTCTTAGGATTAAAAGATCATCTTGATAAATATCCATATCAACTCTCAGGAGGCCAAAAGCAGAGAACAGCTGCCGCCAGAGCGCTTATAACTTCACCCTCAGTTATCTTTGCGGACGAGCCAACAGGGGCATTAGATTCGAAATCATCAGCAGAGCTTCTGCAGTGTCTTACTCAGCTAAATGAGAAAACTAAAACTACTATAATAATGGTGACTCATGATGCTTTTGCTGCAAGTTATTGCAGACGAATAATGTTTATAAAAGATGGAAAAATCCATGCTAAGCTCGACAAAAACGGAGGAAGAAAGGAGTTTTTTCAAAGAATTATGGACATGGGTTCATCAATGAATGGTGCAATAGATTATTACGCACAAAAGGAAGCAAATAGAGGTGACTCTAAATGAATTCTTTTAGCATAGCTTTCGATAATTTCAAAAGGAATATAAAAGTTTACAGCCTTTATATAATGTCAATGATATTTTCTGTGATTGTTTTTTATAATTTTGTAGCACTAAAATATAATCCAGATTTTCAAAAGGCTAATGAAACTAGTTCCTATATTAAAGGAACCTCCATTGCAGTTTCTTATTTACTCCTATTATTTATTATATTTTTCATTTGGTTTTCAAGTTCATTTTTCTTGAATCAAAGAAAAAAGGAAATTGGAATTTATGCATTTATGGGAGTAACAAATACTCAAATAGCGCTTATTTACTCCATAGAGCTTATTTTCATGGGGATAACTTCAACAGTTGTTGGTCTAATACTGGGAGTTGTATTCTGTAAACTCTTTCTAATGATGCTGGCTAAAGTAGCAATACTTAATATGAAAATAAACTTTTTCATATCTACTAAAGCAATAATTGAAACTACAGTGGCATTTTTTATAATTTTCTTTGCAAATTCAGTTTTAGGTTATATAAATATAGTAAGAAGTAAGTTGATAGACTTACTTAATGCATCCAAAAGAGAAGAAAGACTTCCAAAAGTTAATTATATAACTGGCTTGTTATCTCTAATATTTATATCTGTAGGATATTACTTTGCATTGCATGCTCGTGGTGAAAAATTTGAGGCAAATCTACTTCTTGCCATTATATTTGTATTACTCGGTACCTATTGGTTTTTCGGATCTGCCTACTCCATAATAATGAAATTTATAATAAGCAGGAAAAAAATATTGTACAATGGAGTAAATATAGTAAGCATGTCCAACATTGCCTTTAGAATTAAAAATAATTATAGAACATTAGCAGCAGTTGCTATATTAGCTACAATTACTTTAACTTCTTATGGAACAGTGGCATCTCTTAAGTATTTTGTTCAAATAAGGGATTCTATACAAAAACCTTATGAAATTTCTTATATGTCATCAGATGATAAAGTAAAACAGCAGGTAAGAGACAAGTTAGCATCATCTAAAAAAGATATAAGCCTTGAAGAAAGTACTGAAGTCATTATCATTAAACCTTATATAGATTCAGAAATGAATTTACAACTTGGCGAATATGTGGCATTAAAATATTCAGATTTTATAAAAATTAGTTCTGATCTAAAAGTAAAAGATTTAAAGAATTTTAAAAAAGAAAAATTATTTAAAGGTGAAATTTTATATGTATCACCACCTGGCGTTGTAATGAGCCTTTATGATTATAAAAATGTAAAAGCGACTATAACTAATAAAGATTATACTATAAAAAATACGCTCAAAACCCCTGTTTTCGGAAGTAGCATACCCCTTTGTCTAATATTAAATGATGAAGACTATAACTCGCTTAGACCCACTTCTACCATATATGAGTTTAATGGTATAAAAATAAATAACACAGATAATATAAAATTATTAGAAAGTGAGTTAATTACAATTAAACCCATTAAAGATTCTTTACATGTAAATGTGAGTAAAGATAAGTCTTCCTACAGCATTTTTGGAATAATTTATTTCCTTGGAGCTTTTCTCGCACTTGTTTTTATAATTGCTACAGGAAGCATTATTTATTTCAAACTTGTATCTGAAGCTTATTTAGATAAAAATAAATATATTTTATTAAAAAGGCTTGGAATGACGAATAATGAGATTTTTAAAGCTACAACAAGGCAAATAGGAATGTCATATCTACTGCCTTTAGTTGTAAGTATAATTCATAGCTGCGTAGCAATGTCTGTTTTAAGCAAACTGATGGATTATAACATAATAATCCCCGCTATTAGTAGTATACTTACTTTTATCGTAGTATATATAAGTTATTTTATTGCAACTACAAGGAAGTATATGAATATCGTTATGTAAATACAAATTATGAAACACGTATGTTTTTATTATTTGGGCTATATTAATGAATAGTTATATTAGGCTATATTCCCTGAAAAGTTAATGCTATACTAATTTTAGTATAATATGAAAAGAGGTATAATTAATGGCTAAAATAGAGTACAGAAAAGATTATAAAAATTTATATGTTCCAAAGAAAATCCCAGTTATAGTTACAGTTCCTCCAATTAATTTTATTACAATTGACGGTAACGGTAATCCAAATGAAGATCAATTTGCACTTGCAACTGGAGCCCTTTACAGTTTTAGTTATGCCGCACGAATGTCATACAAAAGTGATAATGTTCCAGCAGGCTATTATGATTACACTGTATTTCCACTTGAAGGTGAATGGGACCTAATAGATAAAACTTTGCCCTCAACAGTTAAAAGTAACTTTAAATATAAAATTATGATACGTCAGCCAGATTTTCTAACGACTGATTTATTTGAGCGGTTTATGTCTGAAACAAAAAAGAAGAAACCAAATAGCTTTCTTGATAAAATAGAGTATGTAGAAATCTCTGAGGGACTCTGTTGTCAAATGCTCCATTTAGGATGTTATGATACTGAGCCGGAAAGCTTTAAAATTATGGAACAGTTTTGCAAGGATAATGGGTATAAAAGAATCTCTCTTAAACATCGAGAAATATACCTTTCAGACCCCCGCAAGACCGAACCTCAAAAACTCAAAACAGTACTACGATTTAAAGTTGAAATGGGAAATTATTAAATTACACTTGAAATTTATGTTATTATTAGTGTCAGAGGTAATACATGATAAATTCCTAAATAGCAGATTTGACTTTTATTACAGGGGGTTTATAATTGAGAGTTTATTGGACGAGATTGAAAATGAGCATTAAAAAAATGTTGTTTTAAAAAAGGAGATGATAGTATGACCACAACGACAACCATTTTATTGTTTATATTTAATTTTATAGCTATAATCGTTTTAATAAGTCTAATTTCAAGTAAGTTTAGTAGTTATGTAATTAATAAGTTTACTATCACCAATAGTACTATTGAACATATAAAAGCAATATTAATCAGATTCAATATTGTTGTTATATCGTTTGATTTTTTATTGTCATATATATCAATTTCTGAAGACTCTCCTACAATAAAGCTTATCCTAATGTGTATAACTTTTATTGTAGATGGAATATGTGTAATCTGCTTAACTAGTTATTCAAAAGTACAAAAAAAATTAAATAACTAAGTTAATTATGTCATCACATTTTACCCCATATCATTAGATATGGGGTTTAGTATTAAAGATGTTAATTGCTCTCTTTATATTGATTAATTAATTTATATAATGCCCTTACCCACACCGACATTTGTTTTAATCGTTCTACAGATTTAAAATTGATTATATATATAAGTAACTTTCACGTCTGGTAAAAATATAAATATACAACCGCAACCTACAATGACAATGGTATAAAAAATTATCATAAAAAATATACTAGATTTTATTTTTGTTATAAAATTTGTCAATAGCTTCATTAACATATATCCAACCTTTCCATCCTAAATGAGAACCATCCATTAGAAAATAATCTTCATTTTCATATTTCGAAAAATCTGCAACTTCAAATCCATAGGAATTAACCATATCATTTATCCTTTTATAATAAGCTTGCCTATCACTTTTATCAAATCCGGCATAATCATACCACTTGCCGTTTACAGGAATATTTAAAAATAGTGGACTAATTCCTTGATCAGTGCAAATCTCCAAAAGCAATTTAAAATCTTCATATTCTGGAGATACTTTATAAGAGTCATTCTTCATAGCCCCCATTTTCTTTTGAAGATTTCCTTTAATCAAGTTATTATACTCACCATCATCCATACCAAAATTATTGTTATTAGATTTTGACTTTGCAATATCCGAAGCTTTTTTTAATTCCTCATTCCAGTTAATATTTGTATACTGCTGCTTTGAATATTTTTCAAGTTTTGGATTAGGCTTAAGATAGTCATTGCTTTTTATGTTGTCTTTTAAAGTTAATAGTTCATATCGCATCCAGTAATAAGGCGTCATTAAGTACCTCTTACCTGTGCTTAATAAATCCTTATTACTATAAAGAGAGCAATACATTCTCATAATAGCAAAGCTTTTATTGGGCTTATTATAAGTAATTGCTATTATTCTTTTAGAAAAATCCTGTTTTGTAGTTAACTTTATATCCTTATTAAACAAAAGTCCATATACCTGTAGCTCAGATGAATTGGCTTCGAAAGTATTTTCATCAATGCCACTCTTTAAAAACCATTGCGGTGAAACTACGAAAACTACCTTTTTTCCCTTAAGTTCCTTGCCTAGAGCTCCAAAATTAGCAGCTTCTACTAAGCATTTATAACCTGCTTTTCCTATAAGATTGATTTGAAAACCATCTTTTCTAGCATTAAAAAATTTAATAGGATGAGTAGAGTATGCAGTATTAGCGTGAAATTCGGAAGAGCCAAACATCATAAGATTATTACCTTGTCTTGCTCCCATGCTTTGAAGTATTATGCTTTTAGATTTATATTCAGTTAAATTTTCCGCAAATTTATCATAATATTTTTCTGATATAAGGTTTTCATAATAGCTTTGAAAATAAAATAAAAAAGCAATGCTAATAATAATAGAACAAACAAAAGCTATTATCTTTTTCATTACACTATACGATCAGAAAGAGTTTGAAGGTATTCAATAATTCTGTTTGGCGTTTCTATATATTTCCTTTCAACAACTGCAGGATCAAGTTTGATTCCGGCTTTATTTTCTAATGCCACAATAAGTTCAATAATTCCTAATGAATCCAATCTTCCACTATCAAATAAATTAACATCACTTTCTTTACGTAAATCCTCCCCAGTAATTTCTTCTAATATACTATAAATTAATTCTTGCATATAGATCCCCCCTATTATTTAAATAAATATCCTGAAAATATTAAAAAGCTAAAGCATATTAAATTAAAAGTCACAACTGTTGAAGCGACTCTGAAATAAACCTTTCCTTTGATTTTTTTGTAAATTGATTTTCTCTGAAAATAATCTGTAACTATTATTAAAACCCCATGAAATGCACCGTAAACAATGTAATTCAATTGAATCCCATGCCATAAACCCATGGTTGTCATTGTTATCATGTAGCCAATGTATGAAGCTGTATATTTACTCTTAAACCACTTTTTTTTAATGGCGCTCATTACGAATCTATTATAAATAAAATCTCTAAACCAAAAAGATAAGCTGATGTGCCATCTGTTCCAAAAATCTTTTATATCCTTACTTATAAATGGAAGATTAAAGTTTTCAGGAGTCCTTATCCCTAGTATATAGCTTACTCCTATAGCTATTAAACTGTAACCTGCAAAATCAAAAAACAAATAAAAGCTGTATGAATACATGTATTTAATTGCATTTATTAAAGTGTGCTGTCTTAATGAGATTATATTAATAAAATGTGATTGTATATAATATCCTATTAGGAATTTGTAACCTGCTCCTTGCAAAATCTTAAATATTCCATCACCTAGATATTCAATATATTGTCTGGTTTTTATAACCTTATTGCTCTCATCCATAAATCTTATTGAACGATCTACGGGTCCAGAGCTTAAGGTAGGAAAAAATAATATAAAATAAGTTAGGTCAAAAACATTTATTTTAGTTATATACCCGTCATAAATTTGTATTAACATCTGAATAACTTTGAAAGTCAAATAAGAAATTCCTAAAAATCCAAGTTCTTTGTGTATAAATATATTACTACACTTAGAGTATATTAATGGCGATAGACCTATTAATATCATTGCCCAGAGTAACCATCTTTGTTTAAATTTTTTTACTATAAAGTTGTAAATGATAATTAATAAAATCTCCATTATAAAAAATATAATTAGGTACTCAGATTGTTGTTTTGAATGACCAAAAATTAAATAAATCATAAATAAGCTCGCTGGTAGACCATACCACTTTATCCTTTTACCAAGTAGCCCAATGACAATTGCCGGAATTAGTACTAAAATCATTAAATAGAAATATAAAAAATCTCCATAAGGAAGCATTTAAAATTCCTCCATTATCTTTTTTCTATCTATTTTCCCATTTCCATTCATAGGTAAAAATTTCATTGCCTTTACTTTACGAGGTATCATATAGGAAGGCAATAAATCCTTTAAAAAAATTTTAACTGTGGTAATTAGGTTCCCTTCAAAATTATCATTTAGTACTACGACCGTTGCTAAATATAGAATTTTGCCCCCCTCTTTAATAGGTACAACTGCCGCATTTTTTATGAAAGGACATTTTCTTATATTGTTTTCAATATCTTCAATTTCCACTCTATAACCATGAAGTTTAATTTGATTATCTATACGTCCCTCATAATACAATAGTCCATTTAGAATATAGCCCATATCTCCTGTCCTGTATCCCCTCTTTTCTACACTTAAAATATTTCTTTTAAAAAAGAATTTCCCTGTTAAATCAGTGTCAGCAAAGTACCCTAAACTTACGCTGTCACCTACTATTAATATTTCATTTGTATTTTCCTCTATAATTATTTCACAATCTTTTTTTACGTACCCAACTGGAAGACTTCCTTTAAGTGCTAGCATTTCTTCTTTTATTTCAATTGCAGTTACTGCAACTGTTGCCTCTGTTGGACCATAGAAATTTATAATTTTAATCTTCGGAAACCTTTGGAATAATTTTCTTACACATTCCTTGGAAAGTGTTTCCCCACAGAATAACATCTGCCTCAATTCAGGTAGCAATTTTTCATTAAACTGCTCACTTTGCAAACACATTTCTGAAAAAGACGGGGTGGAAACCCAGGTTGTAATTCCGCAAGACTTAAAATTTATAAAAAGTTCAGGTAAATTAGCTGACATCTCTTTATCAATACTATATAGAATCGAACCAGAAACCAATGATAAATAAGTATCCATAACAGATAAATCAAAAGAAAAAGGAGCTTGGTTCATAAAAATTTTATCTTTTTTATCAATTAAATCCATACTCCAATCAATGAAACTTTGAATACAGTTTTTAGTTATTTGTACTCCCTTTGGTTTACCAGTACTGCCTGAGGTGTATATAATGTAATAAACTTCATCATCCTTAATCCTAAAGCTTACATCTGGTGCTTTATTTTCATATTGTAATAATATTTTCTCTATTTTAATGTTATCTAATATTATAGCGGAAGTGATATCAATTAAATTATCTGATATATTTATAATTAATTTAGCACCGGAAATTAATAAAATATCCTTAACCCTTGCACTGGGGGTTGAACTATCCACTGGGATATATGGATGACCACTTTTAGCGCAAGCTAAAAAACTTACTAACATTGAGCAATCTTTATGTCCAAAAACTATTATTGGAGTTTTGTCTTTTCCAAATAAATTTATAATGTTTACAGCAATTGAATCAGACCTTAGTTTTAATTCCCTATATGTTAAATTACTATTTCTATAAATATGGGCTATTTTATTTGTAGTGTAATAACTTTCGATTCTATCAATAAAATTCATAATTATTCCTTCCCCCACTATACATTTATAGTGTTTCCTTCTTCTAAACTAGCTCACTATTTTTATGTAAACAGATTCACTATTTACAACCCTAACTTTTTTCATATATCCGTACAATACTATATTTTTTTATTTCTTAATATTCTATAAGTATGGTTAGACTGCTATATCGGTGTCTACTACTATTTTAAAAAAGATTCATTAGAACTTTGCCCACCATCGTTTTATATAAATTCTATTTGTCGAATTGTATCCTATAAGTAAATATGACGTTCACTATATCCATAGGTTTTGTTTCAGAAATTATGCTTATCTTTTATATAAAATAGTAAATCATGCTTTGATAGTTTATGCTAATTTTTTGTTGCATTATTGGGTTTATAATATGATTGATTTGTTTAAAGTGACAAAAATTTTTAATTTGCGTTATATTATAATAAAAAGTTAATAATGAAAAGTTAATAATGAAAAATTTTTAAGACGAATATAATAGTTAGTA
>Ga0209123_1003494_pt1 | contig 11697 bp, 10 predicted proteins | sample BarGraIncu00431A_FD_184500 | JGI IMG/M metagenome (GOLD analysis project Ga0209123, IMG submission 184500) | Arctic peat soil microbial communities from Barrow, Alaska, USA - Barrow Graham LP Incubations 004-31A (SPAdes) (version 2) | ecosystem: Environmental > Terrestrial > Soil > Wetlands >...
CTCACTGCGGTAGGTGACGGTGCGCAGCAGCATCGGCAGATTGACCCCAGCAACTAATTTTGAGTTCACACCATCCACCAACCTTTGCGCCACGTTACAGGGGGTAGCCCCAAAAACGTCGGCCAACACCAGAGTCTGCGGCACATTCAGCAAAGCCAGGGCTTGCCTGGCACCCGCCAGCGTTTCTTCGGGTGGCGTATTGGGCTGCACATCAAACGTCGCGACGGCCGCCTCGGCATCCGGAAAAACATGCAGCACGCACTGGCGCAGCGCACTGGCCAGTGGCGCATGAGCAATGATAAGAATGCCGTTGTTCATTTATTTAACTTAGCAAGACAGACCGTGCACGGCACTGCAATGCAGGCCAACGCTCTGTCCAGAAACAATTAGAGGGACTGATTATGACTTTTTGCCGGCAGCCAATTGGCGTGAGGCGCCATCAGGCCCATCCCAAAAGCGCCCAGAATGACCTGAACGGCCTGTATTTCTGTCAGCCCCAACGCCAGGAGTTTCTTGCTACCCGTCACACTCATGGACCTGACGGCACCTGCCCCTTGGTCTTTGGCCATAGTCCAAAGACCAATTTGCAGCGCTAGTCTTTTCGGTAAGCGTCGTGGCAAGTCTTGCAAGTGCCGCCCGTGGCAGACACCGCCGTCTTGATGTTATCCAGGCTGCCGGTTTTCGCCGCGGCGGCAAGTTTGGTCATTTCAAGCTGCATCTTGTCGGCGTATTCCTTGAATTTGGCGGGCTCCTTCCAAATCTCTGCTTTAGCCCGGGTTTCACCCTTGTCGGTCCCCTCACCAAAGGCGCCCCAGGGAAGCTTGGACATAAACTCGGCGACCGCCGCACTGTCAGCGGCAGCTTTGGCATCAAACGGCGCTTTACCCGTTGCCATGGCGCCCAAACGGCCAAAGTTCTGCTGCATGACAAACAAGGCGCTTTTGCGATATTTGACGGCATCTTCTGCTTTCGCGAACTGGGCGCAGGCCGGTGCGCTGAAGGCGACGACGGTGGCAGCGAGGACAAACAGGGTGCTGATTTTCATGGCGATTCCATCCTTGGGAGGGTTGTAACTTATTCGGGTTGATCAGTGTAATAGTGATCAAAAAATCCTGCTGGCGCGGCCAGGCCAGAGAAAAGACCGACTGGCGCGCGCAGTTTTTTGCAGCCAATTGCCCGACAAAAAGCTTGTTCAGTTCCGGCAAAATGACAGTTATTTTTGATCAACATTGAAGGGGCAGCCCATGTCACAAAAAGTCAGGGTGTGGGACTTGCCAACTCGGTGCTTCCACTGGGCATTGGTCGTCTGCTTCATCGGCTTGATCACGACCGCTCAGATCGGTGGCGGTGCCATGACATGGCATTTCAGATCGGGTTACGCGGTGCTCAGTCTGCTGTTGTTCCGGATCATTTGGGGTGTGGTGGGTGGAAGATGGTCACGTTTTGCCTCTTTCACCTATGCCCCCGCCACCATCTTGGCTTACATCAAAGGACGCGGCCTGCCAGAGCACGCCATTGGACACAACCCGCTGGGCGCTGGTTCGGTGTTTGCGCTACTGGGCTTTCTTCTGCTTCAGGTCGCCACCGGGCTGCTTAGCGACGACGAGATTGCGACCGCTGGCCCCTTAAGCAGGTTTGTGTCCAACGCGGTGGTGAGTTCCGCGACTTTTTATCATGCGGCTATTGGCAAACTGGTTCTTATCGGTTTGGTTGTGCTGCACATCAGCGCCATCTTCTTCTATCACTTCAAGAAACGTGAAAATCTTGTCATGCCCATGATTCTGGGGGACAAGGAAACAGACAGCGCCGTCGTGAATTCGAGGGATGACGTCGGGTCCCGCACCTTGGCCCTCGTCATTTTTTTGGGCTGTGCCGCACTTGTGGTCGGCATGGTCAAGCTGGCGGAATGAGCGTTAAAGTGGACCCGCATTGACGGCTGTCAGAGCCGGTGGCATGAACCCGCTCACCGGTCTGACAAGTTGCCTGACTTATTTGAGGATATCGCCGATGCAGAGATATTTGATCTCCACATAGTCATCGATGCCCAAATGCGAACCCTCGCGCCCCAGACCGGACTGTTTGACGCCGCCAAACGGCACATGTTCGGTCGCCAGAATGCCGACATTGACGCCGACCATGCCGTACTCCAGCGCCTCGCTGACCCGGAAGATGCGGCCCATGTCGCGGCTGTAGAAGTAGCTGGCCAAACCAAATTCGGTGTTGTTCGCGGCAAAAATCGCATCCTGCTCGGTTTTGAACTTGAACACCGGCGCAAACGGGCCAAAAGTTTCCTCGCGCGCGCACAACATGTCGGCCGTGGCGTCAACGATGACTGTGGGCTCAAAGAATTGGCCCGGCAGGCGTTTGCCGCCCGTGAGCAAACGCGCCCCTTTGGCCAGCGCGTCCTGCACGTGGCGCTCTACTTTGAGCAGTGCCGCCTCTTCAATCAGCGGCCCCTGGTTGACACCTTCCTCAAAGCCGTTGCCAACCTTGGCCGTCTTGACCTTGGCGGCGAACTTCTGCACAAATTCGTCATGCACGCCCTCTTGCACATAGAAACGATTCGAGCAGACGCAGGTTTGCCCGGCATTGCGGTACTTGCTGGCAAATGCACCTTCCACCGCGCTGTCAATATCGGCATCGTCAAACACGATGAAGGGTGCGTTGCCGCCCAACTCCAGCGACATTTTTTTGACCGTGGGCGCCGACTGCGCCAGCAGGATCCGACCGACTTCGGTGGAGCCGGTAAAGCTGATGTGGCGCACCACGTCGCTGGCACACAGCACCTTGCCCACGGCAATCGAGTTGTCTGCGTCGGCCGTGATCATGTTGAACACGCCCGCCGGAATGCCAGCCCGGATGGCCAACTCGGCTGCGGCCAGGGCGGTCAGCGGGGTCAACTCGGCCGGTTTGATGATCACCGTGCAGCCCGCTGCCAGCGCCGGCGCCACCTTGCGCGTGATCATGGCAATCGGAAAGTTCCACGGCGTGATGGCGGCACAGACGCCAATCGGCTGGCGCAGCACCAGCAGGCGGCGGTTGTTGTCGAATTGGGGCAGGGTTTCACCGTTGATGCGCTTGGCTTCTTCGGCAAACCACTCTACAAAACTGGCACCGTAAGCCACCTCCCCTTTGGCCTCCGCCAGCGGCTTGCCCTGCTCGGCGGTCAAGATGCGACCCAGATCGTCCTGGTTGGCCATCAGCAAGTCATACCACTTGCGCAAAATAATGCTGCGCTCTTTGGCGGTTTTGTTACGCCAGCCCGGCCAGGCGGCATTGGCGGCGGCGATGGCGGCCTCTGCGTGCGCCGGTCCCAGGTTCGCGACGTCTGCGAGGTGCGCGCCAGTGGCCGGGTCAGTGACAGCAAAACGGCTTGAGCCGCTGACCCATTGACCATTGATCAAGGCATCGGTTTTCAGAAGGGTGGGGTCTTTGAGCAGGGAAAGAGGTGAAACTGAAGCAGACATGAAAGCTCCTGTATGTTTATAAAAAATAGGGCTCTAGCCCTTACGGAATAAGCGCCAACAGCTACAAAATAGCTAGCGTCTAAGCACGCCTGGCAGCACACACAGCATCTCGAACAGCAGGTTGGCCCCGAGCAGGGCGGTGTTGCCGCTCACATCATACGCAGGCGAGACCTCGACCAAATCGCAGCCGATCAGGTTGAGACCAAAGCAGCCACGAATGATCTCAAGGGCCTGCGGCACACTCAAACCACCTATTTCTGGCGTGCCCGTGCCGCCTGCATACGCCGGATCGATGCCGTCGATATCAAAGCTCAGGTAGCACGGTGTCTGGCCAATGTGTGCCCGGATATTTGCCATCAGGGGCGCGAGCGACTGGTACCAGACCTCATGTGCCATCACCAGCGTAAAGCCCTGTTGCCGGGGCCAGTCAAAGTCGTCACGCGCGTAGCCGCTGCCGCGCAGGCCAATTTGAAACACCTTGTGGCAATCCAGCAGACCTTCTTCAACCGCCCGGCGAAACGGCGTGCCGTGTGCCACCGGCTCGCCAAACATCTCTTCGTTGACATCGGCATGGGCATCCACATGCACCAGCGCGACCGGGCCATGTTTGGCAGCCATGGCGCGCAGGATGGGCAAGGCGATGGTGTGATCGCCACCAAGAGTCATGGGGATGCAGTTAGCGCGCAACACCTGGTCATAAAACCCGGTGATGATCGGCAGCGATTTCGTCAGCGAATAGGTGTTGATCGGCACATCGCCCAGATCGGCCACTTGCAGCGTGTCAAACGGCGCGGCGCCGGTCGCCATGTTGTAGGGCCGAATCAGCGCTGACTCGGCGCGAATCTGGCGCGGGCCAAAGCGCGCGCCGGGTCGGTGCGAGGTGCCGATGTCCAGCGGCACGCCAATGAAGGCTGCATCGAGGCCCTCCGGAGAACTGGAAATAGGCAGACGCAACATGCTGGCGATGCCGCCGAAACGCGGCATGGCGTTGCCGGACAAGGGTTGATTTTTCAGGGCCATTTTCAACGCCTTCTTCCGCGCAGCCATTCCAGCCCCAACATCAGGGTGGTGGTAAAAATTATCAACAAGGTAGCGACAGCGGCAATGGTGGGTGTGATGTTTTCCCGAATGCCGGTAAACATCTGGCGTGGCAGCGTCACCTGGGTCGGGCCGGCGATAAACAGCGTCACCACCACTTCGTCAAACGACGTGGCAAAGGCAAACAGGGCGCCTGAAATCACCCCCGGCGCGATGATCGGCAAGGTGATACGAAAAAAGGTTTGCGTCTGATTGGCACCCAGGCTCAGGCTGGCGCGCACCAGGTTGTCGTTGAAGTTTTGCAGTGTCGCCAGCACGGTCGTCAGCACAAACGGCGCGCCTAACGCGGCATGCACCAGAATCAGGCCGAGGTAGGTGTCAGCCAGGCCAATCTTGGCAAAAAACAGGTAGGTGCTAACGCCCACCACCACAATCGGCACCACCATCGGGGCGATCAGCAGACTCATCAGCGCACCCTTGCCAAAAAACTGGACACGGGCCAAGCCGACGGCCGCCAAGGTGCCCAATACCGTGGCCAGCAGGGTGGCCAGCGGCGCGACGATGAAGCTGTTGCGGGTAGCCCGGCCCCATTCGTCGGAGCTGAACAAATTGTCGTACCACTGCAGCGACCAGCCCGGCATCGGGTAAGACAAAAACGAGCTGGCACTGAACGACAGCGGCATGATGACCAGAATCGGCAGCAGCAAAAACAGCAAAACGCCAAGACACAGCACACGCAGGGCGTACCAGCCCACCTTGTCAGCCAGCGTGGCGTAGGCGGGGAAGGTGGGTAGCCGGACGAACGCCGCCAGGGTGGCGAGCGAGCGCATGATCGGGTGGGTCGAAGGCACAGCGCCAGCCGGACGATCAGGCACAGTAGGCAATGGAAACAATCGCATCAGGCTTACCCCAGACTGAGTTCGGACTTGACGACACGGCGGTACAAGGCGTACAGCACCAGCGTGGCCGTGAGCAACACAGCCCCCAGCGCACAGGCCATACCCCAGTTGACGTTGACATTGGTGTATTGGGCAATGTAGTAACTCAGCATCTGGTCACCTGCGCCGCCCAGCAGTGCGGGCGTCACGTAATAGCCGATGCTGAGGATGAACACCAGCAGACCACCGGCGCCAACGCCCGGCCAGGTCTGCGGCACATAGACCCGAAAGAACGCCGCCAGTGGATGACTGCCCAGCGACACCGCCGCCCGCAGGTAAGTCGGTGGCACCGACTTCATCACACTGTAGAGCGGCAAGATCATGAACGGCAGCAGAATGTGCACCATGGCGATGATCACGCCCAAGCGGTTGAACAGCAGCGGCAACGGCGCATCGGTCAGCCCCAAGCCCATCAGCGAGCGGTTCACCAGCCCATTGGATTGCAGCAGCACGATCCAGGCCGCCACCCGCACCAGAATCGAGGTCCAGAACGGCACCAGCACCAGGATCATCAGCATATTGGCTTTGCGTGTGGACAGGATCGACAGCCAGTAGGCCAGCGGGTACCCCAGCAGCAGGCAAAACAAAGTGACAATGGCGCTGATCTTGAAGGTGCGCACCAGTATGTTGGCAAACGCAGCGGAGTCGGCATCCACCTGCGTGATGTGGCCCTGCACATCGCGCTTCAAGTCCAGCGAGGTCAGCAAATAGTCAGGCGTCCAGCGCGACGCATTTTTGGCAATCGCCTGCCAATAACTGAGCTCACCCCAGCGCGCATCCAGCGCCAGCAGCTGGGTGCGCACCTGCTCGGGCGTCATGCCTGGCGCCAGCGGCAGCGCCCGGTAGGTGCTCATGATCAGGGAACGGGCGCCGCTGACTTCGCTGTTGAGCCGGCGCGCCAAGGCACCGGCGTCAGACTGCTCTTTGATTGCCGACAAGTCTTCAATCAAGGCCGCGTAGGCAACAGCGGGCGGGGCTGCTGTGCGGCTCCAGCTTGACAAGGCCTTGGCCGTGCGGCCCAAGGTGTTGGCTACTTCGGGGTTTTCCACCGCGCGCACCAACAAGGCGCCGATCGGCACCAGAAAGGTGAACAGCAGAAATAGCAGCAGCGGCAGCGTCAGCGAGATCGCAAAAGCGCGCTTGCGGCGCTCGGCCCGGCGCAACTGGCCTACCAGCTTGCCGGGTTCCAGGGTCATTGATTGGGCCATGGCGATCTCGCTGTCAATGGCTTACTGCGCGGCCCAGGCGGCAAAGCGCTTTTCAAGCGCTTCGCCTTGGTCAGCCCAGAAACCGACGTTGAATTGCAACGCCGTCTTGGCATTGGCCGGTGCCGTGGGTAACTTGCCCAGTACCTTGGCGTCGAGCATGGTCAGCGCCTTGACGTTGGTCGGCCCGTAGGAGATCAGCTTGGCATATTCCGCCTGCTCTTTGGCGCTGCTGGCCATGGCAATGAATTTCAGGGTCGCCTCTCTGTTGGCCGCACCTTTGGGCATCACCCAATAGTCCAGGTCATAGATACCACCGGTCCAGGTGATCTGCAGGTTCTTGCCTTCGCGCTGGGCGGCGTCAATGCGGCCGTTGTAAGCGGTGGTCATGACGACATCACCCGCCACCAGAAATTGCGGCGGCTGGGCACCGGCTTCCCACCACTGAATATTGGGCTTGAGTTCGGTCAGTTTCTTGAAGGCGCGTTCGGCGCCGTCCTTGGTCGCCAGCACCTTGTACACGTCTTGCACCGCCACACCGTCAGCCATCAGGGCAAATTCAAGGTTGTAGCGGGCGCCCTTGCGCATGGCGCGCTTGCCCGGGATTTTCTTGACGTCCCAGAAGTCAGCCCAGGTAGTGGGTGCGGTCTTGAGCTTGTCCGCGTTATAGGCCATGACGGTGGACCAGACAAAAGTTCCAATGCCGCACTCATGAATCGCGGCCGGGGTGAAGTCGGCCTTGTTGCCAATCTTGCTGTAGTCGAGCTTTTCAAACAGGCCTTCGTCGCAACCACGTGTCACGTCGGGAGACTCGACCTCAACCACATCCCAGTTCACTTGTTTGGCCTCGACCATGGCCTTGATTTTGGCCTGCTCACCGTTGTACTCCACGCCAACAATCTTGTTGCCGGTGGCTTTCTCATAAGGCTCAAAGTAAGCCTTCTTCTGGGCATTTCCATTGGCTCCGCCGAAATTGACGACGGTAATCTGGGTCTGCGCGAAGCTGGCCGCACAGGCCAGCAGCGCACAAGCGGCCACAATAGGTTTGAGTTTCATGGTTGAGTCTCCTTTTTGGGTTGGGTAATAAGGCAAAAGGTCAGGGTTTGCAAACGGATCAGAGATAGATCCGCAAATGCTCGGGGGGCAAACGCAGCCAAACACTTTGCCCAACGAGGGGCACCGTCGGGCTGGAAAGCGCAATCTTGACAGTGGCGTCCTGCTGGCCGGGGAGCGCGCAGCGCAGCCGCAGGTGATCGCCAAAATAAATGACGTCGCACACTTTCGCCTGCAAGCTGTTGGCGCCCGGCGAGGCGCCAGCCGGATGCACCTCAATGCGCTCCGGCCGAATGCAGGCGTGCACCCGACTGCTGGTGGCGGCGGCGTTGACGTTGAGGCCGCTCAGCACCGTGCCGCTGGCCAGCTGCAGGTCGCACTGGCGACCGCTGCTGGCAATAACAACACCCTCAAAAACCGTGTTGTCACCAACAAAGCCGGCCACAAAATGATTGGCCGGGGTTTCGTACAGGCCCGTCACGATGTCAATTTGCTGAATGATGCCATCGCTGAAAACAGCCACCCGGTCTGACATGGTCAGTGCTTCGGACTGGTCGTGCGTGACATAGACAAAGGTCAGGCCGAGCTGACGGTGCAGTGCCTTGAGTTCGAGCTGCATGTGCTCGCGCAACTGCTTGTCCAGGGCACCCAGCGGCTCATCCATCAGCACCAGTTGGGGGTCAAACACCAGCGCGCGCGCCAGCGCCACGCGCTGCTGCTGACCACCCGAAAGTTGCCCCGGATAGCGGGCGCTCAAGTTGTCCATTTGCACCATCCCCAAGGCACGCAGCACTTTGGCTTCGCGCTCGGCCTTGCCAAATTTGCGCACTGTCAACGGGTAGGCCACGTTGTCGGCAATGGTCATGTGCGGAAACAGTGCGTAGTTCTGAAACACCATGCCAAAGTTGCGCTTGTGCGGCGGCGTGCGCGTGATGGGTGTGCCGTTCAAAAAAATCTCACCCGCCGTTGGCGACTCAAAGCCGGCCAGCATCATCAAGGTGGTGGTTTTGCCGGAGCCCGAGGGACCCAGCAGCGAGAGAAACTCGCCACCCCGGATGTCGAGGTTGAGATCGCGCACCACAAGGGTTTTGCCGTCATAGGTTTTTTCAACACCGGCAAATTTGACGAGTTCTTGGGACGACATGTTGTGTAGCGGCCTTTCAGGGCTTCAAGGGGCGAATGAAACAAAAGCCATGCGGCTTCAGTCAGGCATGCAAAATGCGTGCCCGGTGTGCGACTTGGATGTTGATTAAACCGCTTGAATGGCGGTTAGGCAAGCGTCGATGATGGCCAGCCCTTCGTCAACAATGGCATCACTGGCAGTCAGCGGCACCAGAATACGAATGACATTGCCATACGTGCCGCAGGTCAACAGAATCAGCCCGCGCTGGGTGGCCTCGGCTGCCAGCCGTTTGGCCATGTCGGCATCCGGCTGATGGATATCACCTCCCTTGCACAACTCAATCGCGACCATGGCACCCAGGCCCCGCACATCGGCGATGCAGCGGTGGCTGGCGGCCATTTTTTTCAGGCTGGCGGTCAAGCGAAGGCCCAGTTGGCGGCTGCGGTCCAGCAGGTTTTCTTGCTTGAACACCTCCAATACCGCCAGCGCGGCTGCGCACGACAGCGGGCTGCCGGCATACGTTCCACCCAGCCCGCCGGGCGCGGGCGCGTCCATCACGTCAGCGCGGCCCACGACGGCCGAGATCGGGAAGCCCCCGGCCATTGACTTGGCCAGCGTGATCATGTCAGGCGCAACATCGCTTTGCTCGACGGCAAACCAGGTTCCGGTGCGGCCAGCGCCGGTTTGAATCTCGTCGGCAATCAACAAAATGCCATGCTGATCGCACAGCGCGCGCAGGCGTTGCAGGAACTCTGGCGGCGCCACATTGAAGCCGCCTTCGCCCTGCACCGGCTCCACAATGATGGCCGCTACCCGACTGGCTTCCACATCGTTCTTGAAGATCGATTCAATCGACGCGATGGATTCATCGACGCTCACGCCGTGCAGCGCGTTGGGAAACTGGGCATGAAAAATTTCTGCCGGAAACGGACCAAAGCCGGTTTTGTACGGTGCCACCTTGCCAGTCAAACCCAGCGTCAGCAGCGTGCGGCCGTGGTAGCCACTGGTAAACGCGATGATGGCCGTGCGCTTGGTGTAGGCGCGGGCAATCTTGATGGCGTTTTCAACCGCTTCCGCGCCGGTACTCAAAAACATCGTTTTCTTGGCGAAATCACCGGGGGCCAGGGCGTTGATGCGCTCAGCCAGCTCGACATAGGGCTCATAGGCCAGAACCTGGAAGCAGGTGTGGGTGTAGAGGTCCAACTGGGCCTTGACGGCGGCAATCACCGTGGGGTTGCAGTGCCCGGTATTGAGCACGGCAATGCCGCCGGCAAAGTCAATATAGCGTTTGCCTTCCACATCCCAGATTTCGGCGTTTTCACCGCGGGCGATAAACACCTCGTGGCTTTGGCCAACACCACGTGGAATGGCAGCCCGACGACGGGCCATCAAGCTTGCATTTTTCAGGTTTGGTTCGCGTTGCATATCAGTCCAGATAGGGTTGGGGTGGTTGGTGAAGTGAGGCGAATATAGAGCCAGCCCTTCACGACTACCATATACAGATCGCGCTATTTTTCGATGCACTGTGCAGCCAGCAGCGCCGCTACATACAAACCCTAGGTATCACCATGTTTTCCCTTAATCCGCAGAGTGCGATGCCCTTGGTCCTGCAAATCGTGGACGGATTTCGGCTCGCCATCCAGGAGGGCTCGCTGCGCCCGGGCTCCAAGGCGCCGTCGATCAGGCAGTTTGCCCATGCGCACGGGGTCAGTGTGTTTACCGTGGTCGATGCCTACGACCGGCTGGTGGCCCAAGGCTACTTTACGTCACGCCCCCATTCCGGGTTTTTTGTCAGACAGCGCCCGGTGTCGGACATTGAGGTGCCCGGGCACGGTCCGAATTTCAACTTCGACTCCATGTGGTACCTGCGCCGCATTTTTGAAAACCGGGCACTGCGCATGAAGCCAGGCTGCGGCTGGTTGCCCGGCGACTGGCTGTTTCAGGAGGGTGTGCGCCGCAGCCTGCGCAGTCTTTCCACCGACGACGTGGACTTGGGTGGCTATGGCGAACCCAAGGGCTACCCACCGCTGCGCCAACTGGTGCGCGACTTGCTGGCCGAGCAGGAAATTGCCGTGAGTTCGGAGCAGGTGCTGCTCACGCAAGGATCGAGTCAGGCCTTGGACCTGGTGGCCCGGCGCCTGGTACGCCCAGGAGACGCGGTGCTGGTGGACGAGCCGGGTTACCCCAATTTGCTGTTTTCCTTGCGCTTTTTGGGCGCGCGCCTGATCGGCGTGCCGCGCACCCCGGTCGGCTACGACCTCGTGACGCTGGAACGTCTGGTCATTGAACACCAGCCCAAGCTATTTTTTACCCAGCCCCGGCTGCAGAGCCCGACTGGATCGGTCGCCCAGCTGGCGCATCTGCACCGCGTCATGCAGTTGGCCGAAAAACACGATTTTCTGGTGGTGGAGAACGACATTTACGCCGACCTCGACCCGGAGCCCCGACCCTCGCTGGCCAGCCTGGATCAGCTCAATCGAGTGATTTACATCAGCAGTTTTTCCAAAACGATTTCGCCCAATATCCGTGTCGGCTACCTGGCGGCCAATCCGGATTTGCTGGAAGACCTGGCCCAGCTCAAGATGATCTCAGGCTTGACTTCGTCTGAGTTCAGTGAGCGTCTGGCGTATGGCGCGTTGATGGATGGGCGCTGGCGCAAGCATGTCAAGAACCTGCGCGAGCGCCTGGCAAAAGCGCACGAGGGCGCGGCATCGCGTTTGCTGAAAATCGGCTTTGAAATTTTTTCCGAACCCAAGGCCGGCATTTTTCTGTGGGCCAAACACCCGGCCATTGCGGATTCGGCAGAGCTGGCCTACAAAGCCACCGAGCAGGATATTTTGCTCGGACCGGGGCATTTGTTCAGTCCTGATTTA
>Ga0209123_1003495_pt1 | contig 11693 bp, 7 predicted proteins | sample BarGraIncu00431A_FD_184500 | JGI IMG/M metagenome (GOLD analysis project Ga0209123, IMG submission 184500) | Arctic peat soil microbial communities from Barrow, Alaska, USA - Barrow Graham LP Incubations 004-31A (SPAdes) (version 2) | ecosystem: Environmental > Terrestrial > Soil > Wetlands >...
GAAAGGAGGAATGTTGTATGGATCTACTGTCACTTGTACTTGAGAAAAAGAAAAAGCAACTTGAAAATAATAAATCATTCCAGAAAACTACAAAAGGAAAAGTTAATACTACGAACAACAAAATGCCCACGAGAAAAGCCGGTAGGGGCAAATAATTACAGAAGAATACGAAAAGCGCTAGCGTGTCCTTTGGTTAACAGAAAAAGCGGTGGTTCCATGTTATTTATAAGCGCAAGTCAAATAACACGGTGGAGCGTTAATAACATGGAATCAGCGCGGACCACCAAAAATCTTATACTTTCTGATAGCGGCACACAGGGCACAAAGAATTAGTACCTTCTTTGTGTCCTTTCTGTCTGTGTAGCAGCTTTATATCTTCACTAAAATTAGGAGGTTAAGTATGAATCACGTTATGGAACTATTGAAAAGCCATACCTCTGTACGCAAATTCACAAATAAGCTGGTAGATGATCAATTACTGAAGGAAATTATACAAGCTAGCCAATATGCCTCTACCTCTAATCACATTCAAGCTTATACAATTATCAGAGTTAAAGATCAAGCTAAAAGGAAAACATTAGCTAAACTATCAGGAGACCAACCCTATGTTGAGGAATGTCCTATTTTTCTAGTATTCTGTGCTGATTTAAATCGACTGGGAAAGGCTTGTAGTATTCATCATGAGGTCATTGAAAGTAGCTCAACGGAAACCTTTATCCTAGCTACTGTTGATACAGCCTTAGTCGCGCAAAATATCATGATTGCCGCAGAATCGGCAGGTCTCGGTGGAGTATATATCGGCGGGATCCGCAACAACCCTCAAGGGGTTTGTGATTTGCTACAAATACCCCATCATGTTTACCCCGTCTTTGGTATGTGCCTTGGTTATCCTGAGAAAATAAATGCCACAAAACCTAGGCTTCCTTTATCCTTAATATTAAAGGAAGATACCTATTCTACTGATGGCGATGAAAATCACTTAACAGAGTATGATGAACTCATCAGCAATTATTACAAGGTCAGAACCAACAACGAGAGAAGCAACACATGGACCGAAGGCATTGCAACGTACCTCAAAAACAAGCAACGACCTCATATGAAAGACTTTTTACATAACAAAGGTTTCGAAATGAAATAACGCCCGAGGCAAAACCTTTGGGAAAATATATTGTTTTCACCACCACTCCTTTATGTTCTGGGCTTATGGCTTCCGTAATTCCAGTAAGACGAATATTTATTTTTATGAAACAAAATAAATAGAGGAAAATTAAGAAAAGTGTCAAATTATCTAATGGTGAAAATATTCTTTATATAATATCATCGTGAATATATTCTCCATATTTCGGAGGTGGACCCCTTGTCATTATTTTCACGCATCCGCTTGCAGAGTAATCGTTTCACACCCGCTCAAGAAAAAATAGTTCACTATTTACAAGAACATGCGCAAGAAGCATTGGCAATTCCCATCAACGAATTGGCCAAACATTGTCATGTGGGCGACGCCACCGTTATTCGTTTTTATCGTTCGCTGGGCTACGAAAATTACCCGATGTTTCGAATTGCCTTGACGAAAGAGCTCTCCGAAAACCAAATCCGCCCCATCTACGAAGATGTAGAAAATCAAGATGAACTGCCTGATGTTATTAGAAAAGTCATTGATTCTTCTATCCAGGGCATTTCAGATCTTGAAAAACAAATTTCCCTCCCTGGGCTTACAGACATCACTCAGCATTTCCAAAAAGCATCCCTCATCCATGTCATTGGTCTTGGCGCATCGGGCGTTGTGGCCCAAGACGTCATGCACAAGCTGATGCGTTTAGGATTGAAAATCAATGCCTATACCGACTCCCATCTAATGACCATCGCCGCATCCGTTGCCCAGCCAAATGAACTTTTTTTTGCCATCAGCCATTCTGGAGAAACCACCGATATCCTCCGCACATTAGAACTGGCTAAAGAACAAGGCTGTTACACCTGTGCGTTGACCAGTTCCATGGGTTCTAGCATCACCAATATTGTTCTGGCATACCTGCTAAGTTGCACCCATGAGACCAAAATGCGTTCCGATGCCATGATTTCCCGTATCGTTCAACTTGTTGTTATTGATATTCTCTACGTCATGCTCGCCCTTGACATTGGCGATGTTGCTATGGAACGGGTCAACACCTCGCGCATTGCCCTAAAACACCATCGTTCCCCTTCTCGTTAAAATAGCTCTTACTAACAACCCTAACTATAAATATAAGGAGGCTTTTCAATTTGAATGCAGAAGCTAAATCCATGATTATCATCGCAGACGACCTGACTGGCGCCAACGACACTGGAGTACAATTTGCCAGTCAGGGACTGCATACAGAAATTCTTCTAGAAGGAACGGAATTAACCCCCACATTGGAAGCCATCATCGTCGTAGTGGATACTAACAGTCGAGCCATTCCCGCTGGTGAAGCCTACAATCGAGTCCGGAAAATTGCCGAACAGGCGCACCGTGCTGGCTTTAAGCACTACTACAAGAAGATGGACTCCACGTTACGTGGTAATATCGGCGTTGAGTTAAAAGCCATCCTCGATGTTGGTCTCCATGATTTCGCATTAGTTATGCCCGCTTTCCCTAAAACTGGTCGTACCACAGTTGGCGGGCATCATCTGCTGCAAGGAGTTCCGCTGTCAACAACGGAGATCGCCAAAGACCCTAAAGCCCCCGTTTTAGAAACGGTCCTACCAGAGCTGTTACGGCAGCAAACTACTGCCCTCGTGGGACACATCGGCATCGCTGAACTATCCCAAGGAGAAAATGCTGTCATGGCAACCATTCGGCGTTATCTGGCAGCCGGCATTACGATCATAAGCAGTGATGCATGGCAGGATGAGCATTTTCTATTGGTGGCGCAAGCAGCACAACGGGTGTCTGATCGCATTCTCTGGGCAGGATCAGCTGGTCTAGCAGAGTGCCTGCCTCAACTGTTGGGCTGGAATGAAAAACTGCCGCACGAGCAGCCTACGCTTGTCATTGCGGGTAGCGTTAGTTCTGTGACCCGCGGACAAGTGGAACTACTGCTAGCTGACGGCTATGAGCTAGTGGAAGTGGCTGTTGCTGATTATCTCCCCTGGCAAGAAAATCATCCTCTCCCATGCCTGCAAAAAGCACTATTACTCCTTGCCGCAGGCAAACGTGTAGTCCTCGCATCTGGCTATCATATTGATGAAATAAAGCGAGCCCAAACTGCTGGCGCAAGCCTAGGAATGTCTACACTAGAAGTCAGCGAAACCGTCGCTCAAATTCTGGGTTATATGGGTGCAGCCATCCTACGTCAACAAGAAGTCACTGGCGTTATTCTCACTGGTGGGGATACAGCCGTGGCAGTCTGCCGGGCACTGGGAGTCACTGGCATCCATGTCCTAGAAGAAGTGGCGCCAGCCATCCCCCTTGGCAGTATGGAAACGGCTGACGGAAAGAAATTATGGGTGATTACAAAAGCAGGTGCTTTCGGAAGCCCTGATGCATTAGTGAAAGCATCACGAAAACTTATAGCAAGGAAGGTAATACTATGACACAACAAAAACTGCAACTTCCCATTCTAGCCATCACAATGGGTGATGCCGCCGGCTGTGGCCCAGAAATCATCATCAAAGCCCTGGCCGATGAAAACATCTATCACATCTGCCGTCCTCTCGTGTTTGGTGATGCCAAAAGGTTGCAACTCGCCGCCAATATTCTAGAAAGCTCACTTCAGATAAAAATCGTAACTGACGCACAAGAAGGTACCTATCAGCATGGCGTGGTTGATGTCTTTGATTTTGATAACATTCCTGCCGACCTGCCTTTCGGGCAAGTTGACCCGCGTGCTGGCCATGCAGCCTATATCTACATCGAATCAGCCATTCATCAGGCCCTGGCAAATAAAGTAGCTGCCATCGTCACGGCCCCTATCAACAAGGAAGCCCTCCACAAGGCAGGCCACCTCTTTCCCGGTCATACAGAAATCCTGGCTGAGCTCAGTAACACTAAAGACTATGCCATGATGCTCTCCAGTGAAAATTTACGAGTCATCCATGTCACAACCCACGTATCCATGAGGGACGCCGCAGACCTCATCAAAAAAGACCGGGTGCTGCGCATCATCCGCCTAGCAGACCGTACTCTTCACCTACTTGGTCTAGAAGAGCCACGTATTGCCGTCGCCGGTTTTAATGCTCATGCTGGTGAAAATGGTTTATTTGGCAGAGAAGATATGGATGAAATACTGCCTGCCGTAAAGCAAGCACAAGAAGAAGGAATTACGGCCACTGGTCCTATACCACCTGACACCGTTTTCTTCCGTACCGTATGCCGCAAAGAATTTGACATCGTTGTCGTCATGTATCACGATCAAGGCCATGTCCCAATCAAACTCCTTGGTTTTGACAATGGGGTTAACATTACCGTCGGTCTTCCCTTCCTCCGTACCTCCGTCGATCATGGCACGGCCTTCGACATTGCAGGAAAAGGCATCGCAGCAAGTACTAGTATGACTGCAGCCATTGACTTCGCTGCCCGCCTAGCCACCGGCGCGCGAAATCAAGACGTTACTCGTTAAGTAAGGAAGGTAGTCTGCTTGCCTTTTTGTAGTGTATTGGTTGAATTCCCAAAGCTAGCACTACAAATGATCAGCATCAACGGGTTTACAACTACGAATAAGACGGAAGGATGGTTCATTGATGCCAAATGTAAAGATAACAATGCCTTATGGCCAGGAAAACATAGAAATATCCATTGCTCAAGAAAATCTCCTTGGTATCTATTCACCAAAAGACGTTGCTGTCGTAAAGGATACCAAACAAGAGATACTGCGAGCTCTTCATAACCCGATTGGTACCAAATCATTGACTGAACTGGTGAAAGGTGCTAAAAAAGTTGTTATCATCGCCGATGATAATACACGATTAACCCCTACGGTCGAGATTATTCCCATTCTGCTTGATGAAATGAATGCGGCGGGGATAAAAGACGAACAGATTACTCTGATTATTGCTCTCGGAACCCATCGTTTCATGACGGACGCAGAAATTCTAATCAAGTTTGGTGAAGCTGTCGTCAACCGAATTACTATCAAAAATCATGACTTCAAAAGCCCCGCAGCGCTTGTTGATCTTGGTAATACACCGAATGGTACCAGTGTTTGGGTCAATCGCGAAGCCTATGAAGCAGATTTTAAAATTGGCGTCGGCACCATCGTTCCTCACCATATTCCTGGTTTTTCTGGTGGTGCTAAAATTGTTCAGCCTGGCATTTCCGGTGAGCATACTACGGCTGAAACCCACTTGCTCAGCGTGAGAGCACCTCGCTCCTACTTAGGGGTGGAGGACAATCCTGTTCGCCGGGAACTCAATATGATTGCAGGAAAAATTGGGATGCGTACTATTTTCAACACCGTCCTCAACCGTCACGGAGAGGTGGTGGGTGCTTTCTTTGGTGATGTAGAAGAAGCCTTCACCGCAGGCGTAAAACTATCAAGAGAAGTCTATGCCGTGGAAATTCCTGCCGAAGCCGATATTGTAGTTTCCAGTTCTCATCCTTGTGATATTGAATTCTGGCAAGCCCATAAGACTCTCTATCCTTCTGACCTAGCGGTTAAAGCTGGCGGGACTATGATTATCCTTACTCCATGTTATGAAGGCATCGCCGTTACTCACGACGACATTATGAACATTACTCACCATTCATCAGAACGTCTTAAACAGATGGTAGAAAAGAAAGAACTCCATGATGAAGTGGCTGCGGCGTTAGCCATTGCGTGGGCACAAATCAAAGAACGAGAAACAGTATACATCGTATCGAGTGGCATTGACCCTGAGCATTCCAAAAAACTTGGTTTTGTTCCATTCCCTTCTGTGCAAGAAGCATTACAAGCGGCTCTGGCTGAGCATGGTAAAGATGCTAAAATTACCGTACTCACCCATGCGCCCGACATGCTTCCTATCATTCGATCGGTTAAATAATTCTCATAGAATTATTAATAAAACTCATAAAAAAGCTAAAGGCTACTTAAAAATACCTCCAATGATTTTTTATCACTGGAGGTATTTTTACATCATTACTTTCTACGGGATATAAACAGCATTTTCCCCACGGCAATGACAACTAAAATTCCTAAGGCCCAAATAATTGGCTTCTGATAGAATTCAGCAAATCCTTCGATTTTTTCCCAAATTCCAATAATTGGCGTTAACCAGGAAAAATGAGACGTTTCGGCACTACCATCAAAAGGACGATTACTTAAAGAAGATAACTGGCTTTGTTCATTGACTATAAAGATATTACCTGACAGCTCATTATAATTAGATCTGGTCTGCAGATTGCGAATGGCTCTAGGTAAGGACTGTAACAACATGTTGGCAGAGATACTGATCAGAGGTATACCATGATATTCACCAATTTGACCCAAGATGGTATTGCCTACTGACTGGTAACGATAGGTCACTGCACCACCATCGCCCCGATACAGAGTATAATCTTTGCTCCGTTGTAGTGGCAGTGCCTGCTGAAGTTCTTCAGGAATATCCTGGGCTAAGGCCAGTAGTATCAGATAATCTGACTTCATACCACTAGAAAATTGGCCAATACTACTTACGTCGGGATAAGCAAACACCCCTGGTGGTAATTGCTTATTCATGAGCAGTACCATCTCACCTACGGAGCGGATACTATCAATTGATAGATTATCACTTATCAAAATATATCCTTTTTTATTAAACAATAAACCAATATTGGGCCACGTAAACTGGTCGGCTCCAAACTTATCAATCCCAGAAATATAACTGGATTGTAGCACTTGAACTGACTGAGACATTCCTTGGACTTTACAATAACCTTTGTCATCAGGATACTCAAAGACTAGACTCAGAGCATTACGGGCCTGTAAAGTTAGGGAATTTGGCACCGTGATATCTTTATTCAGTACACCAGAGGCGTCTAATAATTCACTGTGAATTAACTTCCGGTTAAAAAATACATCAAGGCGTACTTGTTTACCCACTATTGTGCTCGGACCATAACGGCCCTCCAAATGAATGCTCAAACTTCTAGGCATGCTGGGGAGCAGAGCAGGATAAATTTCAAAATCAACCGGCACTGTCGAAATGCCTTCTTGCGCCGTGTTGTTGCCAAAGTAAATCTTATCCTGAAGGACAGTCATTGGCTCATTCTGCTGGCTCACATGGATCATCGAACTAGGCACAACTTCCATAATTGGGAGTTGCGCTAACTGTTTAACCAGATCTTGCAGGTTATTCTCATTTTCCCCTGCCATAACTACGGTATCAGGAAAAGGCAAATGTAGCCCTTGGGTAAAAGTGCCCAAGGCACCAGGTAGGTGGTTGAGTAGCCCAATCCATATCCGGGGAAGATTTGGATACTGGCCACGTTCACTGGCAAAAATCATTGTTACTGGCACATAAGGATATTGTTTTTGCAATATCCCATAGGCTGAGGCACCACTTCCGATTTCGTTCAACGTAGGATTATCAGGAATAATAATCACTACACCATTTGTTAAGGTATTGAAAAACTCTGGTATTGTTTTAGGCACAGGGGGTGCAAATAACATCGTCAGCGCCGAAGAATTGTGAACTGTATAAAAAAGATGACCCCGCTGATCATCTGCGCAAATGTCATTTGTCGCAAATACATTGGCGACAATACCCACCTGCACTTGCCCTTTATTCGCTACGTAGGGAGGTAAGGTCAATTGGACATTCGGTTTAGCTCTGAGCTGAGCTGCTGTAACGGTGGCAATTTTCCGATCATTAAGATAAAAAGTAAAATTACTGCTATCATTAAGATTTTTCCCTGGCTCGACAACCACGTTCACAGTGCTACCTGCTAAGGGAGTCATCCGTGGAACTGGGAAAGCAATGGATAAATTGGTCTTAGCGCCAGTTACAATTACATCTCGATCATAACCAAAAGCAGACATGGATGCAGAAAAAGTTGCCGCCCAAGATAAATTAGGAAAACACAAGAGCAAACTAAACAATGTATACACTAATACTTTTTTGATCTCATGGGGGCTTATTCTTTCAAAAGTAACAAATCCCGGTCCAACAACTACATTGGCACACTTAACAGATTGGGCTTCCTGCACCGTGGCAAGAGAAACACCATAAAATACTGCGAGATCAGTGTTCGACACAAGGGGTTTTGCCTTACGGCGATTTAGCCTACCATAACGATAGTAATTCCACTCGGACCAGGACAATAAGATGAGATAAACAGCAATGCCAAAATAAACGGAATTTTCTATCATAATGAGTGTTCCCTCAATGGTAGCCAATGAAAAAGCCTTGTCGAACATCAGTTTATAGCCCTGCCACCATAGGATGGCGGTGATAAAGGGTTGCATTAAATTTATGAAAAATGCCCATGCCGAAATTGACAATAGGGATTCTAAAACACGAAAAAATGAATGTTGCAGATGGGGCTTATCAAGAACCATGGTCCTAGCTTGCCTCTCACTTGCCATTTCACGTCTGGCCAATTGAATTACCGCCCTTGCATAGTTCCTGTTTCTTAGCCAACGGCTGAACTTCAGCAGCAAACTCACGAAAAAACCAGCAATAATGCCACCAAATAACAACAATGTACATAATGCTAATAACGTGCTAGCATGGGCAATCATCGACTGTGGCAGTACTGCAATCAATAATAGTAAAGAGACGACACTCGTTATTAACATACAAGCTACTACTAATTTTTTAGTTATTATAACACTATTTTTTTTTACGACAACGCCTTAATTGAGTAACGGGTATGTATTCATACTCACACCCCCTTTTTACCTGTATTCAATTATAACTTATCCGCCAGCCCCCTATCCGGGCTACTCCAAACCGCTAGTTGACCCATTTTACGTGTCAAGGCTTTCGGTGTAGCAACCACTGTCGCTAAGGCTGTCAACAACCAATAAAACAGGGGATACCAGATGACCCAAAAATGATACCATACAATATTTTTTTCATAACGGCGATCAATATATAATGCGATCACTGACTGCAAGAGACACAGAGCAACTAAGATGGTTCCTTTCCAGTCCGGCAATAATTTTACCATAGGCAAAGAATGGGGGATCATAAAACTTGCTAGCCACAGTAAACCGAATATGACGTAGGCATAAGACCACAATACTGAAACTACATACTCAATATAAATCGGCCATAAACGCCGTTGTCTCCAATCTAACCAAATATCAACATGGCGGCGGATAACCTCTCCGCCTCCTTGAGACCAGCGCAGCCGCTGTTTCCATAGACCACTAATCGTTTCTGGAACTAATATCCAGCACAAAGCATTGGGTTCATAACGTATATCCCAAAAACCCTTTTCCAATTTCCACGTTACATTAATATCATCGGTGATCATATCAATATCCCATAGTCCAACATCCAGTAAAGCCCTTTTGCGAAAAGCGGCAATTACACCAGATACTGTCAGGATTTTGCCCAGCACTCGTTGGGTCCTTTTTATCATACCAACAATGGAAGAGTACTCTCCGACCTGAACTTTGGCCAGAAGGCTTGTTCGATTTCGCACACGAGGATTACCAGTGACAGCTCCAACGCGAGAACCAGTGACAAAATGCCCCACCATCCAACGCATAGCATCACAATCCACATAAGCATCAGCATCAATCGCCAAAATAATCTCACCTAGGCACGCTAAAAAACCATAACGCAGCGCACTCGGCTTGCCCATATTTTGTTTCATAATGAGTACTCTTACTCGAGGGTGAGCCATGGCCAGTTTTTGCAAAATGAATGGTGTCCTATCGCTACTGCCATCGTCAACAACTATGACCTCGAAATGAGGATAATCAGATTCTAACACGCCGAGTATAGTACTTTCAATGGCATCCTGCTCATTATGAGCTGGAATAATCACGGAAACCATGGGGTAGGATGACAGTATGGGCCTGGATCTTTTTTCCCCTGCCTCATAACGAAAATAGAAAAAGAGAGCCCCGATAATCCACACAATACTCATGGCTAAAGGGTAATAAAAAACAAAATCTGCAATAAACTGAATAAAGTCAATGATCGTTGGTCACCTCGTTTCACGAAAAAAGTACACTCATCTAGCGCCCCTGAATCAACGTCAACCTATGATTGGCGCTAAAAAGTCAGCGACTCTAGGTTCGCAGAGTAAATATTTAAGGGGTAATATGCCAGATTGATAACACCATGATTTTTTAATATTGAGACCTGTTTCGACAATACTGTGGTCGAAATCCACTGTTGATTAGCCCAATTATAGTTTTGTAATTTAAAAATTATTTTGCCAGCAGCGCCGGGTTTACTAAGAGCCCGCTGCGTCAATAACATCAGCCACTGATTAGGATCAGCAACTTTTTCCATAAAAGGATAAGCCATAATGACAGTATAATCATACCGTTTCAGATATTCTTCATAATCCTGAGCCATCCACTCCTTGGCTGTAGGGTTAACAATTACAGTAGGATAAATATTTCGAGCCACTTTGGCCCGTGGACGATATTGTTGTACTTCTTGCATTAATTCTACAGTTATATCATTCAATGCTTTACTTTTCATGTTGGTCCACTTTTGCCTTATTTCCTGGTTTTGCAACACCTCGGCAGTCAATTCTTGATGAAAACGTTCTTTAAATACCTTTTGAGCCGTGGGTGACATATCTTCAAAATCATTTAGATACAGATCATCCTGGAATAAAACACCATCAATGGGACTATATACAGCTAACTCCTTAAAAAGACGCTTTAGTTCCTCCCGCACTCTAGGGCTAAAAGGCGTGGCACGATTATACCAGCCTTTTTTTGTTGGATCTGATGCTTGGACTACATCTTCATCATGCCCTATAACCAACCACTGACAAGCTAAGGTTGGCATCCAAGCATACACCATCATGCCCTGGGCCTGGAGCCGTTGCACAACATGACTAAAAACATCTTTCTTGACGGGAGCAACCGTATTATAGAAATATACGCTTTCAATATTTCCTGTCGCGTTATCATCCGTAAAGGCTTGCAGAAAAACAGTATTCACTTTTGAACGTCTCAGCAAATCAATTGCCCCATCAATATTATCTTCAAATTGATCAGGAGATTTATCATATAATAAATCAATATCCAATTGACCTACCTTTAAGGGAATTGGTTCTACTGGATTGATTGGCAATAATTTAAAAAATTCTTTTTCTCCTGGATTATGATATACTATGGTCCGATTGACACCTAATCGACGATGGGTTTCAGTATTAATATTATTACCGAGGGTAAATAACAATTCTATGCCCGCTGTTTTTGCAATTTCAGCACCAATCTGAGTATATTCACCATAAGGCCATACATAAAAAATAACGGGGTGACCAAGATTTTGTTCAAAGATACGTTGATTTAAATCCATATCCATGGTTAGTCTTTTTTTATAATGCTCTTCGGTCTCATATCCCTCTGCACTGTATCCCAAGGTTGCTGCTTCTTGCCCCCGATGGTCAAAAGGATTATCAATAACAAATTTATGCATATTATGAGAATGAGAGGCTATCGTCACAAGTCCTGATGATTCCATCTCCCGCACCTGTTGCCAGGTGACTACATCTCCAATATCATACGGAGCACCAAATTGTTGCCAAGAAGTAACCAGAGATAACAGCGCAGGGTACTTAAATTCTTTCAATAAAG
>Ga0209123_1003497_pt1 | contig 11688 bp, 7 predicted proteins | sample BarGraIncu00431A_FD_184500 | JGI IMG/M metagenome (GOLD analysis project Ga0209123, IMG submission 184500) | Arctic peat soil microbial communities from Barrow, Alaska, USA - Barrow Graham LP Incubations 004-31A (SPAdes) (version 2) | ecosystem: Environmental > Terrestrial > Soil > Wetlands >...
GTTGTAGATAAACCCGTCCAGACTGTAGTCAAATTTAATGATGCCAAATTGGGCATATGTCTCAACGATGTGCCGCCAGCGCCCCGGGTTGCTGTGACCGAGCTGAATCACGTCAGCATCGATCAAATCGGTCAGCGTTTTTGCTTCAAAGACAAGATAGTCGCGACTTTTTGCTTGCGTGTTGTACTGGGCCAAAATGAGCCCGATGATCTCGTCTCTGTGGGCCAGCGCATATTCCCAGCCTTTGAGGGTCGCGCTGCGAAAGGCAGATACAACTTCAGGCTGCGCCTTTTCAAAGGCGCGACTTGTGAATAACACGCCTTTGTAGAAATCCATGCCGTACTGATTCGGACTAATCAAACGGAAGGCTGTGCCGCGTTTTTGCAGAAAAAATGGTTCGTTGGAAAGATACGCGCTCATGGCGACGATCTTCCCCGACATCAGATGCTTCAGTTCGTTTGCTTCAGTGTCGATTTTGAGCTTGTCCAGCGCAATGCCTTCGTTGACGAACATCGCTTTAAGGTCAATGTTTTCATCACCCGGTTGCAGGCCAATGGCCCCGGCTCGGGCAACATCAGAGAGCGTTTTAATTTTGTCATTCAAGCTCAACAAAACTTCAGGCGAGTGCTGAAAAATAGGTGCCAAGACCAGTACAGGTTTGCCCTCCAAAAAGGATTTAACCAGGCCAGAGGAAGACACCCCAAAATCGGCCCGCCCCTGCGTCACCTCCTCAATGGGTGAAATATTGGGCGAACCTTCTTTTAAAGTGACATCCAGCCCGGCGTCTTTGTAGAAGCCTTTGTGCAATGCGGCGTAATAGCCTGCAAATTCAAACTGGTGCAGCCAGTTGAGTTGCAGGGACACGCTGATAGGCGACGAGGAAGCCAGTGCGGTCTGACTGACCAGAACAAGCAGCCCAATGAAAAAGACCAGTCTCTTGGGCATGTGGAGTTTGTCCGAAGTGAAGTACTTGCAGGCGGGGTTGTGTGAGTAGCCCGCATTGTAAGCAAAGGTATCCGTGAGATCGATGCACGAACCCCTGCGGGTTCAACTATGTAGTGGCCGAAGATTCTGACGAAGTTAATTTTTTGAGCTCTATTCCTTTCCGTCAAAATCGAAATCTCCTTGGTTTTCAATCTCGCTGCCCTGACATTCCCACCTGCCATAGAAATGCGACGTCTGGTCGCCATCGACATTGGCCCACACCTAGGTCGCAACACCAGGGCTTTCTGCGCCACAGCCGGTGGGAGCGTCATGGTTATTTCTCCTGTACTTCGAGTCCATATCCGGCGTCTGTTACTGGCCGAACATTCGCGCATCGGGACCATCGCCCGCCAATTGAGGCTTCACCGTGACAGTTATTTTTGTAACTAGTGATTGACGAAAATTCAAAATGAACTATATTTACGGGAAATTTTCCCGAATTTATGTTTTATTGCCAGTTTTTCTTCAAACACACTAGTGCCCAAACCCATTCATAAACCCACGTTCACACCCCTGCACTGGCCGTCGCTGCGCGGCCAGTCCTGATTCAAAAACCATCGCTCACCACAAGCTATTACCCGATAGACCTATGCAATTCCAATTCAACACTGCCAACGCCTTCAAACTCTGCGCCATCACGGTCGCCGCTCTGCTCATCACCGCTTGCGGCGGCGGTGGCGAAGGTGACGGCGACAGTAACGGCTCAGCCACTTTTGCCACCAGCACCGGTGCAAAAACCAACGGCGCGCTTGGGCAAGGGCTTTATGCCGCGAACTGTGGCGGCTGCCACGGTGCCAGCGTGCCCGCAGGCGTCAATTATTTGCGCTCCCTGAACGCTATCGCTGCCAACAAGGGCGGCATGGGCTATTTGGCGGCCACCATCAAAACCGCCCAGGCCGATGACATTGCCACGTATTTGGCATTCGGGGCGGTGTCGTCCCTGTCGGCACAAACCATCACCTTCGCAGCTCCGACCAGCCAGACCATCGGGACTGCACCAGCGACTTTGGTCGCAACTTCATCGTCCAACCTGCCTGTTTCGTTCGCATCCACCACGTCAGCGGTTTGCACTGTGAGTGGCACCACGCTGGCCTTGGTTGCTGCGGGTTCTTGCACCGTGACCGCCAGCCAGGTGGGTAATGCCACTTTTGCGGCAGCAACCCCTATTTCAAACACATTCACCATCAACGCAGCCCCCGGCGCGCCGACCTTTACAGCAGGGACACCCGTTGGCAGTTTGACGGTCAGTGCCACCGCCACGCCGGCGCAATTTACTTTTGCCGTCACATCAAACTCAGCCGGTGCCATCTCGTACGCCTCAACAACATCGTCAGTTTGTAGCGCGACTGCGGCAGGAACGGTCACGGTAATCAACGCAGGCACTTGCACCATCAACGCCAGCCAGGTGGCCAATGGCAACTTCACGGCACTGACAAACCCTTACTCATTTACTTTGCTGCCTGCGGGTGTTGCTGCTGCGGGTGCGACGCTCTACGCCAACAACTGTGCGGGCTGCCATGGAAGCCCCACGCCCACGGTGACGGGGATGGCCGGACGAAACATTGTCACCAATGGTGCGGGTAACCCAACGGCTATTGAAACCGCTTTATCCGCCAACGGGCCAGTCGCTTTTGCGTCGATGCGTGGATTTGCGACCACCATCAACACCCAACAGCAATTTGCTGACCTTGCCGCCTATTTTGTCGGCAAGTGATCCAGATTTAGCACCGGCCAAAAACAAGGGCGTCATGGCTTCAAACCAGCCGCCCGTGTTCGCCTTTTCTAGGGCAATTTGAAATCCACACTCTCGACTTGGTAGCCCAGCTTTTTCATGAGGGCGGGCAGGCCGTTGGGGCCTACCATGTGCAGGCTGCCTCAAAGCAAATGGTCGACGATCTGGAAGCCTTGAAAAAGTAAGTGGCTGAGGCGGGTGATTGGGCTTATGCAGCGTGGCCGGTGGAAGATGGGTTGCTTCCACCTATTGAATCCAAACTGCAATCCGAATTCACCACTGCCTCCATCTCTGTCGTTCAATTTTGACGTCGGGATCAGTGAAAGTTAACCGGCTCCAACCAGACCATTGCGGTCTTTCATGCGGTACAGTCGTAAGTCAAGTATGCCGCGAAAGCAGTCATTCAACGAACTTCCCCAAATGGAGGAGTTTCACGCAATACACAGGCAGTAACAATGTGAGCACAATGGAAGTTCTAGTTTCTCCAAAAAAACCTTTGGATGTGTCTCGTGCCCAATCGGACCTAACGTATGCACCCTGGTGGCGCAGACTCGCTGCCTTGACAGTGGACGGTACTGCATTCATTTTTACCTTGTGGTTCACTTTTCAAGTTTGGACTTGGACTTATACGTATCAAATGAATATCCAATTGCTACCAAATGAAGGGTGGGAATTCGATGTTCCAGATCCAGGCCAAATATTCGTCGCGTTACTCGTAGTTACCGCACTTTTTGGGCCTATTTATTTTGGCCTTCAAGAGTCCGGGCGACATTCCGCCAGCTTGGGGAAACGGCTGTTTTCGATCAAAGTTGTTCGCCCTGATACCACTCGCTTAGGATACTGGCGGGCTGCCCTTCGTGCTTCATTCCATTCATTGCCCGGAATCGGTTTAGCAGGCGACCTATTTCAACCATTCACTCATAAACGGCAGGCGCTTCACGACATGCTTACCGATAGCTTGGTGATCCAAGCTGAAAGGCCACTAACTAAGACATTGTTTGCCAACATAAAAGAACTTTTGCGCTACCTTCTCAAATGTTTGCTCTATCTGTCAATGTCGTTGCTTGGTCTTGCTGTTGCTATTTTCTTGATACTCGTCGCCATGAATTGGAAAGATCAACCACTACGGGCCGAGACGAATGAGGCCTTTAACTGGGCTCCTTCTCCCAATGCGTTTGTCAACAATGGCTACCTCGTGCTGTTGGGTCAAGATGCCGCACCGGATACAGATCCTGCTATCGCTGGCAAAGCCATATTGCACGCTCAATTGAATGAAATCGACAAGCAAAGGAGCGGTACTCGCCTTAGTTTCAACAAACCCATAGAGGCTGCACCAGCACCAGCAACTGCGCTGACAAAGTATCTTTGCAAATATGAGAAGCAAAATTGCGTTGACCACTATCTAAGTACCCGGTCTCCGATATCAAACGTCTTGCCTCAGATTTCGACAATGGAGCAGCGGTTTGGATTGATAGCGAATTTAGAACGATTCGAAGAAGTCGCGCCACCCCTAGTAACGGATGGTGGCCCCAACTGGCGATACCTCACAGAGGGGTCAGAATTAGTCAGAGCGACGGCACTATTTGAACTGGCGGACGGGAAGTACAAAGAGGGCATCCAACGCTTTGTAAAAAATGCGCAGTTCTCAAGAGGGTTACTTCGGCAAGCAACCACCACTTCTAGCCACGCAATCGCAGTTGGGTTGGTACATAGAGACATGAGATTTATCAGCGAAGTGGTGCAAAAGTACCCTCAACTGGTGAGCAAATACAGCCAAGAGTTCAAACAGCTTACGGTGCCCGTTGCAAGTCCAGAGTTCAACTTGGAAAAGCCATTGGCACACGAAAGAACAAGACTTCTTTGGGCCATCCGGGAAGTGTGGCGCTCAACCGACCTGACCTGGTTCGGTCGGTTTTTAATTTGGACTCTTGCGCAACCGAATGCAACTGAGAATCGAATCGTCACCGAATTCGAAAGCTATATCCACTTGGCAGATGGCGCAGCCAACACGTACGACGCAGAATTAGACAGGACAGGCTTGATGCGAAAAGCTGCGATAAGGTTTGGCTACTTATCAAATTTTTATCCAAGCAACCCAATTGGTAACTTATTTGTTGATGCAATTTTTGCAAGAAATGAGTACTTTGCATACATCGAAAAACAGCATGACTTGAATGGCCATATTCGCTTGGTAGCGTTGCAGCTGAGACTTGCGATCGACAAAACGCCTCCCGCGGGAATCACTCTGGCGTTGCGCAATTTACCTGTTGAGTACAACAATCCCTACACACAAAACCCCATGCAGTGGGTTGAGGCCAGCTCCGAAATCCGCTTTCAGGGACGGCAAAAGTCAAATCAAAATTTGGAAGCCAGCAGTTTGTATTCGGTACGTGTATTTAAGTAATTCGCAGTTGAACCTTCCTTCCTCGAGACCGATTGTCGAAAATCGTGCAATTTTTTGGGTGTGCTGCCTTTGATTTTTTGTGTTGATATTTAAGAAAAATCTGACCGCTTTGGAGCGACTCGAATGACAGCAAGCAGCCCTCAGGAGTCATTCACGTCAAAAACCCAATTGCACTTGACGCTACAACCCTGCAACCCAAGTCACCCCATTTCTACGGCAATTTGAAGTCCACACGCTCGACTTGATAACCCAGCTTTTTCATGAGGGCGGGCAGGCCGTTGGGGCCTACCATGTGCAGGCTGCCCACGGCGGCAAGGACGCGTTGGCCGCTGCGGTGCAGGGCGTCAATCCGCAGAGACAACGCCGGGTTGCGATCATCGAGGAGGCGCTTCATGTATTTGCGTTCAATCTCGCTGCCCATGCAATCGCACCACTCATTGAAGCGCGACATCTGGTCGCTGTCGCCATTGGCCCACACCTGGGTCATCCGGTTGAGCTGTGGGCGCACACGACCGGACTGCAATTCGTCCAGAGATTCCTGCACGTAGGCAATGGTTTCTTGCGCATCGTCCATCTGCAAGGCCTTGATTTGCAACTCGGGGGTTTCAAGCGAGACCACTGTTTTTTTGGCGCCATGCCCCATGGCGGCCAGCACGATATCAATGGCATAGCCAGGCTCCAAGCCGTCCTGTCGCCCCACCATGACGCTTAGCGTCTCGACCTGGAGTTCCGGGACGAGTTTGACCAGGGATTCGTAGGGCACGCACAGCGCTGCCGCTTGCTCTTGCATGCGCTTGACCAGCGGCTCGGGCAGCACGGCACCGTGGGCTGCGGCCATGCCTGCTAGCAGGTGGCTTTGGATGTCGGGGTCCAGCATGTCGAGCTCCAGCGCGATCGTGTCCGACGCCTTGACCGCCTGCATTAAATGCGGGCCAGGAAACATCCATTCTTTTTTGGCGGCGTGCATCGTGCCGTAGAGGTATGAGGTGCGCCCGTCTTTTTGGATGCGCCACAAAAACCCATGGTCTTGCACTTGCTGCATGGCGGTGCGCATCTGCTCGGGGGTGAACTGCAAGGGCTCGGGCGGCGGTGGGCAGGTGGTCTGCGCGGCGGCGCTCCCCAGCGCCACAAGGGCCAACAGGGTGATGGATAAACAGCGGTGGATTTTTTCTAGCATCTTTGGCTCTGTCTGAAGGGTGGGGAGAACTCTGAATGGCGTTGATTGTCGGATACCTGAAAGCGTAAGCAGGGAGACAACTCTTTGCTTAAATTTGCTATTAAGTTAATAGCTGCTCACGCAGACCATACGGGAGCTACAGCCATTTTTCTTATATACCGGCCGTCTCTTTGGTTTGCCAGCGACGCGATTGTTCCTGTCGGTGCAAATGTTGCCGCCTAGGTGTTTTCCTGCAAAACAATGACAAAAGTGCCAAAAAAACCTAAAGTTGGTTTTTCACAAAAGAAGGAGCTCACACCATGACCATACTTGTTGCCTATGCACCGCGCCCTGAAGGGCAAGCCGCCTTGGATAAGGGCTTGGAGATTGCCAAGCGCCGCCAGGAGCGTTTGGTGGTCGTCAATGCCAGCCCAGGCGGCTCACATGATGACCCGTCGCGGGCAGATGCACAGGATGTGGAGCGGGTGGAGAATTTACTGGCGCAGTCCGGCATCGATGCCGAATTCAAACAGTTCATTCGTGGCAACAGCGCCGTCTCGGAGATCGAAGAGATGGTTGAGTCGCTACAGGTTTCACTGCTGGTCATTGGGCTGCGCAAGCGCTCCCCGGTGGGCAAACTCATTTTGGGCAGCGTGGCGCAAGATATTTTGCTGTCGGTTTCGTGCCCGGTATTGGCCGTCAAAGCGGTTTGATGGCCATCCAGTCAGTCTGACCCGGTCGCCCCGCCAAGTGCAGTTGCGCCACGGCGGCGGGTGACTCGGCCAGCAACTTCCCGCATTTGAATACCTTCAGGCGCGTGGCGCGCAGGCGCAAGGCTTGCACCGGGTCATGCGCTTGCAACAGCACAAAATCGGCGTTGCAGCCCACCTCCAGCCCATATCCCTCCAGCCCCATGACACGGGCGGCATTGACGGTTACCGCATCAAAACACTGGCGCATGGCGGCCTGACTGGTCATTTGCGCTACATGCAGCCCCATGTGCGCCACCTCCAGCATGTCGCCACTGCCCATGCTGTACCACGGGTCCATCACACAGTCGTGCCCAAATGCCACGTTGATGCCCGCAGCCAGCAGCTCAGGCACGCGCGTCATGCCGCGGCGTTTGGGGTAGCTGTCGTGGCGGCCCTGCAGCGTGATGTTGATCAGCGGGTTGGCCACGGCGTGCAGCTGAGCATCAGCCATCAGGGGCAGCAGTTTGCTCACGTAGTAGTTGTCCATGCTGTGCATGGAGGTCAAATGCGAGCCGGTCACGCGGCCTCTCAATCCCAGGCGCTGCGTTTCAAAAGCCAGGGTTTCCACATGGCGCGAGAGCGGGTCGTCCGACTCGTCGCAATGCATGTCCACCCGCAGCCCGCGCTCGGCGGCGAGTTCGCACAGCAACTTGACGCTGGCGGCGCCCTGCTCCATGGTGCGTTCAAAGTGCGGGATGCCGCCCACCACGTCCACGCCTTTATCCAGGGCGCGTTTGAGATTGTCCAGCGCACCCGGAGCGCGCAGCACCCCGTCTTGCGGGAAAGCCACCAGTTGCAAATCGATGTACGGGGCCACCTGTTTTTTGACTTCAAGCAGCGCGTCCACGGCCAGCAGACGCGGGTCGCACACGTCCACATGGGTGCGAATGGCCAGCAAGCCCTTGGCCACGGCCCAGTCGCAATAAGCCAGCGCCCGCTCAATCAAGGCCTCTTGTGTGAGCAAGGGCTTGAGTTCGCCCCACAGCGCAATGCCCTCCAGCAAAGTGCCCGACTGGTTGACGCGCGGCAGGCCGTAGCTGAGCGTGGCATCCATGTGAAAGTGCGGGTCCACAAACGGCGGACTGAGCAAGAAGCCTTGCGCATCGACGCTCTGCTGCGCGGGCGCCTGCAGGCCCGGGGCAACTTCGACAATCTTGCCGTGGCGCACCGCCACCGACATGTTGGTGCGCCCGTCGGGCAAGGTGGCGTGATGGATCAGCAGGTCGAGCATGGTGGACTGTTGGCGGTGGAAGGAGCGTCCATTCTTGCTCATTTTGTTGGTGACAGGGCGGGCATGTATCTCCCGGCTTTCCCCATTTCTAAGCATTCTCGATATTTTTAAAAATAGCCAAATGGTTAAACTCAATAAGCCGGGTTACCAAACACCTGAATGAATCGTCAGGCGTTTCAACTCTGTAAACGGATTGCAAAATAATATCGAGAAAACTGACCTGAAGGTCTTGCAGGAGACAACGTGGCCCAAAACTTCAAATACCCGCCCGACAGCGACTTACGTCGGCTGCTGCGCTTCGAGCCCGACAGCGGCGCCATTTGGCTGGGCGACCGGCGCATGGTGCTGATGCACACCATGGCGCTGGCTGCGCTGCGCCAGGACCTGATGAGCTCGGTCGGCCCAGAGCACGCGCGGCGCATCCTGACCCGCATGGGCTACGCCTCGGGCCTGTGCGATGCCGAGTACGCCAAGAAGATGCGTCCCGGCGAGACGCTGCAGGACAGCTTCATGGTCGGTCCCCAACTGCACATGCTTGAAGGTGCCGCGCGGGTGACGCCGGTCAAGCTCAACTTTGATGTGCCAGCGGGCCAGTTTTACGGCGAGTTTCGCTGGGACCACTCTTGGGAAGCCTACGCCCACCGGCAAAAGTTCGGTCTGGTGGACGACCCCGCCTGCTGGATGCTGCTGGGCTATGCCAGCGGCTACACCAGCGCTTTCATGGGGCGGCTGATCCTGTTCAAAGAGACGCTGTGCGCCGCCTGTGGTGCCGATCATTGTCTGATCGTTGGACGCCCGATTGAAGAATGGCCCGATGGGGAGGCACACCGGGTTTACTTCACCGATGACTCACTGATGGACAAGATGGAAGCGCTTCAGTCCCAGGTGGAAGCCTTGAAGTCAACGCTGGAGCCCGTCAGTCAGGGTGGTCAGATGATTGGTGCTTCACCGGCTTTTCGCAAAGCCTACACGCTGATGCAAAAAGTGGCTCAGACCCAGGTCACCGTGTTGTTGACCGGTGAGACGGGCGTTGGCAAGGAGCGCTTCGCGCGGGCCTTGCATGAGCTATCAAACCGCGCTGAAGCGCCTTTTGTGGCCGTCAATTGCGCCGCCCTACCCGCCGAGCTGATCGAGGCCGAACTGTTTGGTGTGGAGAAAGGCGCTTACACCGGCGCCCACGCCGCGCGCGCCGGACGCTTCGAGCGGGCCGACGGCGGCACCCTTTTGCTTGACGAAGTGGGCGAGTTGCCGCTGGCCGCACAGGCCAAGCTGCTGCGCGTGCTGCAAGAAGGCGAGATTGAAAGGGTCGGTGGCGAGACCACGCGCAAAGTCAATGTGCGGCTGGTCGCGGCCACCAACGTTGATTTGGAACAAGCGGTGCTAGCGGGCCGTTTCAGGCGTGATTTGTTGTACCGCCTGAACGTTTACCCAATCTGTATTCCGGCGCTGCGCGAGCGCACCGCCGACATCGAACTGCTGGCGCAAAGCATGCTCGCACGCTTTTGCGCCTTGCACAGCAAGCGCATCACGGGGTTTGGTGAGCGCGCCCTGCAGGCCTTGCAACAGCACAACTGGCCGGGCAATGTGCGCGAACTGGAAAACCTGGTGGAACGAGGCGTGATCCTGGCCAGCCAGGGCGGCATGGTCGAGGTTGAACATCTCTTTCCCAATCAACCCGAGCTGGCGCAAACCGGCCTGGGCTCGCACGGTCAGTTGGTCAGCTTGCCCACGACGGTAGAAGATGACTTGAGCGCACGCATTCTGGGCAGCGGCAGTTCGCTCGAAGAGATTGAAGCCCGCGTGCTGGATCACGCAGTCGCCCGTGCGCGCGGCAATCTGTCGGAAGCGGCGCGACTGCTGGGCCTGACCCGACCTCAACTGGCCTACCGGCAAAAGCGCCGCTATGCCAATGGCGCTGACGTGCCCACACTTGAACCCACCCGCCCACCAGGAGCAATGTGATGCCTACCTTGAAACGACCTGCCGGAGCAATGCCTGGCACTGATATAGCTGCGCCCCGTACGCTGGTCGAACGTGCTTATCTCGGCCTGCGCCATGACGTGATCTGCGGCAAGCTGACGCCCGGCGAGCGGCTGCGCGTGGAGCATCTGAAAGACCAGTACGAAGTGGGTGCCGGCACCTTGCGTGAGGCCTTGTCGCTGCTGGTGTCAGATGCGCTGGTGACGGCAGAGGGTCAGCGGGGCTTTCGGGTGGCGCCGATCTCGCTGGCCGACCTGGAAGATGTGACCAACACCCGGGTCATGCTCGAGACCGAAGCCCTGCGCCAGTCGATTCGCCACGGCGACGAAAAATGGGAAGCCGCCCTGGTGGCCAGCTACGAGCTGCTGGCACAAACCGAAAACGACCCGGCTGGCCCCGAGCCCGATCTTTGGGAGCGGCGTAACAAGGCCTTCCACGATGCGCTGATTGCAGGTTTTGACTCCACCTGGAGCAAGTATCTGCTGGGCATTTTGTACCGTCATGCTGAACGCTATCGCAATATCAACTGGCGATTGACAGCTGCACACACCAGTGGTCGCGATGTGCACCGCGAGCACGAAGACATCTTTCGCGCCGCCATTGACCGCCAGGAAGCGCGCGCCGCCCTGGCCCTGGAAGCCCATGTGCGGCTGACGCACGATATTGTCAAACGCCAAACACAACTGGATTAGGGAGCAGACATGCCAAATGTCATGAAGCGGTGTTGTACAGTCCCTACTTTCAACAAAGAGATTTGACATGGCCCAAATGGCGCAAGAATCCTCTGTGGTGTACGGAACCGAAGACTTGCTGACAAGTCTGTGTAATTCGGTGACCCGAGTGCTCAATGTGGCAACCCAGTGCCAGATTCACTATTCCGGCATGGTTCAGCGCATCACCAAAACCTGCCTCAAACCAGACATTGGCTGCTTTGTACTGTTTGACGGCGGTTTTTCTGGCCTGGTGGTCCTCAATTTTTCGGCGCCAACAGCGATGGAGCTCTATGAGAGCTACATGCTCAACATGGGCATGCCCAAGAGCGAATTGGCCAGCGCTCACACCTCTGACGAAGTTGCCAACATCCTGGGTGAGCTGATGAACCAGATAGTGGGGGACTTCACCGGCAAGGTACGGCGTGAACTGCAAACCCATATCACCCAGAACCAGCCCAAAATGCTGGTCCTCAACAAACAGGTAATGCTCAGCGTGGACACCCACCTGGATAAGCCGGAGGCACGGCGCGTGACCTTCTACACCGGCAAAAATAATATTTTTTATCTGGAGCTGGCAATTGACCGCACCGAATTCATCAAGCTGCATGACTTTGAGACCAACGAAGTCCTCAACCCGGACGAGTTGATCGACCAGGCCAAAGCAGACTTCAGCGCCAGTGTGCCTGCACCCGCAGCAGAGCCGGGTGACCATGACGATCTCCTGAAATCGCTCGGA
>Ga0209123_1003498_pt1 | contig 11688 bp, 11 predicted proteins | sample BarGraIncu00431A_FD_184500 | JGI IMG/M metagenome (GOLD analysis project Ga0209123, IMG submission 184500) | Arctic peat soil microbial communities from Barrow, Alaska, USA - Barrow Graham LP Incubations 004-31A (SPAdes) (version 2) | ecosystem: Environmental > Terrestrial > Soil > Wetlands >...
GAAGAAGCAGACGTGACTGCGGTCACCCTTTCTTTGCAACTTGAAAAAACTTTTATCCAGCATAGATTACAGGATGATGAATCTATCTATGTGACCGAGGATTGCTTTTACCCATTCTGGATAAAAGTGCTAAATAATCGAGGTTTTATTGGTTTATCCACTCACACATTATTTCGAACAAAAACAACCAAATTTCAGCGACTTGAATTCTGTAATCGAATTAATTACCAATATTTTCTTCTAACAGCATACATGACAAACGATGACAAACTAAAATTCGATCATGTTTTAAGTTATCGAGATGGGATATTGGAAGCAACATTTATTCGAGGGTGCAGGGAATTCTCCAGAACTATCGAAATAGCCATCCGCGATCTTGATCCTGAAAATGAAATTATTTTGCCACCGGGACACACTGAGTCAGAAGATGCTGAAAATAATGGAAGTCTGTAAATATTTTCCTTGGTGAAGGATTTATATGAGCAAAATAATTCATTTCGAGTGGAATATATCGCGTCTCTATATTGATTCTTCTGAAGTTTCGAATGAAAGCCCAAATAAGATCAAATTGTTAAATGCAATTGAGCTTCTTCGGGCCGCTGAAATTTGTACCAAGAAAAAAGAGATAAAAAAACTTGAAAATAATGCTTGGGCTGCCCTGTTGCCCATGCAACTTGAGGTGAATTATTCTGGTGGTGATCTTTTCGATGGAAGTGAAATTATTATCAAAATTACCGATAAAAACACCGATTGGAATATTTGGACAGAAGATGAAAGTATCGGGTTTAATTTATCGGTGAAATTTGAAATCGAAGCGATGAAGAAGGTGACCGAGAAAAACTTTAACTCATGGGAACGCAAATTCGGTTTTGATTGGATTGGTGTTTCTATCGCGAAAGAGGGATACGAAATGGATAACGGTTCAAGCATTTCCGCTTCCTTTGTCGAGGAATAATTTGACAACCAAGATTTCAAAATTAGAGGACCGCCTAAATCGCGCCCGTGGTGCACTGCTTGGTCTGGCCTGTGGTGATGCTGTAGGCACGACCGTGGAGTTCATGCCTCGTGGTTCCTTCACTCCCATGACCGACATGATTGGGGGTGGCCCTTTTAACTTGGTCGCCGGTCAATTTACTGACGATACAAGCATGAGTCTGTGTCTTGCATCCAACATTGTAGAAAATGGGTTCGATCTGCACGATCAGATGACTCGGTACGTGATGTGGCGCGATAGAGGGTACTTGTCCAGCACTGGTCGCTGCTTCGACATCGGCAGCACTACGAATGACGCTCTGGAAGCCTTTAAACGCGCCGGAAATGCCATCGCTGGATCGCCTGACCCACTCAGTGCCGGTAACGGGTCCATCATGCGATTAGCCCCGATTCCCATTCATTATTTGGATCGGCCTGATCTTGCGATTCACCTGTGTGCAGAACAGTCACGAACAACGCATCAGGCACCGGAATGTTTGATGGCTTGTCGCCTGCTGGGTGAGGTACTGATTCGAGCGTTACAGGGGAAACCCAAAGATGACGTGTTGGCACCATCGGAGCAGGTTCTGTCACTGACAGCGGGATTGCAGGCGATTGCCGTTGGTGACTACAAAACCAAGTCTGAGACTGAAATCAGAGGTACTGGCTACGTGGTCGAGAGTCTGGAAGCCGCACTCTGGTGCTTCTGGAAGACTGACAACTTCAAGGATTGCGTACTTTTAGCAGCCAATCTTGGGAATGACGCCGACACAACTTCAGCAATTTCGGGACAGATTGCTGGTGCGTTTTATGGAAAAAATGGCATTCCTGCTGAGTGGATCAGGAAATTGACGATGGGTGATGAAATTGATGAGCTTGCCGAACAGCTTGCACTTCAACAGACAAATTACAAGTGAACAATAGAAAGTTAGCCATTAATTAAATAACAAGCTAATACACTTTTATACTCACCAGCCTAAAGCAGAACTCCTATTTGGGCGTTCATCTGGATTAGGGAATTGGAATAGCTCTGGATCAATTAAAAATGCTTCTTGGCTTCGATGTATTCCGAATATTCTCTCCAAATGCACGTCGTTCGTGAACGAATTCTCTGCTTGTCTTAGAAACCTATTTACGGCACTATTCATTTCGACCACTCGCTGCTGTGAGGTTTCGTTAGGTGTTCGCCGCCTGTACCCAATCTCGTCCAATTCGATTAATAGAGCACGCCTCATTAGTTCTAGCCGCACTACAGATTGATCGAAGGCTGGTATGTTAAGGGTGTAAGTCATACGTCGGACCAATAAAGAAACCAATGCACTGCGCGATCCAATATTATTAGTTACAACCCCACAATTAATTCTTTGTTGGTTCCATTCCGCTTCCCGTCTGCCATAAGTGTTGTAAACGAGTGAACTTAACTTATAACCGCGTGCTACGCTCACCGTGGATGGTTTTCCGCCGGCAGCCGTTGAAGTCACATATAGAACTTGATTGGCAACCTGATGACAAACGCCATCAACACCGTACACATGTATAGTTCCAGAGAATTTTTTGTCGTTTGGTTTAACGAGGCATGTCGCCGCATTTGAATTTGGTGTGCAGTTTACAATTGGATCGCGTAGTCTAGGATTTTCACAAAAGTCCCCCTTGCAGAACCAGTACTTTTCATTGTGAATTGTTACCCCATCTATATTTCCAAAGGTATTGACCCTTATGTCGTAGCTGGTCACCCATGTGTGATCGAGAAGAAAATTTCCTGTTAAAAAAGCGGGTTTCACCCATGCGTAAATCGACATCGACTAACTCCAGATTGAAAAATATATTTGAAGGTTCCACTTCATATCAGGCGCGGAACTTCGATAAATCACCGAAACCAAGTTTAAGCCATTTATTCATCAGCGCACGAATCGCTACCAAGGTGAAATGACCTATCACTAGACACAAAATCTAGTCATTGAGAGTGTTCGTGTCACTCCTCAAACTTTGCGTAAGTCTCGTCAAAGCTCTGAATATTTCATGAGAAATTTGCTGGTCGTCTTCTCCCACGGCAAAGAATCCAGCCCTTGGGGATCAAAAATTCAAGCTCTAGCGAAAGTTGCTGAACGACTGGGTGGGCAGGTCATTTCCATCGACTATCGAGAACATCCCAAGGGCGTCCTGCATGATCAGAACGCACCGGGTGAAGCAGATCGCCGTGTTGGGCAACTGCTATCAATCGAGCCACCAGAGCACCGCAAGCTCGTTCTGGTGGGTTCTAGCATGGGTGGGTACGTCTCGACCGTTGCGACAGCACGGCTTAAAGTTGACGGTTTGTTTCTGCTGGCCCCAGCGTTCTACTTGAACGGATACGACAATCAAGACCCGACACCAAGAGCCAAGCGAACCATGATTGTTCACGGCTGGGGTGATTCAGTTGTACCAGTGCAGAACAGCATCAAGTTTGCACGGCTGCATCAATGTGATCTTCACTTGCTTGACGGTGACCATCGACTGAATGATGCATTACCAAAAATTGAACTACCTTTTGAACTGTTTCTGAAACGGGTCATAGCTGGGTAATCATGGTGGGGTCAAAGGGCGTACTCTAAATTCGTCAGGCAGAAGGCCGTAAAGCAGCTTCTCAACTGAACCTTGACCACATCGAGCCGGACATATTGTTGAGTTGTTATGGCTGCTGCAGCATCCCGAAGAGGCATCCGCATATGACGGGAAAAGACTGACAAGCAAACTTCAACTTTCCGCAGCCACCGGCAGGTCCCGACCCGCACCCGCAATAAAATCTATCCGAAAGCAGCCCTTCAGTATTTAAGCTTACCTGCGATTAGCATCGCGGTGGAAAAAACTGATTGCCGAAGTAAAAGTTACGTTGAGTGTCGGGATAATTTACATTAGAGCCTCTTGCTTTTTTCCGAAATTTGAATGCGACATGGGGCATGAACGTAAGACCATGATTCAGCAGGGGAAATAATTCTTCTTTCCACATTGGCACATTTCATGCTTCGACAGTGATCAAGTCAGCATGATGTCGATTAGCGAATGATGTAATCATGCTGGCCCTACTATTTGAACGATGGTGCAATTCAAATGTAGCTAACACTTTGCAGCTTGATTTCGAAGTAATCTACATTGAGCGTGCATCCTTTTCAGCACCGGTTACGTATCGTATGGAGGTGTCGCATTATGAATATCATCATTTTGGCCGGAAAACTACGCCCACGGAAGATGGTGCGCGCATATTTTTGGGGTATTATCAGCGCGTTTCTCCTATTTTTTGGAGGTGGTGCTGGAGCCGCAGTGATAAGCCAAGTATTCTGTAATGGTGTATGGAGTCCCCCAGTTATCAACGGTGTTGTCGATTGCTTAAACGCGCAGGGAACAGCCCACTTAGGGTCAGCGGATTCCACGGGTTCTAGTGCGGGGCTTGATAATTTTTACAATACGATAAATGCTAAATATAATTCGGCGGCAGCTCGACCGGAGGGGTATACAGGGGCAGATGGTCTGACGTTTTACTCGTATACCACTCCAACTTGGAATGTTAATAAAGTCAATACCTCTCTCACCTTAAATGGAGGTGTGCAATTCTCCGACCCCAATATCGCACAAGATAGCATAACCCTCGATCTGATTGGCTGGCTCGGGGGACCACAACTACAAATTATAAAAAAAATAACAACCGCAGATTACAATACTGCCAAACAAAATGGCCTTCTGGATCAAAACGGTTTCTTAGATTTCAGCGTGACGGTAACGGGGGTACAGTTGGTGGACCCGACAGCCGACGAATGGTTGACAATCAACAGTATTGGCCGAGTTATCTACCAGAACGACGACACCTTCGTCGGCTCGGCTCCTGAACCCGCCACGCTTGCCCTTTTCGCTCTCGGTCTTCCAGCACTCTTGGTGATTAGACGCCGGAGAATGATGTCTGCGGCCGATTTCATCGGGCTGGTTTGAACGAAAGCCGGAAAGCTATCTAAGCCACCTTTGACGAATATGCTCAATGCACCTTCGCCAGAACTTTTGTTCAGTGAACTTGGCGCGACAGTATCAGCAGTGCGACATACGGGGCGACATTGAGCAGCAGAATGCCCACTTTGTAGATAGCCATTCCAGCGTAATGAATGCTGTCGAAGCGTTCTTCCGACACGAGAAACCATCGACTATGGAGCCGGAACATCCAGTCATGCGCAAACAAAAACGCCAAAAACCAGCACATGATGACACCGTAATTGATGATGCCGCACCAAAGAAAAAAGTCACGTGCCAATTCAATATTCAAGGTTTTGTCTTCGTTGTTATCGTCGTATCGTCAATGTCATTGAAACAAAAAAGGGCCAGTCTTTGGCCCTTTTCTTCATGCGGAATCTGCTTACTTTTTGATCAGATACTCATCTTTGGAATGACCAGCAGCAATTAGTTCTGAAAGCCACCTAGGCTTTAGACCGCGACCACTGTAAGTTTCACCGTTCGGCCCCTTATATTTAGCAGCAACTTTTGTAGTTGCCGATTTAGGCGCCTTTGTAGACGACTTGCCTGCAAAGATGTCTTGCTGAGTAAACCCATATTCGGCAATCAATGCATGGATTTTCGCCTTCGCCTCAGAAATCTCTGCTGCACGAAGTTCTGTGATTTTCGCCTCCAAAACTTCCCGTTGTGCAAGCAGGTCCTTGAGTGTAGTTGCCATATTTTTACCTATTGAATTGAAACGAAAGTTCAATTGTAGCTTTTTCGATAAAACATATCAATGCAACTTAAAGTATGTGGAAACAGATGAAGCTCCCATAAGCATGGTGCCATCGGTCCTGGAAATCGAGCCACTCAGCCAGAAATCTAGAAAAAAGTGTTTTGTCAAAACGAGGCTTAGCCGCACTTTGAGGAGGTGTAAACAAAGGGTTTCAGCACGAGTTGATGACCTGAACAAGAGCTTTTAGGTCGATCTTCTGGAAATCTTCTAATACAGTATCTATTCTTGAGTGCTCTAAATGAGAAGACTCACCCTGAAAGGGGTTGGAGGGTTTTAGGGGTTTGTATCCAGTTACCTGTTGAACATGACATAATTTGACCGATAGAAATCTTGATGTACATTTAAACATTGGACATTAACGGTGACTCAAAAATTTATTCTAAATGTTCAATAAATGGAAAAATGTTCTGGATAGTTCAGAAAAGACAAAATGAACGTTTCTTGATTGCTGGGTGAAGAGGCTGCATGTCAGCTTCCAGCTTATGACTATTTTTACAGAAATCTCAAAGAGATTTGCTGTTGAATTGGTCGGCAATTGAGAGTTCGTCGCATTTTATATTTTCTTAATCTTAAAGGAGCATGTTAATGCAAAATGTAGTAAGCCGTGAATCCGCTGACTCAGCGGAACTCTATGGCAACCAGACTCTGGTTGCGTCTAACCAAGTATTTTCAAATGGAGGTGATCATTCTGATCTAATTCATATTGAAAGTCTATGTAATCTAACCCCCGAAACCCCTGTAACCCCCTTATCTGACGTAACTAACTCAGAGGAAGTGGAGACAATCACTGCCCATCAATTGCCCGGTGAACTACCAATTGTTGCTGCTATGTATGATAATTCTCCAGCTATTCACGGCAGTACTTCAACCGGCATTGATTCGCGTAATAAGATGCTATTCAATTTGGCCTATTCTTTGAAAAAGCAAGGTGCTGATTTTGAAGAAATTTACAGTGAAGTAACAGCAAAAAATATTCAAGAATGCATCCCTCAACTCTCGAATGAAGAGGTTGCTCGAATTTGCGGATCTATTTCTAATCTTGAAACCGCTGATCCTTCTGGATGGTTTTTTGAAGAATTATTGTCTCATGCATCTGTTGCCAAATCGATAGTTGAAAGTCATGGTGAACACCTTAGATGGACATCAGATACAAAAGAATGGTATCAATATAATGAATTATCGGGTTTTTGGAAGTATTGCGATAATGTTGTTTTAGGTAAAATTTTCTTAGACGAAATAGAATTTTTGCAGAAGCGAGTACAAAACAACTCGACATTCGATTCGAAAATTAAAATTGTGTGGCTTACAACACTTCAAAAGGCAAAAAGTTCCTCTTTCACAAAGGGTGTTATTTCACTATTGCCTTCTGTTTCTAACATTAACAATAAATTTACTGAATTTGACTCAGATCCTTACGTGGTTGGATTGCCTGATAAACAGTATTTTGATTTGAGAACAATAAATGTTCGCCCCATAAAACCCACTGACAATCTGACGAAATCGATTGGCACATCATATGATGTCAATGCTACATGCCCTATCTGGGAAAAGAGCGTATTAGAGTGGTGCTGTGATGATAAACAGCAAGCCTTGTTCTTGCAAACATTGGTTGGGTATGCCTTATCCGGACTTATGACCGATCAACGTCTATATTTTTTATATGGAAACGGGAAGAATGGTAAGTCGGTATTTGTCAATACTTTAGCGGGTTTATATGGTCAGAATGGATTGTCGATTGATCCATCATCATTGATGAACTTAAAGCGTTCATCAGGACAGGCAAATGGTGATATTGCTAGACTTGTTGGGAAACGGTTTATTTCGTCTAATGAGCTTCCAAACAATGGAATGTTTAACGAAAAATTAATTAAGCGCATCACATCTGGAGATACAACTGTTGCTCGTCAGCTTTATAAATCAGAGTTTGAATTTGCACCTATTGGAAAATTGTTTATTTCCGGAAATAATCAACCAATTATTCGTGGCAGGGATGAGGGCATATGGCGAAGAATGACACTGATTCCGTTTGATGCAAAGATTGCTTCGCCTAATAGATTTCTTGATACAACGTTGAAAAAAGAATTGTCGGGAATTCTTAACTGGGCAATAAGAGGATGGGAAATATTTGCAAGCAACAATATGAAATTGACTACACCAGATAATATTAAAAAGGCCACTGCACAGTACAGATTCGAAATGGATATATTGGCTAGATGGAAAAACGACTGTTTGAAACCGGATAACAATAAAAAATTATCGCTTGCTGATATTTATGCCTCATACAAAGAATGGTGCATTCAGGAGTCAATTTCTTTCATGTCAAGCTCTTCTTTTAATCGTGAAACAAAAAATATGTTTGAAAAGAAAAGAGAGAAAAATGGAAATGTCGTTTCTGGGTATTGTCTAGGTCGTGGTGGTAGTGCTGAGTCTTTTCTAACTATCTAATTTCTACTACTTTTCATTTGATGTAGGTGGTGTAGATAAATACATACTATTCTATATATTTTTATAAATATAAAGGTTTGTTATTTGCTACATTAGCTACACCAAGATAAATTTTATATTTTTTAGTTAGACTGTTGCAACATCCAATTCATTCGCTGTCGCTCATGAATTGCGCTTCGCGTATTCCGATATTTTAATATTCAAGGACAATATGATTAGTGCGCAGCACACATTATGAGCGAAGCGAATAATGTTTTAACTTTAGTAAAATTCTTATAGTATTCAATTCATTCGCTGTCGCTCATGAATTGCGCTTCGCGTATTCTTATAGTTTTATTGTAAATATTTTATGACAGTAGCCTGATAGTTACTATACAAATTAACTTGAAATCTAATTAGTGTTACAGCAAGTTTCGTGACACCTAGTCCACCACCACTTGAAATTCCAAAAGATGCACCACCTATGACTTTAACGCATCTGTGAGGATTTTCAGCTTATTTAGCTTATGTCACCACTCTATGTAATTGGTAGAAATAAACCATTTGAAATCAACGCAAAAACGATATTTTTTATTGGTCTTCTGATGATCATTCCAAATTACACTATAGGTGTCTGAGGCGGAAATTTAGATGATAAATGTCTATCGGGATCATTGCTCACTGTTACTTTGACACAAGTTCAATTCCGGTTTAAAATACGTACTGCGCTGATTTATAAAGTTCTACTTGCGGGCGCATTACAAATTCTGCTAAAGCGACTACAGGAAACCCTGCTTTGGCGAACTCTGATTATTTCAAGTAAGTCATGCAGGGTTTTTTGCTGTCTGACTATGTTGTATTAATCGTGGCGTTTTCGCCTGCTTTTTAGGTCACGTACAAAAAGAGAAAAGCAGGACTATATTTCTTGTCTCAATGGGCTTTTCAAGTCAATATTATTTCAAGGGGATGTTCATTGAATTACTGTCAGTTTCTGAAAGTCACATGAGCGGTCAATGCAGTCACCTGACTTATGAAGAGCATGAACGTATCGCGTACATCGCTGGTAATGGTCTTCTGGCGTCAGCCCTTGCCGATGCATCTGAACTTGAATCCGAAGTTGACCTTTTTGATGACATTTTGGATCGTGCCAAAGAAGAATCATTCGAATCTGGAAAATATGAAGGAATCGGCATTGACACTGCGGAAGTAATCGCTGATCTGGAGCTACAGGTGAAGACACTCAAGGTGCAGCATTCAGCCATTCGGGGTGACCTTGAATCTGTGCAGTCTTGGTTTGAGAGTGATGCCAGCAAAACCGTTGCTGGTCGTAAGAAATGCGTGTCGGAAATTCGTCGTAGGTTGCTTACCCTTCCACGTTACCAAGGAAGCCCTGTATGAGCGTTCCAGCACGCATCTATGTCGGAACCTATGCGAAGTACAACAACGGTTCAATTGAAGGCGCATGGCTCGATCTAGAAGACTACAAGGATAAGTTTGAGTTCGAAGCTGCCTGCCAAGAGTTGCATGGTTCTGGTGAAAACGAATTTATGTACCAAGATCATGAAGGTATCCCATCAAAGTACATCAGCGAATCGTACCTGTCAGGTGACGTGTGGGATGAATGGATTTGCCTTGCCGATGGTGATAAGGAACTGCTGACGGTCTACTTGGATAACGTCAATCGGGATGGCACCATAGCTGCTGCCCAAGAATCATTTCAGGGCAAGTTTGAAAGTGAAACTGACTGGAGTGCAGATTTCTGGGAATCGACTGGATTGCTTCATTCCATTCCAGAAAATTTACAGTGCTACATAAACCATGAAGCCTATGCCCGTGATGCACGACTCAATGGTGATATGACGTTTGTCGCAGTCGGATATCGGAATGTATGGGTCTTCATAAACAACGGATGAGGAGTATCACTACTCCAGCACCGATCAAATCAAAACAAAGTCATCCAGATTGATATAACTAGTCGCTTAATGACTAGTTATCTTTTTTCTAAAAGCAATATGAAACACGTTCAATTGCTTCTCGCATAACTTCGAGAGATGCGCCGCCGCTATAAAGTCCATAAGTTATTCTTGGCTTTTCATGTCCAACAATATCAGCCGCAACGTTCTCTGTTGTACCAGAATTCTCTAGCTTCGTTACTAGCGTCTTACGGATGGAGTGAAATACATGCGATGGCCCGAACTCTAAATCAGTCTTCATTCGACCAAATCTTTTTCCAATAGCGTTTGATCTGTCGCCATATTTATTAAATGTTAACCCTGACAGCAAATAACCATCTTTGGATTCTTTTAATAGCTGGGCAATACAGTCTAAGATTTTTGAATGAATTGGTGGTGTTCTGATGCCAGCGTTGGTCTTTGCATCAATGATGTTAAAGCATGATCGTTCAAGTGAAATATTGCTGCATTTCAATGAGCATATTTCTTCAATTCTCGCGCCAGTGTATGCTCCTATTTTTATCAAATCGGCTAGTTTCTTGTCTTTCTTTTTTAATGCTTCGTTGTATAAAGTAATTACGTTATCTTCATTAAAAGGCAGCCATGAGTCAACTTTATTTTTTCCCTTGGCATTGAGTTTTTTGCTTTTTTTGTATTCATCGGGGATGCTGAATGGATTTTGGGAATTCCTTTCCACTTCATCAAGTGACTGAAGGTAGCGGAAGAAATTCCTGCAAAAACCTATAATTCTTGTTACTGAGGATGCCGACAGATCGTTACCCACTGCGATGGCTTTGATCCATATGATCGTATTTTGACTTGTAAGTAAATTGGCAGTTGGAAATGCATTAGTTAATAAAGTGACATCGCACACCATTTGATCGATGGTCTTTTGTGCTAAGCCACGTGCAGTTTCGTTGGCCTTCCACTCTGGAATAAGGGAGCTTAATATTCTCTTTTTACCTGTGGCAATTAACTCGAATTCCATGGCGGCAAGTGGACTTATGGTTTTCTTTATTTCGGCAGTCCTGTCCTCAATAATTTCTTCAACAGTGCCGGGGGTTAAATCCTTGCGCCTCAGGTTCAAGTTAAGGTCCATAGCCTCCGAAAGTAATGGATCAGGCGCTTCGTGACGTGCCCTTGAAATTTCTGACTTCCAGCTAATGGCAAATGCGTTTGCTCGTTGTTCAGCAATTCTTCGATCACCCGTTTGGGTGCTTCGGGTGAATTTTGTTTTGCCGATCAGGTGCCGAATGTCTGTGGGCACGTATAGAACGGCGAAGTAAGTTTTGTGCCGCAGTTCTAGGTGCGCGGCTTGGAAAGTCTGTCTTGCCATCAGGAGTTTTTTTAAATGAGTGTGAGGAGCATGCTAACATCATTTTCACCCCATATTTTCACCTCATATGTGCCTCTGTATGCCATTAATTCAATGGAATCAAGGCACTTTTATGATTTGGCGGTATGTCCCACCCTCTCCGCCAAAAAACAAAGCTCTTTCACTAAATAAAAAATAGTGAAAGAGCTTTTTTCATGGGCGGGCTCCCGGCACCAAGCCGCGCAGCCAAGTCATGCTGCGAGGTTGATTGCCAG
>Ga0209123_1003499_pt1 | contig 11686 bp, 11 predicted proteins | sample BarGraIncu00431A_FD_184500 | JGI IMG/M metagenome (GOLD analysis project Ga0209123, IMG submission 184500) | Arctic peat soil microbial communities from Barrow, Alaska, USA - Barrow Graham LP Incubations 004-31A (SPAdes) (version 2) | ecosystem: Environmental > Terrestrial > Soil > Wetlands >...
AGCAATACGTTGCCGCTGTCCTCCCGACAAATTACTACCAAGTTCACTCACTACATAATCATAGCAACCAGGGAGTTTCATAATAAAATCATGAGCATTGGCCAATTTAGCGACCTCTTGCACTTCAGAAAGAGTCGCTGTCGGCAGTCCATATCTAATATTCTCTAAAATACTTACATTAAATAATATAGGTTGTTGTTGAATAAAACCTATCTGTCTGCGCAAGACATTCAATTTCAGTGTTCTAATATCAACATTATCAATATATATATTACCAGCTACTGGATCGTAAAATCGTAGCAACAAATTAGCAAATGATGATTTTCCTGCACCACTTGGCCCCACAATTGCCACTATATCACCCGGCTGACCCACAATATTAATATCTTGCAGAATACCTAGATCTCTAAAATATTCAAAATTTACGTTCTTAAATTCAACTTTACCTACTACCTGTCCTAGTTCTTTATGTCCATCAACCACAGTATTTATTTGTTGATGTAAAGTGCTGATACGTTGCCAAGCAACGATACCCAGCTTCATGCTTGAAATAGCCCCACTAATTCGCTGTATTGGTGTTGGCACATTAATAATATAGATTAAAAAGGCAAACATACCTCCGACGGTCAAGTCGCCATCGATGACCTCTTTACCTCCATACCAGATTATAGCCGTCAAACCAATCGCCGCCAGGAATTCCACTAACGCTATTAACAGTGCTTTAAAGCGTTGAACTTTAATAAAATCAGCAGCGGCAGAGCGCATCTTAGTATTGAATTTTTCACACTCATAATCTTCCCGCACATAACTTTGCACTACCATGATGGCTAATATCGATTGATGTAAAATACCTGTAACTTTCGCCAAGGTATTTTCCACCAACATACCTAAGCTAGCAATCTTTTTATTAAATAAACCAATGGCCAATATAATAAAAGGTAATGTAGCAAAGGTTACTAATGCCAACTCCCAATCAAAATATATCATGATTAAAATAATAGCTATTAAATTAATTGATTCTATCAGCAAATCAGGTATCGCCACCGATACAGCCTGTTGAATCAGCCCTAAATCGTTAGTAAATAACGAGATGATTTCTCCTGTTGAGGTATTTATAAAATAAGCATAGTCTAACTTTTGCAAGCGTTCAAACATGGTGACGCGCATTTGAGCCACCATCTTATTGCCTGCTTTAGCCATTGTGTGTCCCTGAATATAAGAAAATATACCTCGCATTAAATATATGGCGATAATGCCTGGGATAATAACATAAAAATATTGGACGTCACCACGCACTAATACATCATCAATTAAAAATTTGATAATGAGTGGAGCTGATAACCCCGCGGCACTAGCAAAAATAAAACATACCAATGCAATGAGAACTAACGACCAATATGGTAAGATAAATTTTTGCCAATATAATTTAAACATATAAGCCTCCGAGCTTAATAGAGGTCACTTTAACTGTGAACAATTTATAGTCAATAAACATCTTCTAGTTTTCCCCGGCTAATTATACAATATTCAATAATAATGTTATATCTTGCTTTAATTGACTTTATAAAAACTAGGCTCACCACCTAATCATCGTGTTGGTGAAGCCTAGCTGTTTGAGGTAACTAAATAAATTTAGGGAGGCTCACTTTGCTGCCTCCACTAAAACATTTTATAAAACCCTACGTGCTCCTAAGTAACGGTCTCCCCAGTACCCACTGTCCATACGCGCTATTGCTATACCACGACTAGAAGTAGCACTAATAAATTGACCATTCCCTAAGTAAATACCAACATGTGAAGCTCCAGGTTCATATGTAGAGAAATAGACCAAATCCCCGGATTGCAACCGACTATAAGACACATATTGTCCTACTTCATACTGTTCATCAGCAGCTCTTGGTAAATAAACACCAGCTTGGGCAAATACATAACGGGTAAAACCAGAACAATCAAATCCATTAGGTGATGTACCACCAAACACATAGGGTACCCCTTGATAACGCAATGACTCTTGTACCACTCTTCGCACTGAAGTACTTGAACCACCACGACTAACCGTGATTTCCCTACCCATAATTGCACGGTAAGTCTCCGCCCCAATTACAGAATCACTTTCGAGACCTCTGTCTCTTTGGAAATTTCCAATTGCTGTTGCTGTAGCTTGACCAAAATCACCATCGGCATTGCCAACATTGTACCCTAACGCATTGAGTTGGGTTTGAATGCTAGCAATATCCTGTCCTTGATCACCTTGGTGATAAGCGGCCTCCGCACAAGATAACATTCCTGCACTTGCGAAAAATAACGAGAACACCACAATTTGAAAAAACTTCCTCACGCTTTATACCCCTCTCAATAGCCGCCGAGGTTAGCTGACGGGTTAGGGTTGAGATACCCTACTCTGAGCAAATCACTTGCCTTAAAAGTTTCACCCCAATACTTTTGGTCCCCCGATCCTGTGCGCGGATTAGGCTTTTATAAAAACTGCACATCATTTTAATTCTCTATATTTTCGAAAACTCCTGCAAAAAAAATATATTTGATAAATAATTATTTAAAATTACTTTTCTTGCTCTTTTTTAAGTTCTGCGCGGAGTAAATATAAGGGACGTTGTTTAACTTCTTCAAAAATGCGACCGACATATTCGCCAATAATCCCTATACCAAGTAATTGCAAGCCACCAAGCAATGAAATACTCGCCGAAATAGTGGCCCAGCCTGGCACTGCTTCGGGGGTAAATATTTTAATATAAACAACATGCATGGTAAGAGCAAAACTGACTAATGCAAACAATAGACCGCAATAAAATGCAAACCGTAAAGGCAATTGAGAATAGGCAGTAATACCATCAAGAGCAAAATGTATCATTCTTTTTAGAGAAAACTTGGATGTTCCAGCATAACGTTTGGGAGCTGTAAATTCTACAAGGACTTGCCGATAACCTATAGCACCTATCATACCACGAATAAATCGTGCCCGTTCTTTAAAACGGCGAAAGCTTTTTACTACCGCCTTGTCTAATAAGCGAAAATCAGAACCACCTTCTTGGATACGCACTTTAGACAGCCAATTTATTAATTTATAGAATATACTGGAGGTGAAGGTCTTAAACCAAGAAACTCCCGCTGTACTCACTCTTATTGTTTGTACCACTTCAAAACCAGCTTCCCACTTAGACAACAATAAGGGTAACATTTCGGGGGGATGTTGCATGTCTCCATCCATAGTAATGACTGCATCACCATTCGCATAGTCAAGTCCGCAAGTTAACGCTAATTGATGCCCATAATTACGTGCCATAATTAACCCTCGCACTCGTTCATCACTCTGGGTTAACCGTTCCACTATCAAGGCAGTCGCATCACTTGAACCATCATCTACAAAAATCAGTTCAAAAGTATACGCTAACGGCTCCATATATTTACATACTTCTCGATAAAAAACTTCGATATTTTCTTCTTCATTAAATACAGGTACAACAATAGAGATTAATTGCATCATTCTCTCCTTATAGGCTTTAACACTATTTTTTAAACTCAGGGCGAAGTACAATTGCTTCACGCAAATAAACATGCTTAATGGCATGTTGTGGCAATTCGGTATTTAACAAGATAAGTATTCGAATGCAACGTGGTACACCAGTGGGACAATCCACTTCCTGTGTACCAAATAGTGGAACATCTATCCATCCTAATTTTCTAGCTGCCAAGGCGGGAAATGCAGAGTTCAGATCAGCCGTCGAACTAAAAGTAATGGATGCTATATTTTCAGTCTCTATTTTATTTGCATGTACCATAGCAACTAAAAGTTCTTCGACTCGTTTTAATATCTCGGCAGGTTCATTTTTATCTACTGATATCGCACCTCTAACACCACGCACCAAATTTATCATCCTCTCTTACCATTATTTTAATATCAACATTCAATATTTCGTTATTCATCATACCATATCCTCTTTCGAAATAAAAAAATAGTGTTCTAGATACTTGAATGAATATAAAACCCGGATTACACCAGGTTTTATATTCATTCAAGTATTTTATTTTCAATAAAAAATTCTACAATTAATTTGTACACTTTAAGACAATATACACTGGTTAGTATAAAGAATTTGCCTCAAATGGGTTTTAATGTAGTATATCGAAAACGATAGTGCAATATACTTTATAGAAAATTGTAATCTTTCTCTTTACTACTCCGTCGATTAAAGATTTCGAAGATATTGAACTGTTCCTTCATAGATTTCCTGCCCTTTCTGCTCGGCTAAGGATGAACCTGTCCAAATTCGATTGGCCTCCACAGCTTGATAAAACAGCATGGGCAGACCATTTATGATCGTACAACCATAACGTTTGGCATCGATCAGTAATTTCGTTTGGTGGGGATTATAAACCAGGTCATAGACGATATCAAAACGACTCAAATATTGCTCAGCGATAGGCGATTTATCAATATGAGGGTACATACCGATGGGCGTTGAATTAACAAGACAGTCATAGTGCGCTTGTAATTGATCCCACTCATTGATAACGGTTAGCGGTCCAGGAAAATGATCGGACAATTCTTCTTGCAATAACTTGGCTTTGCTCAAGGTTCGATTAAAGATTGTAACTCGGCAATGATTCTGCAGCAATTCACACAGAACGGCTCGAGCGGCACCACCTGCACCAATCAGCAATATATCTTTATGCGTGATGTCAATGTTAAGACACTCAAAAGCTTTCATAAAACCATATCCATCGGTGCTAAAGCCAATTAATCGTCCTTCCTCATTTTTCACGGTATTGACAGCACCACATAACAACGCTTTAGTATCAATGACATCTAGGTATTCCATAATAGTTTGCTTGTGTGGAATCGTTACATTAAACCCCTTAAAGTTATCTCTCAATATGGCTACAGATTCTCTCAACTTTTCCGGCATAATCTTAAGGGTAATATATTTACTATTTAATTGCTTTTCCGCAAAAATGCTATTTTGAATGACCGGCGAGATACTGTGACTGACAGGACATCCCACCAAGGTATATAACTGGGTTTGACCAGTAATCGAAGTATCCATATTATTATCCCCATATCTATTGTTTTTAATAAGAATAAGAAGAAGTTATTCAACAAGAGAAATAGCAACCTCACTATTTATCGAGTAGTTTCCAATAAACGTTGCTTAAATAATTCCATACTCCCCTTCACATCTTCCATTTGTGCCGATGGAACTTGAGGAAATGCACCTATTTCTATGGTCTCAAGGATAGGATTATTGGTTTGATCATAAAACACACCATACCATACCCCAGAAATACCGCTCTCCATCCACTCTGCTGTTTCATCACTATCTGTTAACTTTATTTTAATACTACCTTGCCCCAAAAAATCACGAATAGCTTGACGATCCTCAGTACTAAGTGACATTTTATTGGAAAATATAGTCCACCCTTGACCACTCTCAGTGAAGCGTTGTAACGCTTCACTGATCTCAAATAATACAGCCCTGGCACTTGGCGATAATTCCAGCTCTTCACTCATCATTTTTTCATCACCTCTACCTGCCATTCCTGAAGAAGCAATAGTAATTTTTCTATTACATTTTCCATAGCTTCAGTAACAACAGTTGTCATTTCCAGACCGATATCAATGGTTAATGGTTGCACCCCAAGAATTCTGATTTCCTTGGCAGGTTGTTCTAACACTTCCATTACCGCTAGTACATCTTGAATACCTAATTCATGCATGGATACTTTTTCTTTAAAGTAAGTCTTGACCTCATCATGACTAAATTGATAAAAGGCTCCGGGAGGCAAGTCTCCAGATACCGCATCCACTAAGATCAACTTATCTGTTCCGATTAAGAATCTCAACAATTCCATACCTAATGTGCCGCCATCCAATACTTGAACATTTTCCGGAAAATTATATTTGCGGTGAAGTTGTTCTACAACTCTTACACCAAAACCCTCATCCTGCATCAAGATATTGCCGACTCCTAAGACCGTGATGCGCTCCATTATTTAATATCCCCTATATCATCAGGTTCTGCATCATAAAACTTAACACCTGAAAACATGGCGGAAATTTCACCATATTTCTCAGTCATATCAGCTCTTGTTGCCATATATACATGGATAATAACAAATAATATAATCATCCATGCCACATAATGATGAATCAGATGAACAATATACTCATCTGCAAAGATATGATTAATGGGTCCAAATAATTTCGCCATTCCACTACTTGGATTGATCTGCCCATACATGGCAAACCCTGTAAAAGCTTCTAAAAAAATCATACCATATACTCCACCATAACCAGCACGAGCCATTGAGTTCCTTAAATAAGGCCTATGAGCCGAACGCATAAATCCATAATGCAAGCTCATATCCATCATACCGCTCCAAAATAGTTTCGTCCATGGTTTTGGCAACATCCGATCGCCTTTATGAATAATAAAACCATAGATCCGGAAAATAAAAGACGCCATTAAGATATACGCTGCTGAAAAATGGATGAAACGAATGGTTGACATGGATGCCCAATTACTAATAGCAAAAGTTGGTTCTATCCCCTGACTACCAATAAAAAATGGATTGCCAATATACAGACCAGTAACAAATAACACACTAATTGCGATGACCATCATCCAATGAAAAATCCTCGTCCAGATGGAAAATACCGAATAAACAATGACTGAACGAACCTTCATGATACTCCCCCCTTACCTACCTTACCACAAACTAGACATTCAAATAGGGATCACTATGTACAACCGCTAATTGACGACCTGAAGCATCATACAAATGGGTAGCACAAGCCAAACAAGGATCAAAGGAATGAATCACTTTTAAAATTTCTAGGGGTTTATCGGCAATTTTCACTTTTGTATCCATCATACTGGCTTCATAAGGACCATAACCTGATTTGCTATCGCGAGGACAGGCGTTCCAGGTGGAAGGTACAATCGCCTGATAATTTTCGATTTTACCATCTTTAATAACTACCCAATGACTGAGCCCACCACGCGGTGCTTCGTGGAGTCCTACACCTTTAGCTTCTTTAGGCCAAGTACTAGGTTCCCATTTTTCCATATTGGCAACTGTTGTATCACCCGTTTTAATATTATTTACTAATTTTTCAAAATAATATTTAGCGATATAAGCCATGACTTGTGCTTCCAGCCCCCGCACTGCCGTACGGCCAACCGTCGATAGCATCCATTTTTCTGGCGACAGATTTAAAGTCTTAGAAACAGCATCAATTTGATCAACCATCATCTTCTCAACCCAAGTTGGCTGTGTAATAATTCCTTGTTTCACCTTAGTATAAACAATAATATAACGCGAAAGAGGTCCGACTTCAGCCATTTTCCCTCGCCATTTAGGAGTCTTAATCCAAGAATATTTACCATTTTCATCAAGGAACTTCCAATCTGTCTTGGTTCCTTCCTTTGGTCCCGTAAACTCAGGTTTAGTTACACCACTCCATGGATGCAAGCCCTTACCGTTTGCAGTATCACCATACCACGAATGCTCAACCCCTTCAGTTAATACGTCAGGGTCTGCTAGATCTTTGGCGACAAAAGTATAAAAAACTGCTTTATCCACGCCCTGGGCAAAGTTTTCTACAACTCCATCGGAGCGCAGTAATAAATTTTTATGGAAGTCACCATTTGAAGTACCTGTATAGGTGTCTTCAGGATAATCACCAAAACCAAGTACCCTTTCTTTAGCCAAACCACCACCATCAACATAACCTTGTTTCACATAGAGTTCACCAATAGCTAGTACATCGGGTACATAAAACGAACTTGCCAGTGTAATTGCCATATTGATTGAAACATCTACAGCTGCTAAACGCTCAGTATTGATGGGTGCATTCATATCATTCATGGAAATTGAACAAGGCATACCACCAACGATGTAATGAGGATGTGGATTCTTGCCACCAAAAACAACATGGGAGACTACTATTTCACGCTGTTTATCAAGCATATTCAGATAATGAGATATCGCCATTAAGTGTACTTCCGGCGGAAGCAAATTATAATCCGGATGATCCCACCACTGTGCTGCGAAAATACCTAGCTGGCCACTATCCACAATTTTTTTAATTTTTTCCTGTATTGCTTTATAATAAGCAGTTGTTGCTTTGGGAAATTCTTTGGGATAGGCATCAGAATCAAATTCAACAGGACCTTTTAAATCCATGGAGTATTTGTCTAATACTGTATTCTGCAGGGCAGCTGTTGCCGCTGGATCGGCTTTAAGAGCAGCCACCGGACTAACCCAATCTAAGGCATGTAAATGATAAAAATGTACGATATGATCATGGACCATTTGGGTTGCAGCAATAATATTACGAATATAGTTAGCATTTTTTGGTATTTCTATACCTAAGGCGTCTTCGACTGCCCGCAGACATCCTAAAGCATGAACGGTAGTACATACACCACAAATGCGTTGGGCGAAAACCCAAGCATCCCGAGGATCCCGTCCCTTCAAGATTAATTCAATGCCACGCCATGCCGTACCACTTGATAATGCATCCTGGACTTTACCAGTGGCTTCATCAACAACAACTTCTAGCCGTAAATGTCCTTCTATACGATTTACAGGGTCAACAACAACACGTTTCATTTGACGACCTCCTCACTTACTCTATTCCTTATCCTTATCTGCTTCATGTTTTTCATCATGGTGTCTTTTATGTTGAACAGCCGACAGTGCCCCATGGATAAGTACGCCAGCCGTTAACGCTCCTGCTGTAACAATACCCACCTTATCTGCATTGGCAATAACATTAGGCACAGGAATATTAGGCATCCGTTCATAAAAAGAATCATTGTCCCAAAAATTATTGGATGCACATCCCACACACGGCGCTCCCGATTGAATTGGATAAGAAAGTCCATTCCACCAGCGCATGTTGCCACAAGAATTATAGGACTCAGGACCACGACACCCGACTTTATACAAACACCAGCCAGCTTTACTACCAGCATCATCAAATTTTTCTACAAACATGCCTGAGTCAAAAAATGGCCGTCGATAACAGGTATCATGAATCCGATTACCATAAAACTGTTTTGGACGCCCTTTACTATCGACAGGCGGCAGTTGTCCAAATAAAGTATAATGCATAATCACACCGGTAATTACTTCAGGAATGGGCGGACAGCCAGGAACTTTAATAATCGTCTTACCACTAATGACATCACTCACTGACACAGATTTTGTCGGATTAGGTCTCGCCGCCTGAATTCCGCCCCACGCAGCACATGAGCCCACTTCAATAATAGCCGCCGCACCCTTGGCCACTTCTTTCAAGTTATGGACAAAGGGTTTGCCACCGACCATACAGGAAGTTCCATCATCACCAAGTGGCACTGCACCTTCTACTGCTAATATGTACTTGCCATTATATTTTTTCATGACCTCTTGTAAGTGTTGCTCCAAAGGTACCCCAGCAGCCGCTGCTAAAACGTCCATATACTCCAACGAAATCATGTTGAGGATGACATCCGATGCTAACGGAGTCTGTGAGCGAATAAAAGCTTCATCACACCCTGTACACTCATGCCCATGTAGCCAAATAAGTGGTACTAAGGTACGCTTTTCGGCAGCAGATACTACTTCAGAAATCATCATTGGTGATAACCCTAAAATTCCGGTAATTGTCACACAGGTTTTCAGAAAATTACGTCGACTTATATTCTTTTCTTGGAATAAATCCCATAATGAATTATTTTTTTCCACAATTGCCCTCCTCTCATGTTTAAGAACACCGTTGGCTTATTTCTTCACTTCTCGAATTCCACGATCACACCATGGTTCCTCGGCCATATAATCACCATCATTATAATAATAGGCACGGGCACGACAGCCACCACAAATATCATCATAACCACATGTACCACAACCACCTTTTAGTGGTTCATGTCGGAGTTTATTAAACATCTCACTATCCCGCCATAACACATCAAAATCTGTTTCACGAACATTACCAACTTTAATCGGCAAGTATGGGCATGCTTGAACATCACCATTAGGCAAAATCACACAATAACCAGTACCAGCAATACAACCTCTGGTAAACCGCATGGGTATCTTACGTTCTTTGGCAATTCGCATAAACTGAGGAGCACAAGTAGGCTTCAGTTCAATGGATACTTCTTTTTGTTTCTCCAAAATACGAGTGATTACGGCTTCATACTCTTCAGTCTTTAATGTAGTATCTTCAATATCCTTGCCTCGGCCTGTCGGCACTAGAAAAAAGATATGATGAGCCATAGCCCCTTTTGTTACTGCTAAATCAGTAATATCCGTTACTTCTTTTTCATTCCAATTGGTTACCGTCGTATGAACTTGAAAAGGCAGTCCCACGGTGCGGCATGCTTCCATAGCGGCAATGGTTTTTTCCCATGCCCCCTCTGACTGACGAAATTTATCATGAATGGCCTTATCTGTACTATCAAGGCTAATGCCTGCCGCTCCTAGACCAGCTTCTTTTAATTTTTTTGCTACTTCTTCAGTGATTAAAATGCCGTTTGTACCCAGGACGGGTCTAAGGCCAATGCTCTTAGCATACCGAATTAATTCATAGATATCAGCCCGCATAAGTGGTTCGCCACCACTTAATATAATAATTTTAAAACCAGCACGCCCCATCTCATCGAGTAATTTTTTGCCTTCTTCAGTACTCAATTCATCAGTTCGTTTGTTTCCCGCATCCCGATAACAATGAATGCAACTAATGTTACATTCCTGAGTGGTATTCCATGAGATAATCATATATAACGCCCTCCATATTACACAGATCTTATTTTACTTCGATTACTTTTAAAAATATTCTCAAATATCCTTCAGCTAATCTACAACAAATTTTTATGTTTTATTGCCACTCTTAAAAATGATTTCTTAAAGACTATTATCGCAAATTAAAACTATTTGTACAATAGTTTTTAGGAATATATGTAATAGTTTTTACGAATATAGGTGCTATTCATTTTTAAATCTTTTTATAATTCCAATATAAGGAAAACAAGAAAATGACTTAGCACTACGCCAAGTCATCTCTTTGCTCAATCATATCACCTTATCAATAGCATCCATCAAATCTTTACGTGGACGAAATCCAACTATACGATCTACCTCTTTACCATCTTTAAACAATAATAAAGTGGGAATACTCATGACATTATAATTACTCGCTAGTTTCTGTTGTTCATCGACATTGACCTTAACCACAATAGCCTTATCTTCATATTCTTGAGCCACAGCCTCAAGTTCAGGGGCAACCATTTTGCAAGGACCACACCAAGATGCCCAAAAATCTACAAGTACCGGTTTGCCACCATTCAATATCTTGTCATTGAAATCATTTTCACCACTAATATTTAATACACTCATTATGTAGCCTCCATTATTTCAATTTTAAGTTCAGTATAAGCATTTTCTGCTCTTTTATACAATAAGGATTATATGTATATTGTATGAAATTAGCAATTAAAAGTCAACACTTAATAAATACAATCAACAGAATATAATTATTAAGTAGTTATTTACCATTTTATTCATTCAAATAAAAGCGCGTAGCATTCTAACAGAACACTACGCGTTTATTTTTTATATCAGGCTGTGAGTGATCAATAAGCCGAGTTTTGTACCGCTTACACGGTGACGATCATCT
>Ga0209123_1003503_pt1 | contig 11670 bp, 8 predicted proteins | sample BarGraIncu00431A_FD_184500 | JGI IMG/M metagenome (GOLD analysis project Ga0209123, IMG submission 184500) | Arctic peat soil microbial communities from Barrow, Alaska, USA - Barrow Graham LP Incubations 004-31A (SPAdes) (version 2) | ecosystem: Environmental > Terrestrial > Soil > Wetlands >...
AGGCCTACGCCTTCTACATCACCATGAACTACCGTGAAAGCTACGATATGTACGCCTGCAACGGCATCCTCTTCAACCACGAATCGCCGCGCCGCGGCGAGACCTTCGTCACCCGCAAGATCACCCGGGCCGCTGCCCGCATCAAGCTGGGGCTGCAGGAGTGTCTCTACCTCGGCAACATCGACGCCCAGCGCGACTGGGGTTTTGCCGGTGACTACGTCGAGGCGATGTGGCTCATGCTGCAACAGGAGCGTGCCGACGACTTCGTGATCGCGACCGGCGAGACCTACCGGGTACGCAGCTTCGCCGAACTGGTCTTCGAGCGTCTCGGCATGCCGCTCGTCTGGGAGGGGAGCGGCAGGGACGAGGTCGGGATCGACGACGGCAGCGGCAGGGTCGTCATCCGGATCGACGCCAGGTACTTCCGTCCCGCCGAGGTGGACCTTTTGCTCGGGGACCCCTCCAAGGCCCGGCGCGAGCTGGGGTGGGATCCTAAAACCAGCTTTGCGCAGTTGGTTCGTATGATGACTGACGCCGACCTGGAGCAGGCGGAGCGGGAACTCAGGGCCAACGGGTAAGCGGGCGCGGGTCTCCGGCGCCGGCCGGCATCAGCGAATGGGTCGGCATACGCACCTGTGAACCCATGGGCCAGCCGTGGTTCCTTTGTGGTACCTCGGGGAAATACCAGATAGCAGCCACTAAACCAAAAAGAGACCTTGATTATGATGCGGAAAATCAAGAATTACATCGTTTCGAACCCGCGGGTATATGCCCCTATTGTCAGGCATAAGGCGAAAGAGTTCGAACGTCTTTACCGGGAAATCAATGAAAGGTATTACCGAGAGTACGCTAAGCTCAATATCGAACACCTCGATGATTATCTCGACACCAGACTCAAAACAAAAATCAGAGACTTCCACATCGTTCCGAAAAAATACGGGGAGCTTAAGGTTTTCCTTATCGACGACAACGGCGAATATACCGCAAGGCAGTTTGTCCCCGCATTGCAAATAGCCGGCAGCCTGGCAACTGTTGACTGGAAAAAGCTCGCAGGGGCCACCCCTGACTCGTCAGGGTGGTCTTCTGTCCGCGAAGTTGCCAACCACCGGCTGCTCCAAGAAATAGCGCTGATCAACCAGACAACGGGAATTGATGTCGTTATCACTGCGTGCAACCCCGGGGCTCTCACCCTGGAGTTGATAGCGTCGATCAGAAAACTCGGCATTCCGGCGGTCCGCTACAATGCCGACGACAAGCAGAATTTCCACGCCCATCTCTCGGGCTCGTTTGGCAGCTGCCCTATGGCCGGAGAGTATTTCCTCAACTGGACCACCGCAAGGGAATGCTGTCCCTGGTTCCTCGCAGAGGGCGGATTACCATTCTACCAGCCCGAGGGAGCGGACCCTGAACTCTTTAGGCCGACTGGCGACGCGTTTGAGTATGACGTCTCATTTCTTGGTGCCCGCTATGGTTTCCGTGGGGAGTTCATCCAGCGCTTGAAAGAAAGCGGCTTGTCGGTCAGCTGTTTCGGCCCCGAGTGGGGGGGGAGGGTCGAGTGGCAGGAGATGTCCCGCATCTATTCCAAGAGCAGGATCAATTTGGGCATCGGTGGCATTCGACACTCAAGCGATGTCACCTGCCTGAAAGGCAGGGATTTCGAGGTTCCCATGTCTGGCGGGCTCTACCTGACGAGCTATAACTCGGAATTGTGCGATTGGTACCGCCCCGGTTCGGAAATCCTCCTGTACCGCAACGTCGACGACGCCATCGACCTGGTCAGATACTACCTGGCCCATCCGGAAAAGGCGGCGGCCATACGTCACGCGGGACTTGAACGGGCCCGGGCCGAGCATTCCTGGGAGACGAAATTTCAGACGCTGTTTCGGAAAATGCAGCTCATTACCTAGGGCGGGTCGGAATAATCCATGAAAATTGTCCAAATCATACACTCCTTGCGCAGGGGTGGGGCGGAGCGGGTCTGTCTGCAGCTCGCGGGTGGCCTGAAAAAAAAAGGTCACGAGGTGACTGTCCTCTCGCTTTACCGCAACAATGACTATGGCGAATTGATACAGGCCCACGGTCTCCGGCATATCGGCCTGCACGACGGTGATGAAAACGGCCTGAGCAGGGATTTCTTCCGGCTGGTCCGCCGCCTGCGGCGGGAAGTGGCTATAATCGCGCCGGACATTGTTCATGTCCACCTGCCTACCGCAGCGCTGGTGGCCTTTTTTGCCTGGCGGAGAGCGCAGGTATTTACTATTCACAGTACAAAAGAGTTCTTCTGGGGGCAGGAATCACTTTCACAGAAAGTCTTGTGCCTTTTGAGCCGTATCGCCATGAAGAAATCGAGCACCTCGCTGGTCGCTGTCTCCGGGGATTCCGCAGACGCCTACCGCCGCTTCTACCACCTGGAAAAGGAGGTCCGTGTGGTGAAAAACGGTGTCGATACCGAGATGTTCAGCTTGGGGGAGCGCGGGAGCGGGCGGGTGCAGGATCTTATGACCAGGATCATCATGGTCGGGACCCTCTGCGAGACAAAGAACCAGAAAATGGCACTGCATGCCATGCAGCTTTTGAAGCTGGGAGGGCATAACGTTCAGCTCACCGTGGTCGGCGATGGTCCCCAAAAGGACGAGCTTATTGCGCTGGCCAAAAAACTCGGTGTGGAGCGGGAGGTCGTCTTTGCCGGGCAACGCAAGGACGTGAAGCAACTCATGGGAAGTTCCGACCTGTTTTGGCACACCTCGCGCTATGAAGGGCTGCCCATGGTCCTGCTGGAAGCAATGGCCATGAAGTTGCCGGTGATCTGTACTGACATCGACGGCGTCAAGCAGATCTGCCGGCATGAAGAAAGCGCCCTGCTTGCGGCGGTCGATGATTGCCTCCAGTTGGCGAGCCATACCGAACTTGTCATCAGCCGGCCCGCCTTTGCCGAGCAAATGGCGCTTAACGCCCACGCACTGGTGATGAGTAGCTACACTAACGAGCAGATGGTCTGTGGTTATGAGCGGTTATATCGAGAAATGCATTTCAAGGCCGACCGTGCGTAGCAACCAGCGCCCACGATTCGTCTTACTGGCGACCCTTTTCCTGGCCGTTTCCTGCTACCTGTCAGTGAATAGTCGCAGCGATGCAGCCTCAGAACCTCTTCCCCTGAAAAAATTTGTCTATCGGCAGAACTTTGAGCAGGAAGACCCCTTTCAGGTTTGGACGGCAAACGGGTCATACCGAATTCACAGCAAGGGCCTTACTGCCGGAGATGCGAAATCCGGCAGGAAATCGTTTAAGCTCGATGTTTCGCTTGGCACGGCAAAATACCTTTACCTGATGATCCCGGTTACCGTTCCCTGTGCGGGGAAGCTCAGATTCAGCGGGAGCCTGAGGATAGGCAAATCAGCGGCAGCTGCGGCGGCCCTGGGTGTCGAAGTTGGCATGGAGCCCTCAGCGCACACCGGAATCGTCTCTTTTGATCACCTCATCCGGCCGACCGATGGCTGGGTCACCCAGAGGGGGGACCTGGTGGCACGGGGGCGGGGCGTCGCCGGTGAGGTGCTGCAAAGCGTGGCCGGCGGGGCTTCTCCCGATGATGCGGGACTGCGGGTCCAGAAAATCGCCCTGTTGATTTATGCCGAGCATGGTGGCGACCTCACCGTTTATGTCGACGATCTCGAATTGACCGGTGCAGTCCCCGAGGTGCGGGCTTTTGCCGCCCAGTCCCGGGTCAAATGGCAAAGGTACCTGACGCGTGTCCGGGAGACCGTACGCCTCAAGGCACGACATTTGATCGAGGATGCGGGCAAATTGACCCGAAACGACGACCGGGTTTACGCAGACCAGGTGGCACTGGAAGCCAGGCGCACCCTAGGCAGCCTCGACGCACCCGGCTATCCTACCGGCAGTGGCTATCGTGGTCTGTTGGAGGGAGAGCGTACGCTGGCTCGTCTACTCTCCGGCCAGGAAACGTCCCGGCTGCTGGTTTCTCCGGACCTTGCCGTATATCCCTGGCAGCCGTACGCCGCCTATAAAATAGTGCCTGAAGCGTACCCGCTCCCGGTTGCAGAGGGTAACGCCCTCTCCCTCGCGGCGGCACCGGCTCAGTTTGAACCCTTCTCGTTCGTCCTGCATCCCTTCGGCGACCTGGCAGATGTCAAGCTGCATGCCTCGGCCCTGGTCGGTCCTGGAGGTTCTTCCCTCGGGGCGGATGCTGTCGACCTGCGGCTGGTAAAGGCGTGGTACCGGTCCGGAGAAGGGACCCTGTCCAATCAGGGTCGCACGGTGTTGCTGCCCGGGCTGTTGCTGAAGGACGACGCTCTGGTTCAGGTGGATGCCAGGCGGGCAAAAAACTTTCTCCGGGTCTCGGTGGCGGGAAAGCCGCGCCTGCTCGACATCAGTTCGCCCGGGGGGACGCGGTTTCCGGACAATGCGGTCTTCGAGGACTCCGCCGACTTGCGACCCTTCTCCCTCGCCGCGGGGCGCAACCAGCAGGTGTGGGGTACCGTACATGTGCCCGAAGGCGCCAGGCCCGGCAGCTACCAGGGGACGGTGGACCTCACCGTTGCCGGCAAACTGCGCCGCCGTATCGGGATCACCCTGGAGGTCCTGGATATCGCCCTTCGGGAACCGCTGGTCGAGTATGCCATCTATTACCGGGCCCGACTGGCGCCGCAGGGTGACAAAGTTCCGGGTTCCGAGGTCAAGGATGCCCGCCAATATGCCAGGGAATTGGCAGACCTGCGCGATCACGGGATTGGCTACCCGACGGTTAACCAGGGGGACCGTTTTTTTGGCCAGGCGCTGGGACTGCGCAAGGAAGCCGGACTGCCGACCGACAAGCTCTACCAGTTGGACGGTACCGGCCGGCCCGCTACGGCAAAACAGCTGGAGCAGTTGCAAGACCGCGTCGGCGAAATTGCCCGGACCGCCCGCGCCCGCGGTTTCGGCGACGTGTACTTCCACGCGGTTGACGAGGCTTCCGGGGACGCTTTACGGGGGGAGCGCCCGGCGATGACCGCCGTCCACGCCGCCGGAGGTAAGCTTTTTGTCGCCTGTTACGACGACGCGGTGGGGACGGTGGGGGATCTTTTGGACCGGCCGATACTGAGCGGGCCGTTCAAGCCGCAGCAGGTCGAAAAATGGCACCGGCAGGGGAAACTGGTCTTCAGCTACGGCAACCCGCAGGTGGGGATAGAGGACCCGAATCTGTACCGGAAGAATTACGGCTTCGGTCTCTGGTGTGCCGGCTACGATGGGGCCATGCCGTATGCCTATCAGCATGCCTTCGGCAATATCTGGAATGATTTTGACGATGCGGAATTTCGCGACCACGTCTTTGCCTATCCGACGACTTCGGGGGTGGTGGATACCATCGAATGGGAAGGGTTTCGTTCCGCGGTCGACGACGTCCGTTACCTTGCCACACTTTTGAACCTGAAGAAAATGCCGCCGGACGCGGGCAGAAACTGGCTTTGCCCGCGGGTTGACGCCACATTGGACATGACGGCCATACGACAACAGATTATCGAGAAAATACTTAAATGATTAAATGCCCCACCTTGGAAAAGACCGCAGCACCCAGCGCAGTTGCCTGCGTCGACAGCCGATTACAGGCCGTTACCTTGCCGATTCTGTTTTCGATGCTGCTCATGGCGGCATGCTTTTGGTACGCCAAGCAGGACGGCGCCGGGATCTCCGAATATGACCTCACGGTCAGGTCCGCCCAGCTCGCCTGTGTTGCGATGCTGCCGGTATGGCTTCAGAGTCTTCTCTCCAAACGAAGCAGCCTGGAACGGGTCGTCATTTTGGCCTGGTTGCCTCTGAAAATCTGTTTTTTAATCTATTATTATTTCTACGTCTGGGATGCTCGTGAAAACCCTTCGCTGTACCTGCACTACAGCGATCACATGCCTTTCCACCAATGGGCAAACCGGGTTTCGGAATACTGGCGGGTCTCCTCCGGCATCATTATCTCCAGAAAACAGCTTTACATAATGTCCATCAATTATCCTGCAGCCGCCTACCTTTTCGGGGCGATGTATCACTGCCTCGGTAAATTCCCGGGAGTCGTGTTGCCCTGGCTCACGCTTTTCCAATTTTACACCGCCGTGACTGCGCAGCGGGTGTTGGAGCTTGCCGACCTGCCGCTTAAGGAGGCGAAAGTAGCGTTTTATTTCATGCTCTGGTCGCCGGTGGTCTGGATTCTGACCCTGCTGATCCACCGGGACATTTTCATCATTCTCGCGCTGCTGATCATCGTCGGGGCGACGCTTAGTTTGTTCCGGCGCAGCCCGCTTGGCCTCCTTGGCGTTCCCGTCGGCGTGGTGCTTCTGGCGAATTTGCGTGCCGAACTGCTTATCCTGGTCATGGTCTGGTTTGTGCTGGTCTGCCTGATCGGTGTATCCCGCTATGGCGATCTCGGCTTCGCGAAGAAGCTCGCCTTCTTCGCCGTCTTTGGTTCCATTACCGCATTTGTCGGATGGACCATCTTTGGTGGGGGGAGTTCCCTTTACAGCGCCAAATTCGCCATGGGCTCAAAGATGGGCCAGGTCAGTGCCAAATATATGCAGGAAGGCGCCACCGGCAACGGAATGTACGGCGGTGTCCTGGCCCTCGGGGGGGCCTTCCTGCTTCCTGTAATTCTCCCCTTCAAGTTGTTGATTGGGCTTACGGCACCTTTTCCCTGGAGGTTTTCCACGGTTCAGCTTGCCATTACCCAACCGTTTTATTCACTGGAATCAATTTTGAGGATCGCCCTGGCGATCCTGATGGTCAGATCGGCTTGCAGTTGGGCGAGGCTTAAGGAAATCTATGCACGTCCGTCATTCCTGCCGGTGTCGATGGGGGTGGTCCTGGCACTTGGCTCGCTGATGGGACCCCAGAGCGAAGTCCGCTACATGACACCCGCCTTTCCCTTGCTCGTCCCGCTTTTCGGCCGTCAGGCCAGCTCTTTTCGCACCATGTTTTCCTCACTGTGCTGGGCAGTCTTTGCCATTGCCCTGCTCCATGCCGGGTATCTTCTCTTCCGAGGTGGGTTCTGATACTGCTGCGCTATCTTAGACAGACCAGGGAGCTTGCCTGGATTCTCCTGGGGCAGGGGGCGGCGCTTCTGGGAGGGATTGCCGGAGTAAAGGTTCTGACCACGCTGCTGACGCCGGAGCAGTACGGCTACCTTGCCATCGGTTTAACCCTGCCGATCCTGGCCCAGCAGGTGTGGGCCGGACCGATTTCCCAGGCAATTGGCCGGTATGTCTCGCCCTGCCGGGAGTCCGCGGCGCTAGGCTCGCTACTTGCCACCAGCCGCCGTCTCTTTTGGGTCTGCTCGGCCGCCCACGGCGGAGTCCTCCTGGTTCTGATCGCCGGCGGGGCTCTGTTGGCGCAGCTAGACCGGACCCTGGCATGGGTATACTCGGCAGGCGTCATTTTATCCATCATCGAATCTGGGTTTGCCTTTACCCAGACGGTCCGGGTCCAGTTGCGAAAACGGCGGGAGGTCGCCCTGAACCAGGCCCTTTTCGCCCTCACCCGGCCCCTGCTGGCCGCCCTGCTGTTGAGCTTCCTTGCGCCGACGGCCCTGGTTGCCCTGGTTGGCTATCTCATTGCCACCTTGCTGCTGACAGCGGTGCAGGCCCGCCTGGTTCGGCGCCTCGAAGGGAGCAGCGATCGGTATTCAGCCGAGCTGAAAACCAAACTCCTGAAGTTCAGCGCCCCCTATCTCAGCTGGGGCCTTCTCGGGTGGTTGACGATTTCAGGGGACCGCTGGATTCTTTCCCACTTCACGAGCGCCGGGGTGGTCGGGCTTTATGTGGCGGCCTTGCAGGTAGGGACCGTCGTGCCGATGATTGCAGGACAGGTTATCAGCACCTTTGTCTCCCCTGTGCTCAATGATCGGGTCGGGTTTGCCGATGATCGGGAGCGGGTAAAAAAAACCTGCCTTTTGCTGGTCCGTTGTCTGTTGAGCGTCTTCGTTCTGGGGATGGCAGGCATGGTCATCGTCTCGATCTTCAGGGAAGAACTGCTCATGCTGCTCACCGGCGCTCAATATCGTGCGGTTGCCTATGCTGTCCCCTGGCTTTACCTCGGGAATCTGTTCATCCAGATGGCCCAGTTCAGTTTCGGTATCGGGCCGATATTGTTCCGCCCCGCGGCATTTGTCATCCCCCGGAATGCAGCCTACATCGTGACCATCATGCTTATGATCTGGCTCAGTAAGACAGGTGGCATCCGGGGTCTGGTCGCCGCATATTGTATCGGCGGACTGCTGCAATTTCTGGTGACCGCCGCCGTTGCGGTTCTGATTTATCGCCGGCATATGTCCGAGATGATTAAGACCCCGGGCACTATCGACGCAGGCTGTGCGGTGCAAAGCCGCGTCTCAGTATAACGAGGTGAAAAATGACGGTTGCGGTATCTGTTCTTATGAGTATCTATAACGGCGAAAGATACCTGCGCGAGGCGGTCGACAGCATATTGGCGCAGACTTTTACCGATTTCGAATTCGTTATCGTCAACGACGGGTCGACGGACGCAACCGGTGAAATTCTCGCTTCCTACCTGGATCCTCGTCTGAAGGTATTCACCATAAGGAACGGCGGGTTGCCTGCGGCGCTTAATTGCGGACTGGAGCAGTGCAGTTCGGATCTTGTGGTAAGGATGGATGCCGACGACGTTGCCTACCCCCATCGTTTCGCGGTACTGCTGGATGACTGGGAGAAGGCGGAGCGTCCTGACGTTTTCGGAAGCGGTGCCGATTTTATAAATGAGGACGGTTTGGCCCTTTGGGGGGTGTCCATGCCGCTCGATGATGAGACCATAAGGGCAGAAATTCTGGACCCCAACGGGAGGATGACCATCATGCACCCCAGCGTGTTGCTGCGCAAGGAGGCGGTACTTGCCTGCGGCGGGTATGATCCCTACTTTAAAAACGGGCAGGATTATGATCTTTGGCTGAGGATGTCCGCCCGTTTCCGATTCGGCAATTCGCCGGGCCGGCTCCTGAAGTATCGCTTTCAACCATGCTCCGATACCGCCACTGCTGCCCACGTAATCAGCGGACAGCTCTATTTCGGCACCTGGATGCGGCTGCTGTCGCTGCAAAAAAAACTTTTGATCGACGCGGATGACGCCGGGTGCTGGTTTGCCTGCAGGGACCAAATCATCGGCGCATTGCGGCAGCGTGCCGATATATCCGCCCTGATGGCCGAAACCGTGACCTTGCGTTTTCTGACGGAAGCAAAAATCCTTTATTACTCCGGGAAGCGAAAAAAAGGGGCCCTGCAAATTATCAATCGGTTCCTGCGGCACCCGGGTATTGTCATTAAACGCTTCAGCGGGGCGCAGATGACGGATTTATCCAAGTACCTGCTGAGCCTGGGCGAAATTGAGGATTTGACAGCACCGCATTGAGACCGTGAGGGCAAAATCAGCACGGTTTTTATCGACAGTAAGGAGATTACATGCCCGATCAGATCGACCTTTCCAGGATGCAGAGTGTGCCGGTTATCGGGCCCAACGGGTTTTTGCGTCTGCACCGCTACTGGCGTGAAGCTGACGGATCCATGTGGGATGATATCTGGAAAAACACGTCATCGAGAGAAACCTGGCAGCACGCCCTTGACGGGCGGCTGGACCGGGATTTGGAGCGACTTGCATTGAAGTATCTGGAGCCTGGGGCAAAGGTTCTCGAAGCTGGTTGCGGAGTCGGTCAGGTAGTGCTTGCGCTGCGGGCCAAGAGCTTTGATTGCGTCGGCCTGGATTACGCCTCGGACACGATAAAAATACTTAACAAGGAGTTTCCCGAGGTCCCCTTTCACCAGGGTGATATTCGCTGCTTGCCATATCCCCCTTCGTCGTTTGATGGTTACCTTTCCCTGGGAGTAATCGAGCATTTTACCGAAGGACAAGAGCTGATGCTGCGCGAAGCGGCCAGGGTGGTAAAACCCGGCGGTTTGTTGGTTATCTCCGTACCTGCCTTGAATGGTTGGAGGGCCTTGAAATGCCGGCTTAACCTTTATGATTCACAGGGCACGGAGCCTTTTTTCGAAGCTTGCTTCTCGCTGCAGGAACTGGAATTATTGTTACGTAATTCCGGCTTCACGCCTCAAGAGCACTTTTTCCGAAACACCGTCATGACCTTTGCACAGGAAACAATCATACGCCCCCTTTACCGTTACCTTGAAGACGTTCGTTTCCTGCGCGGTGCCGTGGACCGCCTGCTTCGGCTGTTTTTGCCAAGATCCCTGTTCGGGCATATGCTCATGGTAGTGGCCAAGCGTAATGACGATGGAGCTGGTAATTGCTCTGGAAAGGGACAGTGAACACTGCATGAAGCGTCCTACCGTACTGGCATTTTCCAGCTGGTTTCTCCCCGGTTTCAAAGCCGGCGGGCCGATCCGCACGCTGGTCAACATCATAGAGCAACTGGGAGAGGACTTCTGTTTCAAGGTCGTCACCCGGGACCGGGACCTGGGAGACCAGGCTCCCTATGCAGGGGTCGGCACCGACGCTTGGACCACGGTCGGGACCACTCGGGTGAACTATCTGGGGCCCGGTGACCGGTCGCTACGGGGAGTGCGCAATACCATCAGGGAAAGCCGTCCGGACCTACTCTATCTGAACAGTTTCTTCGACCCGGCGCTGTCGATTGTGCCTCTGCTGCTACGCCGTACCGGGCTGATTCCCCGAAAAATCCCGATGCTGATCGCGCCTCGCGGTGAATTCGCGCCGCCCGCGCTGTCGATCAAGGCGCGGCGGAAGGCGGCGTTCCTCTTCCTGGCCAGGTTGTCGGGCCTGTGCGACGGTGTCATCTGGCAGGCGGGAAGCGTGCAGGAACAGCGGGACGTCAGGGCGGTTTGGGGGGCAGAGGCGGAGGTGGTCGTCGCGCCGGACTTGCCGCCCAGGCTCGGGCCTTGCGACAGCGGTGCTGAGGTGAGGGTTAAAATCCCCGGCTCCTTCAGGGCGGTGTTCCTGTCACGTTTGGCGCCGATCAAGAATCTCTCCGGCGCCCTGGAACTGCTGGCGCCGGTCGAAGCCGTCGTCGAGTTCGACATCTACGGTCCGTCGGAAGACCCGGCCTACTGGGAAAAATGTCAGCAGATCATTGCCCGGCTTCCGGCAAACATCAGGGTCCGTTACCTCGGCCCGGTGGCCAACTGCGAGGTGGCCGGCATTTTGGCGCAGTACCACCTGCTCCTGCTTCCCACGCAGGGGGAGAGCTTCGGTCATGTGATCCTGGAAGCACTGCTGGCCGGTTGTCCCGTTTTGATCAGCGATCAAACTCCTTGGCAGGGGCTGGAGGAGCGCAACGCCGGGTGGGTGGTCCCTCTCGAGAACCCCGACCGGTTTCGGGAGATACTGCAGTCTGTCGCCTGGATGAAGTCGGAGGAATATCTCTCCTGGTGTCATGGTGCGCGCCGCTGTGGCGCCGAATTCAGCAACGACCCTGCATTGGCCGTTGCCAGTCGCAATCTTTTCCTCCGAGCGCTGGCGAGTACGCCTGAACAGAACCTCGGGGGCAAAGGAAACGGTTCAATTCACCCTTAGCGTTTCCCAAGGAGAACGACCATGAAAATACTGCTGCCGGTCGCCGGAAAAGGGACCCGACTGAGACCCCACACCCACACCAAGGCGAAGTCCCTGGTCCATGTGGCGGGAAAGACGGTGCTGGAACACATCGTG
>Ga0209123_1003504_pt1 | contig 11669 bp, 7 predicted proteins | sample BarGraIncu00431A_FD_184500 | JGI IMG/M metagenome (GOLD analysis project Ga0209123, IMG submission 184500) | Arctic peat soil microbial communities from Barrow, Alaska, USA - Barrow Graham LP Incubations 004-31A (SPAdes) (version 2) | ecosystem: Environmental > Terrestrial > Soil > Wetlands >...
TAACCTTTAATAGTTTGAGCATCGCCGTTATTGCCTGCGTCGATAAGCATACTCGAATTTCCTTGCTGTACTAAAATACTATCTGCCTGACCTACATCTATATAATGTACTTTTAGTTCTCCATTAGTTTGTAATTTAATTTTAGCCTCAGCATCAGCTTTTACCTTTGCCTCTGCAGCTGCAACATCTTTTAGCAACAGATATTGTCCGCTTAACTACCAATATCTGAAAGGTGACAGGCACCTTTTAAAAATTGTATAATAGTCATCCTCTGTTAATTCAAATTGTTCTATATTATCACCTTAATCCTATCAAAATTGCAATTCGCAATATCATACTTAATTTCTTTTTAATTCCAACTTATTAGATTTAATTCTTTCAGTGGTTCTGAAAGAACTCCTGCAGTTTCTTTAATTGCAAATTTTATTTCTGACATCAAATTTTTCTGCTATCCTTTAAGTTCCCTAAATAAAGCTTCTGCCATCATATTCATAACAAAATTCATTTTTTCTTCATCACCAAATAGACTCATAAAGAAATTATCATTTTCTTCATATCTATTAACCGCAACATCTTTAAACTTTTGTTCGTATAAATATTTAAATAATGATTTGTCATTGGATTTAGCCGCATTCACTATTTTTTCATCTTTTGCAAAATCTAATTTCATTTGTTCTAATACCTTATCTTGCTCCGTAAATGCAGTTCCAAATCTTTTATTCAGTTTTTCAATAATTTCAGAAAGTAGATCTTCCTTTTTTTCCTTTCCTCCAACTCCACCTTTTATGTTTGCAACATAACCTTCACTTGTTTCCATAGCTATGCTACCTTCAAATGTCTTAGAAAGCTTATAATATTCCAGAATTACTTTATCAGAAATATCCACTTTCTTATTTCCACCTTTGGGAAGGCATTTTTCTAGAAATTTTGCATATACAAAGAACTTTTGCATATCTTTATCATACATTCTACAAACTTGTATAATGAATGAATATATCCTAACAAATGTTGAAAGTGATGATTTAAATTCGTCTCTTTCTGTATCGCCTTTAGCATCATATCTATCTAGTGCCGGCTTAATACATCCTGTAAGAATAGCCTGTGCATTTTTATTACCGCTACCATAATAAGTTCCTGCAAAATGTTCTACTTCTGATGGTTGATATATTTGAAATGAATCTAGTCCATTTTTAAAATCATATATAACATTTGGATCTGTTTCTTCTTCTAAAATTGTTGCTTCATAATATGGTTGGAAAGATTTTCTCATTTCTTCTGCTGTATTAACAAAATCAAGTACAAAAGTATCTTCCTTGCCCTTTATAGTTCTGTTAATCCTTGATAAAGTTTGTACTGCCTTTACTCCTGTTAACTTTTTATCAACAAACATTGTATGAAGCAAAGGTTCATCAAAACCGGTTTGATATTTTTCTGCAACAATCAGCATATTAAAATCATCAGTATGGAATTGATCTTTTAACTGAATTTCCTTAATTGTTTTTCCATTTTTATCTTTATTTAACTTTTCTTCTGTTAAATCATCACCATTTAATGAATCATCCACACTACCTGAAAAAGCAACTAATACATCTAAGTCAGTATACCCTTTTTCTTTAATATATCTTTTAAATTCAAATAAATATCTAACAGCATGAAGTCTTGAAGCAGTTACTACCATTGCTTTAGCTCTCCCACCAATTTTATTTTTAGTGATACTTCTAAAATGTTCTACTATAATAGCAGTTTTTTGAGCCAAATTATGTGGATGTAGGCTTTCATATTTTGCAAGTTCTTTTGCACCTTTACTAGAATCTATATCTGGATCATCTGCTACTTTCTTTACAATCTTATAGTACATTTGATATGTTGTATAATTTTTTAATACATCCAATATAAAATTTTCTTCAATAGCTTGTCTCATTGAATAAATATGAAAAGCTCTAAAAGTGCCATCAGGTTGTATTTGTCCAAACATTTGTAGTGTTTTTGACTTTGGCGTTGCTGTAAATGCAAAGAAAGATAAATTGCTTAATGTTCCATGAGATGAAAGCTCATCTAGTAATTTGTCTTCATAATCCTTAGTATTTTCTTCTGCATCATTTTCCATCTTTCTGTATTCTTCTAAAACTTCTTCACTATTTCCTAACGCCTTTTTTAATTTCTTAGCAGCTTCACCATTTTGGCTTGAGTGTGCTTCATCTACAATAATCGCAAAATTATTACCATTTGTTTTAACTTCATTATATATTACAGGGAATTTTTGAATAGTTGTAATAATAATTCTCTTACCAGAATTAATAGCATCTCTTAAATCAACTGCATGTTTTTTCTTATCAATACATTCAACAACACCAAGGACATGGTCAAATTGATATATTGTATCTTGAAGTTGAGTATCTAATATCTTCCTATCTGTAACAACAATTATAGATTTAAATATATTATTATCATTTTCATCATGAAGTCCAGCAAGTCTATGAGCAATCCATGCAATAGAATTAGATTTTCCACTACCAGCACTATGTTGAACTAAATAATTCTTACCTGCTCCACGTTCTTTTACATCTTGAAGTATTTTGGTTACTACATCTAATTGGTGATAACGAGGGAATATAAGAGTTTCTTCTATAGTCTTGTTACCATCTTTATCTTTCTTCTCATCTTTTTTAAGGTGCATATACTTATGAAGAATCTCCATTAACCTATCTTTACAAAGAACTTTTTCCCAAAGATAAGCTGTTTGGTATCCATCATAATTTAATGGATTTCCCTTTCCTCCAATATTACCACTTCCATTCGAGCCTTGATTAAATGGTAAAAAGTAAGTATTTGCTCCATTTAATTTTGTAGTCATATTCACTTCATATAAATCTACTGCAAAGTGAACTAATACTCTATTTCTAAATTCAAAAATAGCATCTTTACTTGCTCTATCAAACTTATATTGCTCAATTGCATTTAACACGCTTTGCCCTGTAAATTGACATTTAAGCTCCATTGATACTACTGGAATACCATTTAAAAATAATACAATATCAATACTATTTTGATTAGATACTGAATAATGCAGTTGCCTAGTGCAATGTAATATATTATCATTATATAATTTAACTCTTTCAGGAACCATGGATGTTTCTGGCTTAAAAAAAGCTACTTTAAATTCTATCCCTCTATCTTTAAACCCTCTCCTTAAAACATATAATAATCCATTAGTTTTAACTTCTTTACAAAAACGCTTAATAAAGCTGTCCTCAGAAGCTGAGCCATAAATAATGCAATATCTTTCCCATTTGTTTGGTTGACTCCTTTTAACAAAGTCAATAAGAATTTCTTTATCTAAGGATAAGCCTCTATCAAAGTTTTTAGGATTTCCTTTTTCATAACCACCTTCTGCAATAAGGTATTCTTCTATGGCTGTTTCAAAGGCTTTTTCCTTTAATTCCTCTTCGTTCATTACTTAACCTCCCTTTTACCTGTTACATATTCATATATTAATGACTTTTTATATTCAGTTAGTTTTTCTATTAGTTTTTCTTTTTGAGCTATTGATTTATCTATTGATTTGCATTTTTCGTCTAAATAATTGGCTATTTCTTGTTGTTCATTTAAATTTGGAAGTGCTAGTTTATAATTATATACATAATTTGAAGAAACACGTTTTAGTCCTCCGGTACCGTACATAGTTGAAATACACCTTTGCCTAAATATTTCATTTTGCAGATAATAAAATATAAATCTATTATTTACTTTCGTACATCTAAATACATATAATTCTGAACTTCCAAAACCTACTCCATTTTTTAAATTTGTTGCTATAGCTATATTCCCATTTTCAAAACACGGAGTTACTTTAGCCATTATAATATCCTCATTTGCAAAATAAGTATATCCTCCCTTTACTTTATCCATTGTTGAAATTACAGGTTCTAGTTTATCATTTTTTAAAGTTTCCATTGGTGCAAAAGAAACTTCATCATTTTCTTTAAGGTTTTCATTATAACCAGGATTAAATTTTAATATATACTTAATATGATTAATATCCCAATGTTCAGGTATCCATTCAACACCACTATCTTTCATATTAACATTAGGATTTAATCCTTTTGTTACAGCTTCTGTTATAATAGACTGCTTATATTCTTTTAGCTTTTTTATTACTTGCTTTTGCTTTTCTATTATTTGATCTATTTTTATACATTTGTGGTTTAGGTAATTAGCTATTTTAATTTGTTGTTTTTTAGGTAAGTTCAGTATTAAAGTTTCACCTAATGTTTGATTATTCAATATTGGCAAAGTTGTAAATAATGCCGTTTGTTTAATGACATCTACACTTGCTAGCATCATATATAATAAAAACTTTGAATCAATATCTTCTTTTGACATAATTGCTGTAATTTGTTGATTCGAGCTTGATTCTTCAGTAGTAAATCCTAATTTTCCAATTGTTGCTCCAATTCCAACTATTAATACAGAATTTTTGGGATATATAGGAACTATATTTTCTGCAACATAATCTTTATTCAAATGTCTAAATGAATTCTTTAATATTAATGATTCATTAAAATCACCAGGTGTAAACCACTTAAACTCACCTTTAAATATCTCTTGATTTTTAGTTGATGGTGTTGCTCCTGTTTTTAAATAGGCATATTTTTTTAGTTTTCCAATATTCCATTCTTCAGGTATCTCTCCAATCCATTCAATTCCACTATTTTTCATTTTCCTAGTCATTGAATATTTCCCCCAACACTCCGTCTAAATCTTTTTCTATTTCCATTATTTCAGCCATTATGCACTTTGAAGCTTTTGGTGAAACGTATTTATAGAAATATCTTGTAAATGGGATTTCATATCCTACCTTTGTTTTATTTTCATCAACCCATGCATCTGGCACAGAAGGTAATACTTCTTTTTCAAAGTATTTTTGTATATCCTCTTTTAATGGAATGCTTTCAGTATCACGTAAAGATGTATCTGCTACTGGTTTTCCTTTTTTGAGTTCCATTTCTCCATTTTCATTTAACTGTGGTCTTTCGACTACTATTTTTGAATATCCAAATTCTTCATTATCAAATATTTTACTTATTTCACTTTCTTTAAATTCTCCATATAGTTTTGTTATTTCATCTATATAATATTTAGGTATATTATTTCTCTTATTACCTAAAGACTTTCTACGTTTTTCATAAAGTTCATTTGCATTAATAAGCTGTACTTTTCCTTTTCTAAATGAGGGTTTTTTATTAGACAATACCCATATATAAGTTGCTATTCCTGTATTGTAGAAAATATCATTAGGTAGTGCTATTATTGCTTCTAACAAATCATTTTCTAATATATATCTTCTTATTTCAGATGGACCACTTCCTGCATCTCCTGTAAATAATGGAGATCCATTATGAATAATTGCAGCTCTTGAGCCTTGGAGTTTCATTTTAGATATAGCTGTTTCTAAAAATAGCATTTGACCATCACCTACTGCTGGAAGTCCTGCTCCAAAACGGCCTGCGTAACCTAACTTTGCTTCATCTTCTACAGCTTTTTTATCATTTTTCCACTCACGACCAAAGGGTGGATTTGATAGAATATAATCAAATTTATCTTCTTTAAATTGGTCATCAGATAATGTATTACCATTTTTTATATTATTAGCATTTCCACCTTTAATAAGAATATCAGCCTTACATATAGCATATGTTTGATCATTAATCTCTTGACCAAAAGATATAAGCTCTGCATTATTATTAAGTTTTTTCAAGTAATCTTCTGCAACAGATAACATCCCACCTGTACCACATGCTGGGTCATAAATTGTTTTAGCTATATCTCCTGTTAAAAGCTCACTATCGTTATAAAATAAAATATTTACCATAAGCTCAATTACTTCTCTTGGAGTGTAATGTTGTCCTGCATCCTCGTTATGAGCTTCTGAGAATCTTCTTATGATTTCTTCAAATATATATCCCATTTCAAGATTAGATATTTTATTAGGATGCAATTCAGCATTTGCTGTTGTAAATTCTTGAATTACAATGTATAAAAGATTCTTTTCTGCTAATGTTGTTATTTGATTATCAAATTTAAATTTTTCTATTATATTGCGAACATTTTCAGAAAAGCCATTTAAATATGCTCTAAAGTTGGCTTCAATGCCATCTGGATCACTCAAAAGCTTTTCAAAGTCAAATTTACTTGTATTATAAAAAGAATATCCTGATTCTCTACATAAAAAAACATCCTTCATTTGAAGGTTTCCCACTTGCTCATTTTTCTTTAAAACAGCTTCTTTCGTCTCTGATAATACAGAATCAAAACGCTTTATTATTGTAAGAGGTAGAATAACTTCACCATATTCATGCGGCTTGTAAACACCAGTTAATTTATCTGCAATAGCCCATATTAAATTGGCTTTTTCATTTATATTAGAACTTATACTCATTTGTTCATCTCTCCTAAATATTTGTTATTTTGTAGCTTTAATTATATCATAAATATGACATCATCTATCCTTATTATAGGAAATATTCCCTCTTCTCAATTCTAATTTACTTCATCATTTATAGACTATTCCCCATAATATAGTTTAATTTACGTAAGTAATTATTATGAATTTAAAAACAATTATGTTGTGTTTTTACTATAATTTTAAATATTTTATTTTCTTGGATAATAAAAATTATTTAGGAAACGAGAAAGTCTTCTTGCAATAACTACTTTATATATCTCTATAGCCTTTAAGTTACAAATATATTCGTATGAGCTTCGTTTTTTCATGTGCTTACTCCTTAATATATATTATTTAATAATCATACTACACACTTATTCTATATTTGTTGTAATTTTACTTTTAGCTAATATTTTACATATTTTTTTGTTGACTTATTTTTTTAAATATTTTTTGTACATGTTTTTTCTATCCCTTCCTCCCTATATTAATCTATATATACACCCCTTTACCCCTTATATGTGTGGGGTTTTTCTATTTTCAATTATCTTTCAAAAATATTCATAAAAAAGAGAGGGTACTATTTACCCCCTCCAAACCCTTATTTAGATTTCAGTTAAATTTTATATCATTCTTACTCTCCATTGTCTGTGTAACAAGCTATTAGCCATTTCCAATCCTTATATCTAACCTTATATGATTATGCTCCCTCTTAAACTACGTAGCCTTATATCTCATATTCCTTTATGTGTCTGTATAATGTTGCTCTACTTATATTCAATAGTTTTGCGAACTCAACGCCAGTGATCTCTGCTGCTTTCCATTTACTATAATACTTCTTGAAGTCTATAGGTAATGTTCTTTCCGGTCTACCGATCGCCTTTCCACTCTTAGTTCCATATATCCTAGCTTTTTGTATACCCTCTTTTACTCTATCAACTATGATTTCTCTTTCCATTTCTCCGACTGCCCCTAATATAGTTAACATGAATTTGTAGCTATTTCCTACTGTGGTGAATCCTTCTTTTACAAAGTGAACTATAACTCCCTTATCTGTAAAGTAGTCACAGAGCTGTCTTAGATCCTCAACGTTACGCCCTAATCTTGATATGCTTTCGATATAAATATTATCACCCTTTGTAGCTGCTAACTTTAATTTGTTTAACTCTGGCCTATCGGCATTTTTCCCGCTCATTTTATCAATAAATCTTTTTTCTATTTTAATATTACTTAATGCTATCTCTTGACGTTTTACGTCCTGGTTTACAATTGAGACTCTTTCATAGCTATACACCATTTTAACACCCCCATGAATTTATTGATTGTTATCATGGTTTTATTATGTACTGTATCAACAACCCTGTCCAATGACATGATACACTTTTACAACCTATTTAGTGGGTTTACGTTCCTTATTATACTTCTTTCTCCATGTATCTTATACCTATAGTTTTATGATACACTTGTTTTGCAATTTTTACTACGCAGTGTGAGAAAAAGACGTACTACTACTGTTTATCATACTAACAATGTTCTTTGAAAATTAAATAATGCGGTATAAATGATAAACTTATTTTAATCAATTTAGTAAATAATTAAAAATAATGATATAATTACCAATATGTATGAAATGTTGTAAATAATACAGCGTTTAGAAGGGGGAAAATGATGTATATAGATAATACAAAAAAAGTATGCCAATATTGCGGAAAAGCATTTGATAGAAAAGAACATAAGAAAACTTCAGAACATATTTTCCCAAATGCATTAATAAAACTTTTTCCTGAACAATATATTGCTTTTAATGATAGTAAGAGATTTATTGATAATAGGGGTATCACAATTGCAGATGTTTGTGAAAAATGTAATGGAGGGGTTTTAAGTTCACTTGACAATTATGGATCGCGATTAGTACACGATAATTTTTTTAAAGAAATACATGTAGATCTTAAAGATGAAGTGTTCCCTATAGTATTTGACTATTATAAACTATCAAGATGGATATTAAAGATTCTATATAATTTTAGACGTTCAAAAAATAAAAATGTTGAATGGTTTCATAGAGCATTAGGTTATATTCTTCAAGATATAAGGATAGAAAATATTGACTTTTCCATTTTTGCGGGTGTTCATATAAATACTACGCCATTACCTGAACAATTTTACGAGTACAAACCATTACAAATTAATGAGGAACCAAAATTAATTGGAAATAGTCTTGCTGTTTCTTCTTTAGGGTTAGACGCATATGCTAACTCGATTAAAGTAAATCAAGCATTTGCCACTTATAGTATTAGGTTTGGTTCATTAATACTATATATTATACTATGGGATAAAAGCGCTGAATTAACTAAAAAAAATTATTTTAATGAGCTTATGACGAGAGAATTCACTTTTAAGCAGATAATATCAAATAAAGAAAAATATAACCTTAGAAGAGTAGCAGCCCATTCAAATACAACTATGGGGTATAGGCATCTAATCTCTAAATCAGGTATTATTCAGGATGATATGTTTATTAGTAATTCTATACATGGACAATCATTATCAAAATGTCAAAAGATTTTATTTGATTCAAAAGGGGAAGAGGGAATTTTAAAGACTAGAGCATTAATCGAAATGGATCAATTTCCGAATAACACTAAAATTCGAAAGCAATATGAAAAATATTATGGAAAAACTGATCAATAAAGTTTGTATTCATCTTGTAAAACGTCACTATGATCAAAACCGATTATTTATTGAAACACCGTGTTATTCAGAATTGAATTTTGTGGCGTTTTTTATGTCGCAATACAAATATATTGTTCATTAAATAGTGGATTTCATATGAAAGTATGATGCTTTTCAATAACTAAATAATACGGTACTGAAAAAGGAGTATTCATGATAGTAGATAAATGTTTTGTTGTAATAATATGTAAACCGAGTTATAATTTCCTTGAGAATTAAGCTTGGACTACTTATATAACGAAATCAATAAATCAAAACAAAGGATGTGGTGGTAAGTGGAAGATACAGATATGCAAGAAAAATTCTGGAGTGAATTATGTCAGATAAAATTTGATTTATTCTATTTAGGCGAATACATAGATCATTCTGAAAAATGTGACAACTTAATAAATCTTATTACAGCAATAACATCTTCTGGTAGTATTGCTGCGTGGGCACTATGGGGTTCATTGAAATTTGTTTGGTCGTCTATTATTGCACTTTCACAGGTTATTAATGCTATAAAACCACATTTGCCTTATATTAAAAGAATAAAATTATTAAATTCACAGTGTTCTGAATTATCAAAATTATTCATTGAATATGATCACTTATGGCTCAAAGTTAAGAATCACGATTTTACTGATGAAGAAATAAATGACCATATAAAAGATATTAGAATCAAAAAAGATAAAATCGATGACAAATTTATGATACATATTACTTTACCTAAAAAAAATAACATAACCAATAGAGCAACCATAAATTACAATCAGTATTATTCCCAATTATAATATAATTATATAAAGAAAGGAGAATAGCAAATGCCAGGTAAAAAAGAAATTAGAAGTGGAAACGGTTCAATACCTAAAGCTCCAAAAGTACCAATGCCTCAAGTGAAACCATCTAAGCAAAGTAAATAGCTTCATACATAAATACCGTATTTTTCACGAATTTTACGGTATTTTAATTTTACGTTAATTCTAACTACGAATAGGTTTAGATTCAGATGTTGATAACTATTAAAATTGCTCAATTTCTGAAACAATCTTTAGAACGATGCAGTTAGCGATCCTCCATATCTATTATTTTAATACAAATAATTTTTTAACTATTCACACAAATAATAATAATACAAGGTCCTATATATCCAATCCCCGCTCAGTTTTTTATCTAGGAATATTGTCGTAAAGTTGAACCTCACTTCAAACCTTTTTAGACTTAATACTCATGGTGTAGGTTTATATCTGGACCTATATCTATGATTCAAAATATCTTCATATCCATTGCTCTGCTCTACCAGTAGATATGTTTTAATATTTTCCTTTGTTGCTCGTAGAAACTCTCCTGAGAAGCTTAGCAAGAAGAACCTGTTTACAGTTTCTTCCACGGGGTCAGGTCCCGTTACATAAATTGGTAATCAAGTGTACAAGTTCTGTTTAGTAGCAGTCCAGCTTTATATGTTATTTCAGCTATAAGCTTGTTTCTTGCCCATCTCGCAAAACTTTTTATCGCTGTTTTATTCATTACGAATCCTGCTATGATTGACTAAAGATTGGTTAAATGATTAGATAATAATCAGATAAAACCAAGCAAATTATCTAATTAGTAAGTCTCCTATTATCTGAATCTATGTTGATAATTTCTGTAGCTTTCATTGTGGTAAGTACATTTCTTACTTTATTTTCTTTTTGTTTTTCATCCAACACATCTGGCAATTTACTGAAGAGCAGTTCCATGAAATCTTTTTTCTTTCCTTTTTTCCATTGTTTCAGATAATCAACAATCAACTTTTATAATACTCATCATCAAAACCTTTATTTTTAATATGCTGTGCCTGCTCATCAGTAGCTTTGGAAAGTGCTGCAGATAAGTAGAGATTTGGAGCTTTTCCCTCGACAAAGCCAAGTTTCCGAATTCGCTCGGTATCTTCTGTGCCAATTGGTTCATTTTTCTGTACGCGGTCAATAAGAACATGTTTACAATTTCTTCCACGGGGTCAGGTCCCGTTACATAAATTATTAATTAAATAACATGCATATCTTTAAATCATAATATCTTCAACTTATTTTTGAACTACAGAGCCTAATCGAACCATTTTTGCTAATCTCTCAAGCAACTTTTGTTTTATTCATTACAATCCTCCTGTGATTGACTAAAGATTGGTTAACCATTAGTTAGCTTAATTCTTTTTAACCAATACCCAATTAGCTGTTAAAAAATTTTTTTAGTTAAAACCTTGGTTAAATCTTGGTTATGAAGTAAAAACTTACAGTTTTTACTACGTCCTCCATAGCCATCAACCTTATAATTCAATAATCTACCAAATACTAAAAATGCTTATGTAAACTCAAATTGGTATTACTTGTTGATAATTCTTATTATGTATAGCAATAAATCGTAATTTTTGGCTATTTTAATGTAAACTTAATAGTCCTGTGCAAAAATATGTAAGGACGTTGAAAGTAGGTATTTTTATTCCAGTATTAAATTGCCATTTTTAACAATACAC
>Ga0209123_1003505_pt1 | contig 11667 bp, 9 predicted proteins | sample BarGraIncu00431A_FD_184500 | JGI IMG/M metagenome (GOLD analysis project Ga0209123, IMG submission 184500) | Arctic peat soil microbial communities from Barrow, Alaska, USA - Barrow Graham LP Incubations 004-31A (SPAdes) (version 2) | ecosystem: Environmental > Terrestrial > Soil > Wetlands >...
ACGGCATAAAGATTCTGGACTCGGCCCTAGTGGCGGCAGCCACCCTTTCCAACCGCTACATTACCGAGCGTTTTCTGCCGGATAAGGCCATCGACCTGGTGGATGAAGCCTGTGCCATGCTGCGCACAGAAATCGACTCCCTACCCTCGGAACTGGACACCATCAGCCGACGGGTAATGCAGCTGGAAATCGAAGAAGTCGCCCTGAAAAAGGAAAAGGACCGCGCCAGCAAGGATCGACTGGAGGTGCTGCGTAAGGATCTGGCTGATGATCGCGAGAAAGCCAATGCCATGCGGGCCCAATACGACACGGAAAAGGGCGCCATCCAACGGATTCAGGGGTTGAGGGAGCAGATAGAGAAAGCCCGTCGCGACATCGAATTGGCGGAGCGCTCGGGCAACCTGGAACTCGCTTCCAGGCTGAAATACTCGGAATTACCGGGCCTGGAGCAGGGGCTTAAAAAGCAGGAAGCCTCTCTCACCGCCAACCAAGGTGGGAAGAAAATGTTGCGGGAAGAGGTTACCGAGGAGGAGATCGCCGAAATCGTGGCCCACTGGACCGGCATTCCGGTCACCCGCCTCGTAGAGGGCGAACGCGAAAAGCTGCTCCGCCTGGAGGATATCCTGCACGAGCGTGTCATCGGTCAGGACGAAGCGGTTCGTCTGGTTTCCGACGCTGTCCTGCGAGCCCGCTCCGGCATCAAGGATCCGCGCCGCCCGATCGGCTCCTTCATCTTTCTCGGGCCGACCGGTGTGGGAAAGACTGAACTGGCCCGTACCCTCGCCTCGGCCCTGTTCGATTCCGAAGACAACTTGGTACGTATCGACATGTCCGAATACATGGAGAAATTCTCCGTGTCGCGTCTGATCGGGGCCCCTCCGGGATACGTGGGGTACGAGGAAGGGGGCCAACTGACCGAGGCGGTCAGGCGCAAACCATACTGCGTCCTGCTGTTTGACGAAATTGAAAAGGCCCACCCGGACGTGTTCAATATCCTTTTGCAGATTCTGGATGACGGCAGGGTAACTGACAGCCAGGGACGCACCGTCAGTTTCAAGAACACGGTCATCATCATGACCTCCAACATCGGCTCACTGCACCTGATCGAGGGGATCACCCCTGACGGAGAAATCAGCGAAGAGGCCCGCCAAAAGGTGATGAACGAATTGAGAGAGAACTTCCGCCCCGAATTCCTCAACCGGGTGGATGATATCGTGCTCTTCAAACCGCTCCATCTGGACGAAATCGTGAAGATCACCGAGCTGCTGGCGACCGAACTAATCGATCGCCTGAAGGATCGTCATATAACGCTGACGCTTAGCGACGAAGCAAAACGCTTCATCGCCCGAAGCGGTTTCGACCCGGTATATGGCGCCCGCCCGCTCAAGCGTTTTCTGCAACGCGAACTGGAAACCCGCGTGGCCCGCGCCATCATAGCCGGAGCCGTAAGCGACGGGGGTGCTTTGCAGGTAGGGCTGAAGGACGGACAGCTTGAGATTGTCATAAGCCACTGACAGAAGAGAAGTCATCTGATTTGAATGCAAACGGGCCGCTTTACCTCATATAAAGCGGCCCGCTTTTCCAGCTTTGTGCGGCCCCTCACCCCACCGCCCCCGGATGCGCCTGGAACCTTGCCCCAACTGCCAGAAACCGGATGGGACTGCTATTGTTTTTTTTGGGCCGTCCCAATATACACCATAACATTCGAAGTGCACCGTGCCAGCGACGTCCAAGCTTCAAGACGGCTGAACTCTGTGTCAGTCCTTCCTGGTAACCGTCTTATAACCCGTGAAGATGCTCGAAATGATCCCGCTTCTCTCTTTGGTGTCCATAAGCCAGGCGCTGTATATATGGTGAATAGCGAATGCTATCAGAAACCACATCACCATATGGTGGGTCAACCTCAGGCCCTGGTTGGAAAAGAAAGCGAACAGCCATCCGGTCAGTTTGTGTGCGAGGGAGCCAGGAGCGTGCTCGGAATAGAGGGCAAATCCGGTGCAGATCATCACCAGATAGAGGCAGAATATTCCGGTATACGCCGCTCCGGCGAGCGCGTTGTGCCCCACGGTCTTGGGCGTATTTTTGTTGATGAAGATGTAGAATTTGAACGTCTCCATCATGTTGCGGTGCCCCTCGTCCGTCAATATCGGCAGGAATTCCCGCCAGTTCGCATATCTGTTCCCCTTGAACATCCAGTAGATGCGGGCAAATACGCTGACGGTGAAGGCATAGGCCGTGACGAAATGGACAAACCTGACCCACCCCATGACGAATTGGGGGCTGTTCTGAGCTAGGGATACCGGTGTTCCGATGAAGATGCCGGTCACCGAGAGGATGACGATGGAGAGAACTATTACCCAGTGTGTGACCCGCACCGGTACTTCCCAGACATATTTTACGCTGAGGTTTTCCATAGCCCGCCTCCTAAAGCACCTTGACCTTTACCATCGTTTCTCCCTGGGTGTCCAGGATATGGACCGCACAGGCGAGACAAGGATCGAAGGAGTGAATAGTCCGGAGGATTTCCAGTGGCTTGTTCGGGTCGGCCAGGGGCGTTCCGATTAAGGCAGCCTCGTAGGGCCCCTTAAGCCCCTTGGCATCTCGCGGTGACGCGTTCCAGGTGGACGGCACCACGGCCTGATAGCTCAGGATCTTCTGGTCCTTTATCTTGATCCAGTGACCCAGAGCCCCCCGCGGTGCTTCGTGCCAGCCGTACCCGGCCGTCTGGACGGGCCAGGTCGCCGGGTTCCATCTTTCATTGTTGTGAATCCGATAGTCCCCTTTGGCTATGTTGTCGATTAACTGATCGAGCCAGGTCCGGGACTCACGGATCACCAGCAGGCAATCGATCCCTCGCGCCGCAGTCCTGCCGAGGGTTGAGAAGAGGGCCGCCGGGCCGACACCCAGTTTTGCCAACATCCCGTCCGTCGTCTTTCTCACCTGTTCATGCCCCGCCGCATAGGCAACCAGCATCCGTGCCAGTGGTCCCACCTCCATCGGCCGGTCCTCATAGCGGGGCGCCTTGACCCAAGAGTACTTACCGTCGGTTTGCAGGAAATCGTAGGGCGGTTTTGGGCCGGAGTACTTTGCCGCCGATTCCCCTTCCCAGGGGTGAAGCCCCTTGCCCGGTGCGGCGGCATAATCGTACCAGGAATGATCCACGTACTCCGCGACCTTCTCCTGATTGACCGGAAATACCTTGGCCAGATTCTGTCCCACGATCACCCCCGCCGGTAGCCACTTCCTGCCGGTGGCGTCGGGGAATTCTCCGTATGAGAGATAGTTGCCGACCCCGCCGCCGATGGTAGTCCACTCCTTGTAAAAGGAGGCAACCGCCAACAAGTCGGGAATGTAGACTTTCTCAACGAAATCATCGGCCTTGACCAGGAGCCTTTTGATCTCCTCCAGTTTGTCGGCATTGAGCGCATTCTGGGAATCGGGATCGATCGGGAGCGCCATCCCCCCGACAAGGAAGGTCTGGGGATGGGGGTTTTTGCTCCCGAGAATGGCGTGAATTTTGATGACATCTTTCTGCCACTCCAGCGCCTCCAGGTAGTGGGCGGTGGCCATCAGGTTCGCCTCGGGGGGGAGCTTGTAGGCGGGGTGCCCCCAGTAGGCATTGGCGAAGGGGCCGAGCCTCCCCTTGGCGACGAAGGCTTTCAGCCTCTCCTGCACTTCCCTAAAATAGGTGGGGGAATTTAGCGGCCAGTCGGAGAGAGAGGCCGCCAGCGCCGCCGTTTTAACCGGGTCAGCCTTGAGTCCGGAGGTTATATCGACCCAGTCGAGGGCGTGCAGGTGATAGAAGTGAATCACATGGTCCTGAACGTTCTGGATGGCGATGATGATGTTTCTGATCAGTTCAGCATTGGGCGGGATCTTTATGTTGAGGGCGTGTTCCACCGCCCTGATCGAGGCTATGGAGTGCACCGTGGTGCAGACGCCGCAGAAACGCTGGGTGAAATACCAAGCGTCACGCGGATCCCTGTCCTTGAGGATGGTCTCGATCCCACGGAACATGGTGCTGCTGCTCCAGGCGTCGGTTACCGTGCTGCCGTTTACCTCGGCTTCGATGCGGAGATGTCCTTCTATCCTGGTAATGGGGTCTATGACGATCTTGGCCATGTCTTAATCCTCCTTTGCACCTTCCGAGTCGTCCCCGTGCCTTAATGCACTGATCACTCCATGGGCCGCAAAGGCCGCGGCCGTTCCAACGGCGATGCCAATTCCCACCTTGTCGGCGGTGGTCTCGATGCCAAAGCCGGGCACATTGGGAAGACGCCGGTAGATGGGGGTCATGGTATCCCAGAATTGCGGCTCCGAGCACCCGACACAGCCGTGCCCAGCACCAACCGGCCAACTGGTCTTTTCGTTCCATTTCTGCACCGGGCAGTTGTGGAAGGTCTCTGGCCCCTTGCACCCCATCTTGTAGAGGCAGTGACCCTTGCGGTGGTCCATATCCCCCCACTTCTCGACGTACTGGCCGGCGTCGAAGTGTGCGCGTCGCTCGCAGTTGTCATGGATCCGCTTGCCGTAGGCGAAGAGCGGCCGGCCGTGACTGTCGGCGTCGGGAAGCTTGCCAAATACCAGGAAATGGACGATGGTCGCGGTCAGGTTGTCGGCGTTGAGAGGACACCCGGGCAGGTTCAGCACGGTCACCCCGGGAACCGCATCCCTAACTCCGACTGCGCCGGTCGGATTGGGAGCCGCTGCCGGGATCCCGCCGTAGGCGGCGCAGGTGCCGGCGGTGATGGTGGCAAAGGCGTTGCCACACACCTCACGGGCGATGTCCACGGCGGTCCTGCCGCCGACACAGCAATAGACTCCGCCATCCTTAAGTGGAATGGAACCTTCCACCACGGCGATGTACTTCCCTTTCTGCTCCCTGGCGACTTTGGCGAGGGCTTCTTCTGACTGATGCCCGGCCGCCGCCATTATGGTCTCATGGTAATCGACCGACAGGATGTCCAGGATGATCTCCGCCACGGTCGGGTTGGCAGCCCGCAGGAGGGATTCGGTGTTGCCGGCGCAATCCTGGAACTCCAGCCAGACCAGGGTGGGGCGCTGCACCTCGTCGAGCGCCCGTGCGATCTTCGGGGCAAAGGTTATCGGGAGAGCCAGGGCCGCGGACATTGCCGTGCAGAATTTCATGAAATCGCGGCGTGAAATCCCTCGTTCTTCCAGCATCCGTGACAAACTCAGTTTCGTTCGGAAATCATTGGCTTCTGCCTCATCGAGCTTCTTTCCCATTGAGAATCCTCCCGGCAGCAACATTGCTTACAGACAGAAATTACGACCTGATCAGCGTAGTAGTATATAATGAATTAAATCGGCTACCCAGTGATTATATTGTTCCGTGGCAACTGGCCGAATATGTGCAACGACTACTTAAAAGTGGGAACAGGCATAAATGACACTTAAAATATAGGAAACCCAGCAAATATTCGTATATAAAAACTAAACAAAAACGCCTCACCGTCTGATACCAATTCCTTGTCAGTGGAGAGATAAAAACTGCATCAATTACTTGGTGATGGCAAAGGAAATCAAAAAAGGTTGTTGGAAGAAGCCCTCGTGGATTACTACATTCAGAAAGCCTATTTGCATTGTTCACCACCGTCGCAGAGCACTTGGTCCAAACCTTTCAACGAAGGGTCCCAACTGCAATTCTTCCCTTGGTTGCCAAGGTCACTGCACCTATATTTGTATCCGTTCATGCACGCGATTACACCTAAAGGCCAGCTCACTCCACCACAATAGCAGTTACATGTATCTGCGGTTGTTGGTTTTACTGATTGTCCCATTTCGGTATTAGATCTCTGTTTAACCTGACCTAGCTCATGCGTATTATCTGCATATACTTCGCACAATCCTGAGCCCCCAAAGAAAAAACTTAAGACTGCAAATACCATAGATATTTTCATTTCAATCTCCATATTTCCATTATTATACTGAGTGATTAACTAAAATAATCGAATTCAAACCCGTTTGCTGTTCCAACAGGCCTTCCAAAACGAAGACGGAATCTCTCATCGTTCCGGGAATGACGATGCCATGAAAACCAGAGTATTGATCCGATACAAAGTTATACTAAATGATTCCTCTGCTGGAACCAAAGTACTTCCGGCTTGGTCCCGCTAATGGAGCGGAGAAGCGCGACAAAACACAACCCATCGGCTAAAGCGACTTCGCCGCCGCCCATTTATTAGCTAAAGACAGGATGTCTTGGTGGTCAACAAGCCTAGCATTAGCTCGGGGTCGGGACTGCAATTGTAAGTGTGCTCTTAAATTCCCGCGGGGTTGTGCTTACAACCCCCATTTGCGCCAAAACTCAGCATGTAGCCTAGTTCGGGCATTTGAGCCACCCTGCTCCTTTGAATTGCTCCCAACAGCCGCTAAGCCCAATCTCCTCCGGGTTGCCAGAAAATCCAGCAAATCCATGGTTTCTGTTGATGAGAGGATACCTCAGTATACCGGCATGTTGTAGGCGCTGTTCAATATGCGGAGGGCCATTTGATCGCGGGTAAGTCGGTTCGCAATCCAGGCCAAGTTGGGGCCCCTCTTCCCGCCGTGACCATCTATGGTATGACAATAAAGACAACCCTGCCTGTTGAAAACCATTGCACCGTCATAAACCGGACCGGAGAATGCGCCGATTTGCATATACCGCTTCCTTTAACAATGCCTGCCGATAGATGTGGGGCCGCTCCCTGTCACAGGGAGAGCCCGAACTTTACCAATTCTTCTTTCGTCGATTCGTAACTGGAGTGGACGATCCCATGGATTCCCAGGCTCCGGGCAACTTCCGCGAACATGGCACGGTCATCGATGTACACTACCTTTTTCGGAGCCACCTGCGCGATGTCCAATGCGATGTGGTACATGTCCGCATCAGGTTTGCGAAAGTGGACGAAACACGATGAGATGAAGAAGTCCACGAACGATCCCAGGGCGAAGGTTTGGATTCTATGCTCCGTTAGTTCGCGTCCCTCATTGCTAACAACAGCGATCTTTAGCCCATAACGCGCCTTGAGCAAGCGGACGAGTTCGATCATTTCCGGAAAGGGGCGAGTCTGGGAAAACATGAACTTCCTGAACTCCTCCAAAGTAAAGGAGCGATCCTCATAGAACACCACCCGGGTCAGGTACTCATTCAGTGTAAGCTTCCCTTCCTCGTAGGTGTCAAAAGTGAGGTGATGGCGTTCCTCCATCTCCTCGTGGTCGAGATAGAAGGTTTCTGCGGCACGTCTGCGAGCCTTCCGGTCCCAACCGTTAGTCAAAAGGACCCCTCCGATGTCGAGAAACAATGTTGTGATCTGTGTCGTCTTCATCTTTTCTCCAGCACCATTATGAGACATAGTCATCCTTGTGCGGCGATGCGCTTTTGTTGCAGAGTTTTCATCAGGCTGTCGAAAGGCTTCACGAATTTGGTCACGGCTTCATCTTCAAGCTGCTGGGTCACCGCATCAAGGTCAATCCCTACCTCGCTTAGGCGCCTCAGGCAACGACCGGCATCCTCCACACCTAGCTCCAAGCGGAGGTCAGGGTCACCGTGGTCACGGTAGGCACTGAGAGTTTCCAGCGGAACAGTATTTACCGTTTCCGGCCCGATCAGAGCCTCAAGGTACTTGACGTCATTGTAGGCTGGGTTCTTAGTGCCGGTGCTCGCCCAAAGGACCCGCTGGGGATGGGCGCCACGGGCCCCGAGGCTCTGGAACCGCTCACCTGCCATCATCTCTTTCCACGTCTGGCACGCTATTTTGGCGCTGGCAATGGCCACCTACCGCGAAGCGAACCGGCGACTGCAGACGCGGGGCTCTCCTCTGCCGATTTATTCTCCAGGAGAGGGTCGATCAGGACATTAATACGGCTCAGGAAGAAACTGGCCACCGACGAGACGCCCTCCTACGCGTGCCCTTGCGCGCCAGCCGCTTCCATCCCGTCGAGCTAAGCTTCGACCACGGCCCTGTATCCGACCGCCCGTATACAAAGTAAAGCGGAGCTGTAATCTGGGACGTCGCAGAATTTAGTGCTCATGACATCTCTCCCTTGCCCCGAGGCAACCATAAAATCCAAAGCGAGAGGCAACATTTATACTGGAACATGGGGGAGGGTCGGGAACCCGGTTTGCGAAGCCATCTACCCGCGTCCGCAAACCGGAGCCCACTAAATCAGAGGTGTTTCTTCAGTTTTTCCCAGAAAGAAAGCTTAGGTGTTTCTTTACATTCTTCAACAATCATGGGGACCAACCTATCCGTTTCATCGACGTCAACTACGGAGTCAGTCGGCTTGCCCTTTTTATTATAGCCTTCAGCCCAGTATACAACTTTTGGCTTCACCACATCATCCAGTGCAACAAACTCTTCGCACGTCATCTTTACGGGTTTTTGAATCGATGCCGTTTTTTTGGATATTGCCTGCTTTTTATCAGCCAAATGTTTCTTTATTTTTTTAGATAAAGACTGTTTGGGTGTTTTATTGCACTCTGTTACAAGCACGGGAACTAACCTATCTGTTTCATCAACATCAACAACCGAGTCAGTCGGCTTGCCTTTTTTATTGTAGCCTTCAGCCCAGTAGACAACTTTTGGTTATACCACATCGTCGAGTGTCACAAACTCCTCGCAGGTCATCTTTGCGGGTGTTTGCGCAGCCGCCAAAACCGAAGTGGTGACTGTTGCAGATAGCAATACCGCACTCAGGACGCCTGTCATTACCTTACCTTTCATTTTCATCTCCTTTTCACGGTTAAAGAATGTGCAGACAGTCTGCACGTTGTGTTTGTTCATCGCAATTGCGACAGACAAACCAGACCCCACGACCCGTAATTTAACGTTGCCCATCTTGCTGCTAATATTTCGGCAATTGAATATGTGTGAGTCAGTCTCCGTGGGGGAACCTGAAAAACCAGACTTCCTCCAATCGTGCCTCCGGGGCCTGACTATCCCCTAAGGTGCTGTTGTTAAAATCGCCGACATCTTCTTGTCTAATGACCAAGCCTCAAAATCAGAAAAATAAAGAGACAGAAGGCAAACAACACAAATAACAAAAGCAGTACTTTAATGGAATGCCTGCTGAGATTCGGTCTGGTCACAGGTTAGTCCTCGTTGATGGTTCCACCTGAGCCGGTGGCTCTATGCCCTGCGCTTCATTATAGACACTGTTTGTTATCGAGTTCGCTTCCTGTTCTTTGCTTGAGCGCTCTTGATTTAATCCCATAGTCAGAGCTGTCATTCCGCAATACCAACCAGTTGCATGGTTTCCACCGCCGTGCTGGGTACGATTACGATCGTGGTGTTTTCCTTCAAACCCTCATAAAGCATGTTCATAGCCCTTAATTACTGTGAAGATCAATACTGTAAATGAGCTGCTTTTTATCATTTGGGTAATCCCATGAGCTAGTCTCCTCTGTGGGGGACCTAACGATTATGGATGTTGGGTTTACCACTATATTTAACCGCGTATCCCTTGATGTAGGTCAGTTTGCGACGCACCGGCCGTCTCGAGGATGCTCTTGGCCTTGGCCACCTCGGTCGCTGTACCGTGAGCAATAACGATGAATTTGTCTGATTTGAGTGCCGTCTCATATCGGACGCTACTGTCTTTAGGAATACCAATACTGGTAAGCGCGCCGGCTAAGGCACCCAGTCCACCGACTACCACGGCGCCTTCCATTGCTCCAATAATCCAACCAACAAGCGGGCCGAACACAAGGAGAGGACCGAGGCCTGGGATCACGAAAAAGGCCGACCCCACCAATAGCCCCCAGAAACCGCCCCAAAACGCCCCCAGTTTACCCCAGACCTTCATCCGGTCACCGACGTTGTAATAGCCGATGACGTGTTCCTCGGTGTGGTAGTCCTTGCCTACAATAGAAAGCTTCTTCATGTCGAACCCTGCATGTTGCAATTCTTTGATGCTAGTTTCCGCTTCGGAGTGGGTGTTGAAGATTCCTACTACTGCATTAATTTCTGACATGGGTTGCTCCTTTCGTTTGCGTTGGAAATTATCCCGGCTCGTCCTAGGGGTAAATAAGAATAATATCATAAAAACCGGGTTGGTGCAGTCACGGCGGATAGCCTCTTTGTTTCGGTCTGGTAGCTGCCATTGTGGCCGCGAATGCAGACGATGAAATAAAGATAACGAAGTCGCAACAAAATGCTTTCAGCTACCACTCTGAAATCATTAGGTTATATGTACTTTCCCTGACTCCGCCACATCACGCTTTGTGGTATAATAAAAATTCTCAGGCAAAACCGGGGGTATTGCGGTCAGGTCTCTCAAAGGAGGCTGGCCGCAATCGGTTAAAGTCAAAACCCGAGATTACCGGCGTTTCGGTATTAACAGCAAATGAAACCCATCTGGCGGGCGAAGCATATTGCCGCATAAGTCAAACTTTGTGAGTCCCACTCCAAAAACGGAGGTTTACCCAGTGAAATTATGTGCTTACTAAAGCGCTATGGCTTCAGGTAAACAGCCGGCATAAAGGACTAAGGGTGGTTTATGAGTAGAGCAGGTTGGCAGCACAATCATGGTGCGAACGTCGGCAACGGCGGCGCAACACGCTTCAGGGTCTGGGCTCCCAAGGCGCATACGGTGACGGTCCACCTGGTCTCTGGGAAAGCGACCGGCACGGTCCCCCTGCAGGAGGAGGAGCACGGCTACTTCTCCAAGTCGATCCTGGATGTCGGAGATGGGGACCGCTATTATTACCAGCTCGATAGCGGACCTCTGCGCCCTGACCCCGTATCGCGCTTCCAGCCGGACGGTGTACACGGGTCGTCGCAGGTGGTCGATCCCTGTATCTTCGACTGGCAGGACCGCGACTGGAGCGGGATACCTCTGGAGCGCTACGTGATCTACGAGCTCCATGTCGGCACCTTCAGCCTGGAGGGGACCTTCGAGGGGGCGATCCCCCACTTGGACTACCTGCTGGAACTGGGCATAACCGCGATCGAACTGATGCCCTTGGCCCAGTTCCCAGGGAGCCGCAACTGGGGCTACGACGGGGTCAGCCTCTTTGCCCCGCAAAACAGCTACGGCGGCCCCGGCGAGTTGAAGCGGCTAGTGAGTGCCTGCCATCGCCTGGGGCTCGCGGTGATCCTCGATGTGGTCTACAACCATTTCGGCCCGGAAGGAAACTATCTCGGGGAGTTCGGCGGCTATTTTGCCGACAAGTACCATACGCCTTGGGGGAGCGCCATGAACTTCGACGGGCCGGACAGCGACCGGGTACGGGAATTCTTCATCGGGAACGCGCTTTACTGGATCGAGGAGTTCCACATGGACGCCCTGCGCCTGGACGCCGTCGACTGGATCTTGGATCAAAGCGCGCAGCACTTTCTTCGGGAACTCGCCGAGGCGGTGCACGGGGCCCAGACGAAACTCGGGAGGCAACTCCAGCTTTTCGCGGAGAACGACACCAACGACGTACGCCTGATCGAACCGCGGGAAATCGGCGGCTACGCTATCGATGCCCAATGGAACGACAATTTTCACCATGCGCTGCACACCCTCTTAACTGGGGAGAACACCGGGTACTACGAGGATTTCGGCCAGTTCTCCCAATTGGTCAAGGCCTTCTCGGAAGGCTTCGTCTACACCGGGCAATATTCGTCCTTCCGCAGACGACGCCATGGCGGCCCTTCGAAAGGCCGCCCCACCTCCCAG
>Ga0209123_1003506_pt1 | contig 11666 bp, 7 predicted proteins | sample BarGraIncu00431A_FD_184500 | JGI IMG/M metagenome (GOLD analysis project Ga0209123, IMG submission 184500) | Arctic peat soil microbial communities from Barrow, Alaska, USA - Barrow Graham LP Incubations 004-31A (SPAdes) (version 2) | ecosystem: Environmental > Terrestrial > Soil > Wetlands >...
AAAATATATGAAAGGTAAGGTATTTAGAGATATGAGAAAATAATTCACTTAAAGTATTTTTAAAATAAGACAATAAGGATTCCGAATTGAGGATTTTTTGTTGTGCACTTTATTAAAAATGTGAGTGGATATTAACTTGTGACTGTAAATATTACCTTAAATATTAACTCTAAAAGTATTATTTATGATGCTTTAGGGTGTTTTTATGATAATTATTAACTTAAGCAAATTATTATTCTCTCCAAATTATAGGAGGGCTTTTTTTATGTTATTAATAGAAGGTAGAAATATAAAGAAATATTATGGAGACAAACTTATACTTAATATAGAAAATATAAAAGTATATTCAGAGGATAGAATAGGGATAGTCGGACTTAATGGTGCAGGTAAGACTACTCTTATGCATATACTTTGCGCAGAATCAAAGCCGGATGAAGGCTGGGTTAGAACATATGGAAGTTATAGTATTGTAGATCAACTTGTTCCCAAGGAATATGGAAATATAGATAAAAAGGTAGCTAATAAATTTGGTATTGTGCATACCTGGGACAGTTATTTAAGCGGCGGTGAGAAAACAAGATTTAAGATGGCTAAATGTTTTGATAAAGATAACGATATAATATTTGCGGATGAGCCTACTAGTAATTTGGATGTTGCGGGTATAGAGCTTCTTGATAATAAGTTTAAGGAATATAAAGGCGGACTTATAATCATATCTCATGATAGAGAATTTATAGATAAGATATGCAACAAGATATTAGAAATAGAGGATGGGAAGATCAAAAATTATATTGGTAATTACACAGCATTTAAGCTTCAAAAAGATTTAGAAATGAAGAGAGGTTTATTTGAATTTCATCAGTATACAAAAGATAAAAAAAAGCTTGAGGATGCCGTAGAAGATACTAAAAAAAAGGTAAAGTCTATTAAAAATACACCATCGAGGATGGGAAATTCAGAAGCAAGACTTCATAAAATGGGAAATCAGAAATCAAAGGCGAAATTAGATAGAAATGTAAAAAACATGAAAGCTAGAATAGACCATCTTGAGGTAAAGGAAAAGCCGAAAGAAATACATTGTATAAAGCTAGATACTCTCGGAAATGGTGAACTTTTTAGTAAAATAGTAATTTCAGGAAAGAATATAAGCAAGTCATTTAGAGATAAAATAATATTCAATAATGCAGGGTTTGATATTTACAATGGATCGAGAACTGCGCTTATTGGACCTAATGGTAGTGGCAAGAGTACTCTTATTAATATGATAGTAGAAGGGGATTTATCAATTAAAACAGCTAAGGGTGCAAAAATAGGTTACTTTAGTCAGGATATGAATATCCTTAATGAGGATTTAAGCGTTCTTGAAAATGTAATGGAAAATAGTATTTATGATGAAACTTTTGCAAGAATTCTTTTGAGTAGACTTCTATTTAAAAAAGAAGAGGTTTATAAGAAGATTAATGTACTAAGTGGAGGGGAACGAGTAAAGGCTTCCTTTGTAAAAGTATTTTTGAGTGATATTAATCTGCTTATTTTGGATGAACCTACAAATTATTTGGATGTATATTCCTTAGAGGTTCTGGAAGCGGCACTTAAAGATTATGATAGAACCCTTCTATTTGTATCCCATGATAGAAGATTTGTAAGTACAGTTTCAAATAGTATATTATCTATTGAAAAACACAAATTGATCACGACTCGTAGTAGCTACCTAGAATACCTTGATAAAAAGGAGAATAAAATAGATGCAAGTGAGAAAACTTTGATAAATCAAATTTTTCTACTTGAAAACCGGATGTCAGAGCTTATTAATGAAATTTCCAGGCCTTCTAGAAAGGACGATCCAAAGAAACTGGATACTGAATATTACGAAGTATTAAAGGAGTTACAGGAAATGAAGAAGGAAAAAAATAACTAACTATCACACTATATTATTTTTATATCGTCATAAGTAACCCCATGTTAACTTAATGGGGTTTATTAAATTGAGTGTGCATTTATAGGCCAAAGTAATTGTTTACCGTATTTAAGTTTGTGTGCTAAAGTTTTTAAGTTGTCTGTCGGGCCCATGTATATCCTATTAATTTTATAGGGGTTGTCTAATCTTGAGGTGAATCCTGAATTTGTGGTTATTCCTAATTCGCAGCCTGATGCATGAGCTGCTTTAAGCGTATTAGCATTATACGAATTACAAGGATATGCCAAATACATTACTTTTCTTCCTAATAGTTTTTCCAGCGATGTTTTTGCAAACTTTATGGCATTTAGTTGTTTCTCATATGATAAACGGCCTAAATGTTCATGCCAATCTGTATGATTTTCTACTCTAAATCCGTTAACATCCATTTCGAGTAGTTGTTTTGCATTCATTGAATTAGGTGTTCGGCCTACTTCATGAGATATCATAAATAATGTAGCTTTTTGCTTATTCGCCTTTAATATAGGGTATGCCAATTTATAATTACTTATATATCCATCATCGAAGGTTATTAAGACTGATTTTGCGGGTAATTCATTTTTTTTAGACATGCTAGAGTAAAATTGATCCATTGTTATTGTAGTATAGCCATTTGTTTTTAGATAGTTCATTTGTGAACGGAATGCAGATTGTAATACCGTTAAATTATTTGTTTTTTTAGAGTCAGTTGTCAACATGTGATACATAAATACTGGTATTTGCTGAGATTGTGTTTTTGCTGGTGCTATTTTACAGCTTAAAATTATTATTAATGTTAATATAAAAGCCATTTTCTTTTTCATAAGTTACCCCCAATGTATTTAGCTTTTTGTGCAAACTACAGGTTAGTTGTATTTATATCATAGGCTTGTCTACATTTTTATTTTGGTTAAATACACAATTTTCTTATAAGAATTCCATCATTTTTTTTATATAATATCATTAAAATTCTTCTTTTCCATGGTTGCCTTTCCTATATATTATAATACTTATCAACTCTAATTCTTAATTATACATCTATATAGGAAGTTATTTTGTAATATTATGTCGTGATTAGCAATAATTAATCTGTAAATTTCGACATTTTGTTCAATATGAAACAAAATATAGTTATAGAAAAGAACTATAGATTAATATTGATACCAAAATCAATTCTAAATTATGAACATAACCCATTGATACTATGAATTGAAACTGATATTATTGAAATTGAGAGAATAGGGATAATCATTAGAGAAATGCTACAGGAAAACTATTGTAATACAAAAATATGAGGAAAAGTAGCTTGTTAAAAAATATAGCAATTTTAAATTGCATGTACGCATAGTTTATGAAAACAAAAACGAAATTGGTTTTGCAGTTTGGGAGGAAAATGAAAATGAAAATCGCAACAACACAGATAATGAGAAATATTGATGGCTATTGTATTGACGTTTTAGGGATTCCAGGTATTGTACTAATGGAAAATGCTGCACTAAAGGTAATTAAAAATATACCAAAAAATACTAAGAATTTTGTAATTGTTTGTTCTAGTGGGAATAATGGTGGAGATGGGTTTGCAGTAGCAAGGCATCTTTTAAATAGAGGAGATTATGTGGAGGTATTTTTTCTTGGATCAGAGAAAAATATGAGCGGGGATGCCTTGGTTAATCTTAATATTATTAGAAATATGGGTGCGAATATAATAAAAGTAAATAAGACTGAGGATTTGGAGAATTTAAGGGTGAGCATAATTCAGTGTGAAACTACTATTGATGCAATTTTTGGAACAGGAATTTCTAGAGAAGTAGAAGGTATTTATTCTTTAGCAATTACAATTATAAATGATAATAGTAAGTTCATTTTATCAATTGATGTTCCATCAGGATTTGATTGTAATAGTGGGAAAATTATGGGGAATTGTATTAAAAGTAATAAGACAGTTACATTTGAACTTTATAAAAAGGGTTTTCTTTCATATGAGGGGGAGTCTATTACTGGAGAAATTATTATTGAGAATATTGGAATACCGAGGAGTGTAGTAGATAGATTTGATGAAGATGAATACATAATGGATATAGAATTTATTAAAGGGTTAATTAAGAAAAGGAATAAGTATTCACATAAAGGTGATTATGGAAGAACACTTATTTTGGCAGGATCATTAGGATTTACTGGTGCTGCGTATATTTCAACTCAGGCGGCTGTTCGAAGTGGAGCTGGGCTTGTTACATTAGGCTGCGATAGCTCAATTCAAAATATATTAAGTGGAAAATTAGTTGAAGCTATGACTGCATCAACTAATGATGAAAAAAGATTAGATTCCTTAATAACTAAAAGTGATTGTATTGCAATTGGTCCAGGACTAGGAAATAACAAGGGTACTCTCAATTTACTTGAAAAAGTTTTATTGAACTCTAAATGTCCTGTTGTAATTGATTCAGATGGTTTGAATGTACTTGAGGGGAATCTTCAAATGCTTAAAAATAAGAAATGTAAGATAGTTCTTACACCTCATATGGGTGAAATGGCAAGAATATCAGGGTTTTCAATAGATGAAATAAATGAAAACAAAATAGATATAGCAAAAGAATTTGCAAAAAAAAATAATGTTATTTTGTTATTGAAAGGATTTAATACAATAATTACAGATGGTAAAACGGTACAAATTAATCCTACTGGGAGCAGTGCAATGGCATCAGGTGGTATGGGAGATTGCTTAACGGGTATTATAGCATCCTTTATATCTCAAGGTTATGACATCATGACTGCAGCATGCGTTGGTGCATATGTTCATGGATACTGCGGGGATAAACTTTCAAAGAAAATGTTTTGTGTAAATGCAAATCATATTATAGAGGCACTCCCTTCTATAATAAAAGAAATTCAGGATTTAGAATAATATTATTAAAGATATTGTTAGCTTGAAAAAAATTTTTCTGTAATATTAAAAAGATAAACGACATATAGATAAATGCCAACGGTAAATATAATTTATATTATTACACTTTTATTGCAACTAAAAGGTTATTAGTAACGTTTATAATATGGTATATAAGTGAAATTATAATCATTCTTAGGGTATTGACTATTATAAAACATTTAGGGGATGGGAATTCAGAATATGAAGAGTAAAAAAACTATTATTTTTGGAATTATATGTATGATGGTAATTGGGGCTAGTATTGGTTATAAATTAAAGTCAAATGTTGTTGGCAAAACAAATACCTTAATAGTATCAAGTAGTAAGAGTAAGACGGTTCACAAAACTAAAGCTGAGATTGACAGTGAGAGACCGGATAAATCTATAATAAAGTCATCTGATAAAGGTGAAGATGTAATAAGGATACAAACTAGGCTAAAAAAATACGGTTATAATGTTGTTGTGGATGGGGATTATGGTGAAGGTGTAATCTATGCAGTTATGGATTTTCAACAAAGACATAATCTTATACCTAGTGGTAAAGTAACAGGTGAAACAATAGATGCTTTGTACAAAATACCCACAAAGGATAACATGTACAAGCCAGCAATACAAACGTTTCTCAGCGAAGATGATGTTTCTATAGAATCTACTTATGAAGGTAAATTAAATACTGGTGAGAACACAAGTTCTACGAACAATTATATTTTAGTAGACCTATCGCAGCAAAGAGTGTACATTTTTTATGGCGCATTGCATAACTGGAAATTAATTAATACCTTTTCTTGTGGTTCTGGTAAAGCTGAAACGCCAACTGTAACTGGGCATTTTCGTATTGGGATTAAGGGACTAAATTTTAAATCGGGTACAGCTACTGCACCTGTTTATTGTAAGTATTTCACTCAAATTAGCGGCAATTATTTATTCCATAGTATTTTATATGATAAGAGCGGAAATGTAGTAGATGGTAATTTAGGGGCAGTTGAATCACATGGATGCATAAGATTGGCTCTTAATAATGCAAAATATATTTATGATAATATACCTATAGGATCTACAATTTGGGTAAAATAAATATTGATTATTAATATACTCCGAGAGTAACATCTCGGAGCTTTTAATATATTCTTAAAATATAAAAGATAATTATAGCTACATGTTAAATTGTGTAAATAAATGTTTTAATCAGAAAGATTAATCGTAAATATATAAAAATATTGCACTAATAGTAATTTTAACAAGTATAATAAGGTGAATTAGTTTTCCTTTTAAAGGAGGAAGTATTTATGAAAAGAGAATATTTAGAATTAAAAACATGTCGTACAGAAAAAGCTGAATTTATAAAAGAAAAGGAATATATTGTACTTGATACAACAACTGAATATACATATGAATATGATTTCAATATATTGCCTTGCTATAGGGTTATAAACGAGAAAGGCGGAGTTGAAGTAGTTGTGCCTGATCAGATTTTCTATCCAACGCATAGGCTATTGCAATCTATAAAAGATGTTGTATATATAGGGGTTTTAAATATAGATAGTCTATTAGAAGGTGAAGTATATTCTGTCTTTAAAATGAATGAAGAAAAAGAAGAGCCTATTTATACCATATTTGATGATTCAAATAAACTGAGGACATATCCTATTTCTTTATTTGTCTCAGAAGCTCAGTATCTTAAAATGACGAAAGAGGAACTGATTGATTTAAAAAAAGTCAAAGAAGACGAATTATTAGAATTTGAGGATAACAGAAAAAAAGAGGCTCAAAGGCTATTAAATCAACAATTAGAAGTTGAAAATGCTAAAAAAAAGGAAATTCAAAATTTATTAGATGAAAAAGAAAGGCTACAAAACGTAAAGAATATAAATAATCTGGAAATAGAAAAATTCAAGGAAGTTATAAAAGTTCTAAGACCAAATAAAGTAGAAAATACTACTAATCCTTTAATGTATGAAATTCATAATATCAAAAATAAGATAAATAAACTCTCAATATTATTTATCACTGGATGTAGCATAACATTAGTTTCTTCAATACTTGGTAGTGTCATGATAGGTTCAATAATTAATACGATATATTTACTAACAGGTGTGCTAACTTACTCACATTTAAAAAATAAGTTATCTGAAACGTTAATTGAAGATATGCCTATAAGTAAAAAACTAGATAAAGAATCGTTGAGTTTAATGGTCTCCTTTAGTGATGATATATTGCTAAAATTAAAAAAAATCGAATTGAATTTATTAATATTAGAAGAGGGTGCTACTATAAGTAGTGGGACGGTTTCACTTATAAGGGAATCTGTATCCTTTTGCCTAGATAGTTATAAAACCAAAGATACCAATTTACTAAAAGATATATACGTATTTTTAGATAAAACGCTTGAATATATATATAGCTTGATAGAAGGGGAGAATTTAGCAGAAGAATATATAGAAAAGCAGATTTATGAAAATGTATCTTCTATTATAAAGAGGAATACCGATGTTTTCGATCTTATGATTTCGGATAATAAGGAAATTAAAGAAATATTAAGTAAAGTTGATTAATGAGGTAGGATAAGGATTGTTTACTACCTAGGTTAATGTTTTTAATATAACCCATTCAAGATAATTATAAATTATCTTGAATGGGTTTTAATTTTACTTTGTTTTTATTACGTAAATAAGGTAAAATAAAGATGCAGAATATATATTTTAAGGGGGAATTATGCTGAAAAACATTAAATCTGTAACTCACTTTATACAAGGTTTATTAGGAACAAAGTTATTGTTAGCTGTTTTGATTATGATTATTGCGTTGGTATATGTAGGAGGCATAGACCAAGCAAATTATAAAAGTAGTACAAGCAGTGCAGATAAATATGTACAAGTATTTGGTAGTGTATATACAACACAGTATGGAATAACAACAGCAAGTAGTTTAAATATAAGAACTGGAGCAGGATTAAATTATTCCTCAGTTGGAACTTTGAAAAAAGGAACTAATGTAGTTATGATTGGAAAGACGAACAATTTTTATAAAATAACTTATGCTGGTAACATAAGATATATAAGTGCTCAGTATGTGAAAATAACAACTAAACCGAAATTACTTATTGAAAAGATAAAAAATAAAGGTAATGCAAAGCAAGCCATAGTTGTTACTACTAGTGGTTATAGTAATGTAAATGCTACTATTACGACATTTGAAAATGTTAACGGGATATGGAGACAAATTGCATCATTTGCTGGTAATGTAGGTAGTAAAGGTTTTATTTACAATAAAGTTGAAGGGGATGGGCATTCTCCAATAGGTATTTTTTCATTAGGTACAGCATTTGGTAGATATGCAAATCCGGGTACTTCAATGACATATAGAAAATCTACCACTAATGATTATTGGGTAGATGATAGTAAATCAAGTTTGTACAATACATGGCAAAAAGGGCCTGTAAGTGGTCGATGGAATTCGGCTGAAAAAATGTATATTCCTCAATATAATTATGGTTTTGTAATAAATTATAATACTGCTAAAAGAATACCTGGAAAAGGTTCTGGCATATTCTTTCACGTATGGTCAGGAGCAGGTCATGGAACAGCAGGATGTACGGCAACATCCCAGACAAATGTTATAAACACTTTAAAATGGTTAAAGCCTTCTAAGGGTCCTATAATAATTGAAGGTCCAATTTCTGAAGTGTTAAAAATGTAGAAGAATACAAGGATAAGGAATAGTAGAATTAAGGATTAACTTAATATCTATTATTCCTTTTTATTTTCACGAGAACTAAATGAAACAACAATAAGAATAACGTATATTCCATATCTAAATTTCATATGTATATAACAAATGTATATAGTTTTATATACATCTAAAAGGAGGTATTATATATGCTTTTTAAGACTATGGACCAACATGAAAAATTAAGAATTAAAATTAGAGAGTTTGCGCAGGAGGAAGTTAAGCCCATTGCGTTTATGTTAGATCAGGAAAATAAATTCCCGGATGAGGCAATTCATAAGTTAGCTAATATGGGGATGATGGGGATTCCATATCCAAAAGAGTACGGCGGAGCAGGTCTTGATATAATTAGTTATGCAATCGCCGTTGAAGAGTTATCAAGTGTGGACGGTGGTACAGGCGTAATTCTATCCGCACATACATCATTGGGTTCTTATCCGATTGCAGCTTTTGGAACAGAAGCACAGAAACAAAAATACTTGGTTCCACTAGCAAAGGGGGAAAAACTAGGAGCATTCGGTCTCACTGAAGAAAATGCTGGTAGTGATGCAGGTGGTACTGAGACAACTGCGGTACTCGAAGGCGATTATTATACTTTGAATGGTGAAAAAATCTTTATCACAAACGCAGGTAAGGCTGATATTTACATTGTTTTTGCAGTTACGACGCAGGATATAGGTATTCGTGGTATTAGTGCATTTATTGTTGAAAAAGGACTAGAAGGTTTTAGCTTCGGTAAGCATTACGATAAGATGGGTATTCGTTCATCAGCTACAGCAGAGCTTATTTTTAGTGACGTGAAAGTACCTAAAGAAAACCTCTTAGGTAAAGAGGGGGAGGGTTTCAAAATTGCCATGTCAACCTTGGATGGTGGTCGTATTGGTATTGCAGCTCAGGCACTAGGCATCGCACAAGGCGCTTATGAGAATGCTCTAGAGTATTCAAAAGAAAGAATTCAATTTGGTAAACCTATCTGTCAGCAACAGATTATCTCTTTTAAGTTGGCAGATATGGCAACTAAGCTTCGCGCAGCTAGATTACTTATTTACAGTGCAGCAGAGCTTAAAGAAAACCATGAGAATTACAGTATGGAAGCTGCTATGGCAAAGCAATACACTTCTGATGTTTGCCTTGAAATTGTAAATGATGCTCTTCAAATATTTGGTGGAAATGGTTATTTGAAAGGTATGGAAGTGGAGCGTGCTTATAGGGATGCTAAGATTTGTACGATATATGAAGGAACTAATGAGATTCATCGCATCGTTATCGCGGCTAACATCATAGGTAAGGTGCCTAAAAATGAGAACACAGGTAAAGCTACTAAGCGTGGACCTGCCACCGGTTATCGTAAGAATGTGATGTTCAAGCAAGGGACACCTAAAGAAAGAGTCGATGCACTTGTGGAAGCTCTTAAGGCAGATAAATATGATTTTACAGTTGGAATTCCAATGGACACTCCTATTACTAAGGCCGAAAGGGTAGTCAGCGTAGGCCTGGGAATAGGGGATAAAGTAAATATGAAGCTTATAGAAAACTTGGCAGTTCAAGCTGGCGCAGCTATAGGGTCTTCACGCCCAGTAGCTGAGACGCTTAAGTATTTACCACTAAATCGTTATGTTGGTATGTCTGGTCAAAAATTCAAAGGGAATCTTTATATTGCATGTGGTATATCAGGTGCAGGTCAGCATTTAAAAGGTATAAAAGATGCTACTACAATTGTTGCTATAAATATCAATTCTAATGCTAAAATTTTTAAAAATTCAGACTACGGTATCGTTGGTGATTTAATGGAGATATTACCAATTCTCACTGAGGCTTTAGACAACGGAGAACCAAAGAAAGAGGCTCCACCAATGAAAAAGATGAAGTCGACAGCGCCTTCGATGGTTATTCCAACTTGGAAACATTATGTATGCAACGGATGTGGTTATGAATACGATCCTAGCATGGGCGATCCAGAAGGTGAAGTAACACGAGGTACTCTCTTTGAAAATATACCTCAAGAATGGACTTGTCCTTCTTGTTGTGAAGAAAAAGATATGTTTATAGAAGTCTGATTCCTATAATAATTAAATATAATAATGTGGTTTTGTCTAAAGGAGGATTATATATATGCATTGTGTTAGAAATATAACTGAGGATCTTTATTGGGTTGGTGGAAACGATCGTCGCCTTGCCCTTTTCGAAAACATTCATCCCATTCCAAGGGGTGTTTCTTATAACTCATATCTGCTAATGGATGAGAAGACAGTACTTTTTGATACAGTTGATTGGTCAATTTGTCGTCAGTTTATCGAGAATATTCAATCAATTTTAAAAGGTAAACACTTAGATTATATGGTAATTAATCATATGGAGCCGGATCATGCAGCATGTATTGAAGAGATTATTCTTCGTTATCCAGATGTAGAGATTGTATGCACACAAAAAGCTTCTTTATTCATGCATCAGTTCGGTTTTTGTATTGACGGCAAAATTACAGAAGTTAAAGAAGGCAATACTATGTCCTTTGGCAAACATAATGTTGTATTTGTAACTGCACCAATGGTACATTGGCCAGAAGTTATGGTAACATTTGATACTACAAATGGTGTACTATTTTCAGCTGATGCTTTCGGCTCATTCGGATCACTTGATGGTAAGCTTTTTAATGACGAGATTAACTTTGATCGCGATTGGATTGACGATGCCAGAAGGTATTATACAAACATTGTAGGTAAGTATGGCCCTCATGTTCAAGATCTTTTAAGAAAGGCTGAAACTATTGACATCAAGATTATCTGTCCACTACATGGACCGGTATGGCGTAATGATTTGGGATATTTTTTAGATAAGTACGACAAGTGGAGTCGTTATGAACCTGAGGAAAAAGGTGTAATGATCGTTTATGGAACAATGTATGGCAATACGGAGGCCGCTGCAAACGACTTAGCGACAAGGCTTGTGGAAAAGGGAATGACGAATGTTGTAATGTACGACGTTTCAAAAACTCATGTATCATATTTGATTTCTGAGACATTCAAATATAGTCATGTGGTTCTTGCTTCTGTAACCTACAACCTAAAGATTTATCCACCAATG
>Ga0209123_1003508_pt1 | contig 11659 bp, 11 predicted proteins | sample BarGraIncu00431A_FD_184500 | JGI IMG/M metagenome (GOLD analysis project Ga0209123, IMG submission 184500) | Arctic peat soil microbial communities from Barrow, Alaska, USA - Barrow Graham LP Incubations 004-31A (SPAdes) (version 2) | ecosystem: Environmental > Terrestrial > Soil > Wetlands >...
AACGGGCGGATGAGACCCCCTCGGCAGGCCGCTCTGGGCGTGGCTTCGCAGCCCCCTAAAGGGTTATAAGGTTTTTTAAGGTTTTAGTCTTTTAAAGGAGAAAAAGGAATAGAAGGTTACCGACTCCTGATCTTTTGAATAATTAAAGGCTAGAAAACACCAGAAATAAAGCTCCCCAAGATGAATTTATCATGGTCTGCAGAGTGGCTATAAGATAAGTGTGTATATTTCTGCAAATAACAAGTATGTTCTTAAAACATCCTCTCCTCCCTTGAGGTGAAACATGGAAAACAAAGTGCTTAAACAAGCTTCCCTGAAGGCAAACTCGGTCAAATCAGCCATGTACGAAATCCGGCTAATCGAGCTTTCGGGTGGAGGCGGTTATGCAATCTGCAAATTGTCAGGACCCCTAGGAAAGAGCAGGGTAGGGGAGGCATGGTATCGTGAAGACCTCCCCGCCGCCGAACGCAAATTTGACACGATCCTCCGGCAAAAGACCACCCGGGCCGCCGGCCGCATTTACCATGAAGCGCCACCCTTAGCCGAATTGCAGCTCAGCTTATTCTGACACGGCGCATGACAATGCACGCGAAAAACAACCAGGAGCCGCACCATGCCAGACCAGGCAGATGATACTCAGAGCGTTGAGCAGGCGATTAGAACTCTCATCACCGCAGCCTGGACATCCGTCGACTTGGCCAACAAAGAAACGCTGCAGCCCGGATTTGCGCAGCTCGTGGCAATTGTGAAGCTATGCCAGACTTTCGACCTGGTGGATATCGAGATTAAAGTCAGGGGGTTGCTCACCAAAATCGACAATGTCCCTCGCCCAAAAATGAAAATGGAACGTAGTGCTTGGAATTAGCACCAGGAGCCACCTCATGAATATTGAAATCGATCCTAAATTACCTGAGCGTTTTGAAAATACTGACAATACTAAGCGCCCCCTCTCGCACCTGAGGTGGTGATACAGGCCGTTCATTCAAACTGCCACCTGGCAATCGTGGAATAGTGATGATGAAGAGCGGAAAGCTGGCTGGTTCGCAGCATGGCCCTCTGGCACCCGGTATGACGTTAGAGGTTTAGATGGCGGGGCATGGGATAGGTCGACAAATAGAGGTATGTTTGGGACGCTGGAAGAAGCTATGAAAGTGGCCACAGCACTGGCCGAGACGTTCAAGGACCACAGGATCGTCGAAGATTAATCGTCCTTCTGGTTCCCCGGGGTAATCTTTTTGCAACGAGCTCGCAGTCTGGGAGTTTTTTTGGTCAGCATCTGTAATGGGCTGATCGAGATCGACGGCGCCAGGGCGGTGAGCCATGATTCCCGGTCGTAGACCCGCAGCACTTTGATAAGCGTCTTGATCGTAGCCCGGCCAGCCTCGAGGTTTTTCAGGGCAGTCACCGACACTCCGGACTGAGCAGCGACTTTGGCCTGTTCCATGTTTTTCAGCAACCGTATCGCTCTGATATGACTACCAATTTTCTGTTCCCACTCTGCCGTCGTAAGGGAATCTGGAAGCATTTAGTACCTCTCTGTAATGGCTTCTTTTAAAGCTGATAAATACGATTTAGCTAGATTATAGCTTTAAAAGAAACCATTATCAAGCTTCAGCATTTACCAGGAGGCAACATGGAAGACACCCCTTTACGGCTCGCAAACACCCTTTATATCCAAGCCCCTCGCAGCTACAGCGAAGGCCGCCCACAGGCTTACAAAGCCGGCGTGATTACCGTTCTGCTTTGCAATTACGGAGGTGGCGCGATTTCCAAAACCTGCCCTTACGCACCAGGATCCTCCGAGATGAATGATTTTAACCAGGGCTGCACCGCTGGCGCTGATATCTGGAAGATTCGGAAAAGCCTCGCCGTAGAAGTTAGCCTGGTAGATTGGGGCTGCCCGGATCTCAAAATAGTTAAAAAATAGACCAGGAGGCAGTATGGAAAAAACCGATTCCCCCATCAAACGCGCAACCCTTCTTTACCTGCAGGCAGCCTCACAATACAGTGAAGCCCGCTCCGAAGCCTACCGATCCGGCGTGATGGCCGTCTTGCTTTACAAGTTCGGCGGTGGCATGCCGTCCCAGACCTGTCCCTACACACCAGGATCGACTCAGATCCACGATTTTAACCTGGGTTGCGAGAGTGCCGCTGATATCTGGGAGGACCGTGAAAATATAGCCCTACAAGCTAGGCGTGCCGGGCCGGGGAGGTCAGTATGACCGGAATCGTCAAAGAGATCATTGATGCGAAAGAGAGGGCAGGGGAGTGCGCCTATCTTGGCTATTTTTACCCAACCCCTCGAAAAGGTAAAATTAGCCAAAATTTACCACTGACACAAATAGGCTAAACAGGCCCACCCTAAGTAGTCCTTTGTGGCAATTCCATCGCATTCTTTGCCGTCCGTATTTGATTTGACTAATGATATTTCCCTTTTTTATTATTGTTTTTAATATTTTGTTGCTCATACACTAAATATTTGATAATTATGTCATCGTAACTACATCTTTTCGATGTAACAGTCTGTTGTGGTTCCCAAGGTAGCCATCGCCGGATTTGATTCATAACAAACTGGGCAATTTGCTGACCTGGCTTTTCTTCAGGCAGAACAAAACCCGCGTCCCGAAGCTTATGTTTCAGACGCGGGTTTTTTTGTGAGCCTGCTTTTAGCCAGGCAAATCTCAGGAGGAACCATGGCGGCTAGAAGACGTTTCATTGTCGGGCTATTGCTTATCACGATATTAAGCCTCTGCACGGCATCTTTTGCCGACACGGTGTCGTACAGTTATGACGATTTCGGACGTTTAACTTTTATGTCCAACATTGATGCAATTCGCGTCACCAAAATTAATTATTCCTACGATAATGTGGGGAATTTCACAAACCAAAGTGTCGGCGTTGCCATCATCGTGAACATGCCGGATGCAAACCTCAGGGCAGTTGTCTATGCTACTTTGGGGAAAAATCCGAATGATCCCCTCACCAGTGAGGATATGGCGAATCTGACAACGCTAAGTGCTGCCGGGAAGGGCATTACCGATCTGACAGGTCTGGAATGGGCGGTAAATCTGACCAGCGCGGATCTGAGCAACAATAATATCTCTTCAACTGCCGCATTGTCCGGACTTACCAAGTTATCCTACCTCGATCTTGATGGTAATCCAATTGCCCCGCCACCCGTTGCGGGTTACTCGGCGTTTCCTACTACTGGCGTTGCCCCCCTCGCAGTGAATTTCATCGACAATTCCTTGTTAGCTGATAACTGGTCATGGGACTTCGGTGACGGCACAACAAGTGTGGTGCAAAATCCCCTACATTCCTACACGCTAGCTGGGGTGTATTCAGTGAGCCTGAGAGCTATTAATGCCAGCGGGGGTACCACGATCACGAAGAGCAATCTTGTTACTGTCACGGTTATTCCGGTCAACGGTGTCCAGATCCCCAGGACCCCGTCCGTATCTTACCCGTCCCTGCAAGCCGGTTTAGATGCAGTAAAGGACAGTGAAGTCATTCAGTGTCAAGCAACCGGCTTCTCGGAAGATGCGGTGTTCTCCCAACCTGTTTCCATTTACCTGAAGGGCGGCTATAGCGGCGACTTCACAACTGAAACGGAAGCGACTGTATTGACTGGATCGTTAACCATCACTAACGGCTCAATCACTGTGTACAAACTGATCATAAGGTCAGTGCATGACACACCGCCGGAGACAGGGTCTTTTCCTTCCGCGGCTTACCGCAGCTTGGATTAAATTGTCATGTTGTTCAGGGGGTATCATGCTGAAAAGAAGATTTTCCATTTTGTTTGCCGTCATATTCGTCTTCTGCTCGGTTTCTTTTACCGACACGCTTCCTTACATTTACCACTACTTGGAATCTGCAACACATGGAGCCTTGGGACGCTTAGTTTTTTCCCTAGCGCTTCTTAGTCTGACTATGCTGCCCCAGAGGGGAAAGCTTCGCTTACCTGTCAGGTTAGTCGCCTTTCTTGTTTTCTGCTTAAGCCTGTCGGTTGCATCGGTTTATGCGGCGGACGGTCCGGTGGGCCCTGGATGGCTTGAAGCTCAAGGTACTCCGGTAACCCCAGAAGAAGCTGCTGCATATTACAACCTTGCCTCGCCAATGAAAGCACAGCTATTAACCCCGTTAGATATTGCGCCGCTTACAGCGGCAACAGTCACCCCAGAAATATCTGCGCTCGCCCGTGCCCTCAAATATGATCCAAAGCTTATCTACGAGTACGTCCGCAATAATGTCGAATACGTACCTTACTTTGGTTCACTGAAAGGGGCAACGCTAACCTATCTTGAAGGTTCGGGCAACGATTTTGACCAAGCGTCGCTGATGATTTCACTTCTCCGGGCAAGCGCGTCCACCAATCAAACCGTACTGTACGACGCGAAATACGTGTACGGCGGGATGACGATTCCAACCTCTAGCGACCCCAACCAAAAGGACATGCAACACTGGCTGGGCGTGGACACCGCAGCCATTTCGGCGGTTCTATCCAATGGTGGAATACCACAAGGCAATGTTAGTCGAGTTTGGGTGCAACTCACCATTTCAAATTCAAGCGGTACTCCTTATCCAAATGGTACTTATCTCTTCGACCCCGCATTCAAGCCCCACACTACAGGGCAAGGCATCAATCTGCAAACCTCGATGCGTTACACCAGGAGTGAGCTCCTTTCGGCTGCCAGCGGGACAGTAGGAACAAATTATGTCCAGAATTTGAATGAGACTGGTCTTAAAAGCACTCTTGACGGATACACCCTGAACCTGGCGAACTATATTCGTACGAACTATCCCAACGCCAAGACCTCCGATATCGTCGGAGGCAGCACGATCGTGCCACAAACGCTGGCAACCCTTCCGGCTAGCCTCGATTTCCCCATAACCACAACACCACCACCAACCAATTGGGTCGATATCCCCGATATCTTCGTCCACAAGGTGAGAATCACACACGGTGGCATTGATCAAACCCTTAATATCCCTGACCTTGCCGGCCAGAAATTGTCAATTGTCTACCGTGCCGGTTCTAAGACTACGATGGCGAAAACCATTCCGACGGACCTGCAGCAGAGCTTTGCTCCCCTCGGAGCAACTGTGCTGGAATCTCAGCAAAAAGCATTAGAACCTCCGACTTTTACCGACATTGCGTTTCCGCAATTGAACATTCAAGCACCCTCCTTAGATGACAGCAACCCCACTAAAAAGATAGCTCCTCTTACTGCTTTCGGCACGGTGGATTTTGGGAAACTTATTCAACCGCCAGTCACGTACACTACACTAAACTCTTGGGGTGGTTCATACACCAATAACAATTCAGTCGCTATTAGAGTTGTCACAACTCTGGATTCTAATCCAAGTGCCGCGTATATTCTCACAACCACCAGCGGTACAACAGACACTACCTTGCAACCTGGAGCCAGTGTAACTTTCACTGTGAACTTTACAAATGTTGGCCAGACCCCAGGCACCAAAACCGGCCAGTTCAGGATTCAGGGACTTAATGCGTCGAGTGGGGTAAGCTTTCTGGATGATACCTACCCCCTGACAGGCTATATTGCCAATGCTGCGAATATCGATAGGCACGGAAGAACCTTTCAAGCGCTCATAAATGCCCCCATTTCATCGTACGCCAGTATTACCAATAATGGTTCACTTCCACTTACCCTTACAGCTAAAACGCTTACCGGAGCGGGCGCAAGCAATTTCCAGTTTGTTTCTGCCAGCGATTCCGATCCCATAACTATCCAGCCGGCGGCTACACAGCAGATCAATATAACCTACCTGGCCAATGTCCATGGCACCCAATCGGCATCCATCAATTTCGGTTACACTTACGATAACATAACCTACTCGGCCGGCGATATTATATCGCTGTCAGGCACGAGCTTTAACAGTCCCAACGTTACCGGCATTGGCTTGAACTTCGGCACATCCTATCTGGGTTATCCTGTGGTTGGCACTGTCCGGATTACAAACTCCGGAACTCAGATACTAGCCATTACCGGATTTAGTCTAACCGGTACCGATGCTGCGCAGTTCACGATCACTGGAGGTAACTCCACAGGTAGCCTCTCTCCCGGCCAATACCGCGATATCAACGTACGCTATCTGGCAGACAGCATCGGGGCGCATTCTGGCAACGTACACATTTCCTTCACTTACGACGGGCTTGCTCAAACCTATGACCTTGGCCTTTCAGGCAATGTCATCTCCACGCCGGTAGCTCAACTCTGGCTTGATGACCTATTGCTTGCGGAGGAAACCGAACCGGTCACAGGGGTAGATCTCAGCAAAATGACGGTCGCCGTAACCCATCCCTATACCACCACCTTTGCAAATCAATCTCAAGATTACACCCTCAAGCGCGGCTCGACCTACGCTATCATCTATGACTTCGGTGGCAGCCGTCTGGGCCGGGTGGTGGAAAAGCGTGAACGACAAATGGAGACCTACCGTGAGACGGGCCTCGCCGACACCTCCCGGCAAGTGCTCACTGAAGCCCTCAATGTTATCGGCATGACCTGGATGCGGGATACAACTCTTAATGCGAATCTCCTCAGTCAAATTGGGGGAATCATCGACCTCCGTCAGCACCGTTTCGGCCTCGTTGCCCAAGAGACCGGTTACTACATCGATGTAAAGGTGCAGCTATCGTCACTAACCGCTGTTGATGGTCATACGCCAACTGATTCCTACTTCAAAGCGACTAATTTTTTGGCAAGCGCCATGGAGCATGGAGTGCTCGAACAGATGCAGTCCAATAGTCCTTCGGTATCCACAGTAAAACTTCTGCAACTTAACAACGCGGCCGGTCAAAAGGTTTTCTGGGCTGATTCGCCTATTAACTATGCCACAATTCAACCTCTGCTTTCCAATTACACTCCTCAGGACTTGACCACTTTCCAGAGCAGTGTCATTAAGGGTAACACCCTCATCTTGCCCGAAAACGGCAAGATTGCCCTGCAGTCCTGGTCCGGTAAAGGATATATAGATTTCAGCATGGGTACCACTTCTTCTGCACATGTGGGTATGATTATAGGTGGAGGCTATAACGGGGGCTTCGGTGCCAATCCTGCACCAGTCGCAATAAGCCCGGAGATTGCCCAGATAAACCTGAATATTTCGCCCTCGGCCAGTACTCCCAAAATCCCGAGCACTGAACCGGTTGATATGGCAACCGGCTATTGGCTTTACAACAACACGGACCTGACCCTAACAGGCGGGACGGGTGGCCTCTCATTCAAACGCTTCTACAACAGCGGGAACAACAACATAACGGACTCTCTGGGATATGGCTGGTCCCACAATTATCACATCTATGTTGAGCCTCATAGCAGTTCTCCCTTCGGTCTTGGCCAGCGCCAGCCTCAGGACGCTTCAGCCCTGATTGTCGCTTCGGTTGCTGCTTTGGATATTATGAACGGCAGTGCTGATTTGAATTCGTGGATGGTCGGAGCGCTTATAGGCAAATGGGGAATGGACAAACTCACCAACAATGCGGCCAGTATCCACCTGGGGACCGATGTTCTTACCTTCACCAAGTTGCCGGACGGTTCTTTTGTTCCGCCTCCCGGGACCACCTCGAATCTCGTGCTAACCGGCAATCTCTACCAGGTGAATGAGCGTTTCAACCGTACCGTCAACTTCGATGCCAACAATAACGCCACCTCCATCACCGATGCCGACGGCAATGCGCTCACCTTTACTTATAGCGGTGGTAACCTGCAGCAGGTGTCTGACGACTTCGGTCACAGCCTGAATTTCAACTATGCTGGAAGCCTCCTGTCCTCAGTCACTGATTCGGGCAGCCGCAAGGTCTCCTTTGGCTATGATGGTAGTAATAATCTTACTAGCTACACCGACCCCGAATCCAAGATTTGGACTTATGGCTATGACGGATATCATCGTATCCTGACTCTGCAAACCCCCCGCACAACCATCACCGTCACTAATATATACGATGCATTCGGCCAAGTGCAGAGCCAGACCATGCCGAGGCAGACCGGCAGCGCGACCTACAACCTTTACTTTACTGGTTACCGAAACATAGAAGAAGACGGTTCCGGCAATCAGACCATTTACTATTTTGATGAACAAAAGCACCTCCTCGGCGTGGAAAACGCCCTCGGCCAGAGGAACTTCAAGAGTTACGACGGTCAGAACCACGTCTATTCGGAAACCGACCCGAGACTCAATACCACCAGTTACATCTTTGATACCAACAACAATCTAACTAAGGTCACCGATCCGTTTGCAAAAAGCACCGTCATAGCTTATGACAACCAGTTCCGGGTGACCGATGTGACCGATCCCTTAGGACACCTCACACACACGGACTTCGACACTAAGCACCACCCGATAAAAACTACAGTCTACCCGGCTACCGACCAGGTCATCTCTACCCAGAAGAGCTACTACCCCAACGGGTTGGTGAAGACTGGCACAGACGGGAAAAGTGTCGTCACCACCTTAACTCAGGACAGTTACGGCAACCCTGCCAGCAGTAAAACATCGACCGCACCGGCCATTGTGTATGTTTATGACGCCATCGGTAGAATGACTTCGCTAACCGATCAGGTAGGTTCCCCAACCTTCTTTACCTACGACAAGCGCAGCCACCTCAACGACAGTACCGATCCGCTGACTAAGAAAATAAGCCTCAAGTATTACGATGATGGCACTCTCTGGACAAAAACCGACCGCAACAATAAAACCACGACGATCACCTACACCTCTAGCGGGAAGACTGCCACCATTAATTACCCTGATGGATCTTCCGTACCCTTCACCTATGATCAAAATGACAACCTAATAAAGATGCAAGACAGCATTGGCACAACAACCTACACCTACGACCTGGCGAACCAGCTCAAAACCTCGACAGATCCACACGGCTTCGTTATTTCGTACACCCGTGATGCCAACGGGAATATTATTCAAATATCCTATCCCGGCAACAAGACAGTCAGCTATACCTTTGATGCTCTCAACCGGGTCAAGACCGTCACCATTGACTGGCTGGCAAAGACAACCACCTACGATTATGACGATGCCGGAAGAACGAGCGATCTGACCCAGTTCAACGGTACGTATACCCGATACACCTATGACAATGCCAACCGGCTGACAGCCCTGGAAAACCGACTGTCAAATGCCGGGAGTGCGATAGCGACGTATTCCTTTACACTAGACAATAACGGCAACCGCACCGGCATTTCCCAGTCTGTGCCGATGGGCCTCAATGTGGCTGCGGCCAACAACGCTTTCACCATGAACGTCAAGAAGAACCGGCTCACACAGGCAGGTCCAACCGCCTTTGCCTACGACGATGAAGGACAGCTTGCCACGAAAACAGGGAATACCTATAGCTTCGATGATGCCCACCGATTGACAAGCACAAGTGGCTCGGTGGCCAACAACTTCCGCTATGACGGAGCAGGGAATCGACTGGAAGCTGCCAGGAACGGCGTCGTCACACGATACATCTACGATGCCAACGGCAACCTGCTGGCAGAAGCGGACGGAACTAACACGATTCAGAAATATTACATCTATGGGGACGGCCTGCTCGCCACGGTGACATCGGGTGGAAGCTACTACTGCTACCACTTCGACGGCACCGGCCATACAGTGGCCTTGACTGATGCCACCGCAAACGTTGTGAATAAATATGCCTACACACCGTTTGGTGCAATTGCCAATCAACAGGAGACCATAAGCCAGCCGTTCAAGTACGTCGGAAAGTACGGAGTGATGACCGAGCCGAATAGTCTTAATTATATGAGGGCAAGGTATTACGACCCGAACGTTGGAAGGTTCGTAAGCGAAGACCCGACTGGGTTTGGCGGCGGTGATGTTAATCTAATGGCATATGTCCAAAATAATCCAATCAATCGAATTGACCCGAAAGGCTTAGCGAGCAATCCACTCCCAACCCTCCCAAGTTTTACAGATAGGTTCCCGAATTCTACTTTTGCAGCGCCCACCGCAGATATTATTGTAGGAGGATTAGAGGGTGCTGGAGCTATCGCTGCTGGAATAGCAGGGGGAGTATCCTTCTTGGCTGGACCTGAATTCTGGCCGGTGACTTTTATAACAGGGGCAGCGAGTATCGAATCTGGGAATGACGCAATTAATAGAATATATACCGGAGTTAGTAAGCTTGGAGATTCATCATGTCATCGGTAAAATTGGCGGAAAGAAAAAACGAAGTGCATAATATAATGTCAACGTGTTTGACCATTGTTTTGGTTGTCGCAGTGATCATGGTTATATTTGAACTTTCAGTATCTGTATTTGGTGGTAAGTTATCTGCTCATGCCTTAATAGCATATGCGAGTTGGATAGGTATAGCATTGGCTGGAAAGGTGTTCGTGAAGCGGACACAAAACGGGTTGAGGATTAGATGGTGCGATTACTTACTTGTTTGCATATGTGCCGTTGTCAATTTTGTAATATGGTTTTCATATCCAGTTAATGTTATTTTAAGTGTTTTGTGTTTTATAGCTTCTGCCGTTGCCTATTGGAAACAGAATAGTAGATTAAAAAATGAATAGAAAGATACACCTTAGCTCAAATACACTGACACCAATGGGAACGTTGGAAACCAGCCGATTAATGGGATTGGCCCGAGTGGGCTAATTAACGCAGGGCTGTTAGCCCAAGGGGCCAGAAACCTTACTGCGGGAGGAGTGCTTGCTGTTGGTGGCGCTATGCTTACAGGCTCTTCCGGAGGCATTGGTGCTGTAGTTGGAGTCGGAGGTGTCATTTACGGTTCTGAGATGGTGGGGCGTGGCGTAGTACAAATGACAACTGGCCTGATTCAAAGCAATCCTGTCTCAATTCCAAATCCGAGTATTACATATAACGCGGCATATGCATTGACAAACAGTCATCAAACCGCTGATTTCACCTATAATGCAAGTTCACTGTTTTTGGGAGTTTCAACTGGTGCCGCTACAGCATCAATGTCTTCACTAGAAGCAGTTTATAATGCATTAGATACTGGAATGACCATGCATGATACTATTAAATGTATGAGTGGATGTGGTAGATGATAAAAATAGATAAAATAAAGAATATAAATAACAAATATGCAGCAATGTTGGTATTGTTCTTGATTTATTCAGTTATGTTTATTTATGAACTAATTTACAGTTCTTTTGAAGAGCAATTATCAAAAGGTATAGGTTGGGTAATTTTTTTACTTGCTTTGTTTTTGTTTAAAAATAAATTCAATGATGGTAAGACGTGAATATGAGAGTACGAAGCCAAAAATTGGCCTCTGCCTTTATAGAAATGGGCAGAAGGCCAAGTGACGACACCCGGTATGCCTGGGCTGCCCGATGCGCTTAAAGGTGTCAGGGATTATATATGGTCCACTATACCTGAACAGAAAGCTCCTGCTGCATGGTCCCCTCCTCCTGGCAATGGTGCTTCCTGACGAGTTCTTGAAATTATGCGAAGAAGCAGCACGAGACTCCCGCGGCGATCCTGGAGGGGTTTATCGCTGATCTCTGCCACCTTCAGGAAAGCCCCTACATCACAAACGGCAGTGATGAGAGAGACATGGCTGAGGCCTATTTTGATCGTTGCGGTTATCGGGTGAGAGTTGAGTGGGAAAGGGAAAGGCTGAAGGCTGAGGCGG